>Ga0307514_10006037_pt1 | contig 10651 bp, 10 predicted proteins | sample 16_EM_MG_FD_203088 | JGI IMG/M metagenome (GOLD analysis project Ga0307514, IMG submission 203088) | Populus trichocarpa ectomycorrhiza microbial communities from riparian zone in the Pacific Northwest, United States - 16_EM | ecosystem: Host-associated > Plants > Roots > Unclassified | place... | reverse complement strand
AGAGGGAGGTAGAACCGAGAGGAGATAGTACACGAGGTAGGGGAGACATGTAGATACCATAGGAGACACGCAGAAAGCAGAGGGCATCGGGAGACACTATAGTGGCTTCAAGTCATCACATAATTTTTGCTGATGCAAGTGGAAGTACGAGAATATCATGAATAATACAACACGATTCCAAAGACTACAAGAATGTGTAAAGACTATAGGAATATGCCAAGATACAGAGGGGACGTTAGGAGTTTCCTATAATATTCAAGTACAAATACAAAATCTGGACAAAGCTGGGATGTGGTCGACGATGTCGTGAGAGTTCGGCCAAGGTCGGATACAATGTGAGAAGTGATTGCTAAGGTAACAGGCTTTTTAGCCACATACATATATATAAATATTGGCAGGGGCATTGTTTGGTTATATCTACAGAGGCTGTCAAGTCTTATGGCTGTGCATGAGAGCACGGTTCGTAATAGTAGCTTCCTCTACAGGGACGAGCTCCAGCGAGTCAAGGTCAGGATAGATCACCATAGCTAGTGATTGTATGGCTGAGGTAAGTTCCACTTATTTTGGTAGAGAGCGGGGACGAGATTTCACAGGGTATGTAGGATGGAATCGTTTCACATAACTAAGTGCATTCATAAACATGTTAGCAGGTTCCTATATAAGCTTGTCCAAGCCTATCCAATGTGCGAGGTATTCCAGTGTGCGGCCACATAGACGGGAGTCTACAATCTCATCAACCTCCTACTCAGGTTTGTCATCAATGATAACCGAAAGTGGTGAGGGTTGGATCTGACTAGGGAGTGGTTCAGTGGCGGCGGGTTCTAGTAATGTGATATGGAAGACTTGGTGAATCTTCATAGAGGTGGGCAGGTCAAGTTTATAAGCGTGAGAGGAGACCTGCTGGAGGATTTTAAATTTGCCTAGCTGCTTGACGTCAAGTTTTGTGTATGGGTGGGAGATTTTGACATGGCGGCACAATAACCATACTTAATCTCCTACCTCTAGTTTCAGAGTGGGAATCCTGGCTTTATTGGCTTGTTTAGAGTAGGCAGCCTGTGACCATGTCATCTCCGAACGTAGGTAGGAATCAAGCTTGGACAGGCAATCGGCATACTCCTTAATGATAGAGGGCGGTGGGATCTTGGCTGTAGGATTCAGGTTGATCTGATAATTGTAAAGGTTGTTGATCTTGAGATTTATAAGGACTTATTAAACATAAGTTTATCTTATGTAATCTTCAAGATAGTTGTATTGAGATAGTTGATTATGTAAGGGATGAGGTGATATGCCAAGAGGCATAAGAGTTTTAACAGGTTGATCACTTGTATTGGTTGCTATCTGAATAAACTGATGATGAAAAAGAAAAGCTATCTGCTGGGGCTTGATCCCTCTAAATACCCAATCCCAGGCAGGGATTTACATAAGTAGTGATGTCCTAGCTTTCTATTTCTGAATCATTCCTGTGACTCATCCTGTGACTCACTGTATGAGTCATTCCTCTGAGTCATTCTCTGACTCATCTCTTTTTGATTAACTGATAAGAAAATAGATCACATGATTTCTATCTAATCTGATTCTTAGGAAAGTACACTTGTCTCCCAGGAGGGAACATGGCATGTTCCACCTGGTTCTTGTAACGGATCCTAACCATGAATGAGGGAAGTAGATGTATATGCAGCCGTACTACTTACCAGTAGTACCAGGGAAGTGTCTTGTGTAGATGACGAGTTTTAGGAGCACATTCAGGCACACGGGGATTAAGGGCGGGATAGATAGTATTCAAGAGCTGGAGATTGCGGAGATGAACTAAGTCGAGTAGTGAGACGGAGGCAGGGACAGGAACTGGCGGAGGCGGAATCAAGGTAGGGCCAACAGGCATTCGAAGATGAAACAACGGGCGAGATAGTCTATGCTATGCTCGAGATTTGCGCGAGAGAGTTATAAGATAGATCGTATTCAACTGGGTACAAACCGTAAACAAGTTGTAGCATGAGGAAACAAGAGAAGAGACAAGAGACAGGAAATTCATCAACTTAAATACCAATGCAATGTTGTACGAAATCCAAATATCAAAGCGATTACAAATGGCAGAGAATATGCTGGAAGTTATTAGAAAGTTACAGAATATAATTGCGTAGTTAGAAAACCATAGAACTATACAACTTGTATTCGTATTCAGGATAGCACGTCGTGAACTTCCTAGAAGGTTCTAGTAAGTTCCAAGACAGGATCCGAAACTCGGCATACCGGGATGTGGTCGGTTGCAATAGAGTTCGGGCCGGGATCAGATGTGGGGTATCAGTTTGTAAATAGAACCCACAGGAATAATGCAAGTACGAATAGGTCTTGCTGAGTCAGGATTAGATCGAGACACACATAGTAAAGCGCAAACAATACAGTAGGTCGCTGATGCAATACTGGCGTAGACAGATAGCGGGATGGATTAGTGTTAGGGTCAGGGTTTGTAACAGTAGCCCCTCCTCTGGGGACGAGCTCCTGCGAGGCTGGTTCGTTGTCGGGGATTATGATCGGGTTGGAACGAGAACCGAGTTCACTCATTTTGGCAGGATTCGTGGGCGTGGCTTGTTTGGATAGGTGTTGTGGAATTGCTTGATAACACTGGGTGAATTCCCAAACAGATTAGCAGGTTCCCATGTAGGTTGGTCGTAACCAACCCAGCGAGCAAGGTATTGCAGAGTTTTTCCAACAATTCGGGAGTCCACAATTTCCTCAACTTCTCACTCAGCTTTGTCTTCGATTATGACTGGTGGTGGAGGAGCCTGGATCTGGCCAGGAAGCGGGTCGGTAGAGGCAGGCTCAAGAAGAGATATGTGGAAGACAGGGTGAATCTTCATGGATGTGGGAAGGTCGAGTTTATAAGCATGAGAGGAAACCTTCTGGATGATTCGAAAATTTCCAAGGCGTTTGTAATCGAGCTTGGAAGAGGGTCTATTGGTCTTCACATGTCGGCGCAGTAACCATACTTCATCGTCGATCTTGAGCTTTGGGGCAGGGATTCTGGAGTTATTAGCCTGTTCTGCATATGCAGCTTGGGCCTATAACATTTCTGATCTGAGGTACAAATCGAGGTTTGCCAGCCGATCGGCGTATTCCTTGATGACTGAGTGGGCTGGAAGCTTGTGGTTCGGGTTCGGGAGAATCTGGTATCGAGGATTATCCCCATTCATGGCCTGGAAGGGAGTGATATGCAGGGTGGCCGAGATAGTATTATTGTATGAGAATTCAGCCATGGTCAAAAGCTCTGACCAATTGTCCTGTTGGTAATTACAGTATCCCCGAAGATACTGCTTGACAATGGCATTAATTCGTTGAGTCTGGCCATCAGTCTGGGGGTGGAAGGCAGTTGATATTTTCTGTTGGATCCCTACCAGGTTTGTCAGGGCTCGTGTGAATTCTGAGGCAAACTGGGTCCCACGGTTAGATACTATTGAGTCGGGAATTCTATGCAAGTGGAAGATGTTGTCGAAAAATAGCTTAGCAACCTGCTTAGAATTGACATCCATAGTTGTAGGTATGTAGTGAGCCATCTTAGATAGGCGGTCTACCACTACTAGTAGTGCATCGTAACTATTGGATTTTGGGAGCCCAGTAACCAGGTTGAGAGAGACAGAAGACCATTTTCGGAAAGGAACTTGTAGTGGTTTGAGTAACCCGTATGGTGCATGTCATACTGGCTTGATCCGGGCATATGTATCACAATTCCGAATATAACGGGCAATAGTCTGGTGCATCTTGGGCCACCAATAGTCACGGGACACAAGCTCATACGTAGCAGCCTAACCAGGATGTCCTGCTGCAGGGTGGTCATGGCAGTTTTTCAGGATTCGGAGGTACAGGTCAGGTATTTCAGGGATATACACTAACCCATTAACTCAGATCAGGCCGTTATTCACCTCACATTCTCCGAGAGGAACGGTCTTGTGCTTCTTGTCACCGTTCTGGAGTGCTTCGAGGATTTCTCGCGCAAGGGTGTCAGTGGTCAAGGCATCACGGATGTCCTGATTATGTTGTTTTGAGGCTGCAGAGAGAAAGAACTTTGAAAGTGGAATTAGGGCCTGAGTCGGACGGCCACGCTCATCCCCCTCACCAGGCAGATCTCCGGATCTTCTAGTGAGTGCATCTGCTTTCCCATTTTGTGCACCAGGGCGGAAGACAATCTTGAAATCATATTGAGCAAGTTCCTGGGCCCACCTGGCTTGTCGTCAAGAAAGGAGTGCCTTAGTGGTAAAGTTCTGAAGATTGTGGTGGTTGGTGATTATTGTGAAAGGCTGGGGAAGCTGATGTAAGTACATGTGCCATTTGTCGAGAGCCTTGATGATGGCGAGGAGTTCTTTGTCACCAATTCTATAATTACACTCAGCTGAAGACATCTTTTCAGATATGAAGGCGACAGGGTATAACACAAGCTTGCCATTTGCGACGTGTTTCTGGGACAGGATTCCGGAAGTAACATAGTCAGAAGCGTCAGTCTCGACTATGGTCTGGAGGTCTGGATCAAAGTGTCGTAGGATCGGAGCTGATGTGAAGGCATCTTTAAGTTTTCGGAATACCTCTTCACAGGAAGAGTCCCAGATGAAGGGGACATCTTTTCTTAGCAAGTTGAACAAAGGTTGACAGAGTGGAGAGTATTTCTAGATAAATCGACAATAGAAGTTGGCGAAACCTAAGAAACACTATACGTCTTTAACTGTTTTAGGTGTTTCCCAGTCAAGAACTGCATTAACTTTTTCTGGGTCCATCTCAATACCAGCCTCAGAGATAAGGAATCATAGGAAGGCAGTCTTTTGGACCGAGAATTCGTATTTTTCTAGCTTGATGAATAGTCCTGCTTCCTTAAGTTTCGGCAGTACCTTTCGTATATATTCTCGATGTTCCTTAGCGGTTTTTGAGTAGATCAGGATGTCGTCGATATAACAGACACAGAATTGGTCTAGGAATTCACGGAGTGTGTCGTTAACAAAGCGTTGAGCAGTTGCGGGGGCATTAGTCAATCCAAAGGGCATGACTAGAAACTCAAACAGGCCGTAACGAGTTCGAAAGGCTGTCTTCCATTCATCACCTTCCTTGATGCGAATCTGATTGAAGCAGGCTCATAGATCGAGTCTAGTGAAGTATCTACATCCTCTAATCTGGTTCAATATTTCCTCGATACGGGGTAGGGGCTGTCGGTCTTTGACAGTGATGTCGTTCAGTACTCGACAATCAACACAAAGTCGAAGGGAACTATCTTTTTTCTTGACAAATACGAAGGGTGAGGCAGCAGATAAGGAACTGGCTCTGATAAAGGACTTGGATAGGTTTTCGTCTATCCACCTCCTGACTTCCTTGAGCTCTGCATCAGACATTGAGTACATTCATCCAAATGGTGGCTTTGCTCCGTCTATGAGTGGGATTGCATAGTCTACATATTGAGAGGGTGGTAGGATTCAAGCTTCTTTTTCTGAAAACAGGACGAAGTAGTCATGGTATTCCGGAGAGACGAGTTTTTTTGTTATATCTTGTGTAGTTTCTTCATCCTCTGGTTTGTTGTACAGGGCCATGATACATAAGCGTGATTTTGGGTTCTTGATTGCCACACGGAAGGCTGCTCGAGATATGAGGTTGATTTTCAACCTTAGTGGTTCTGGCGTGGGAGTAATTTTTGGCCATACAGGGAGGCAGTTCTCATGGCAGTGTGGTGACGAAAAGGTGATCGAGTTTTTGGACTAGTCGATGATCGGGTTATGTCATCATAACTAAGGTTTACCAACGATCATATTCTAGCCTGCAAGTTTGGTAACATGGAAGGTAAGGTCTTCCTTATGCTGGTCAATGGTTAATCTGAGGGAACAGGTATAAGTGATTTGTCCTACTTTGGAGTGAACTCCATTGGCTAGGACCAGGTCTTCAGGTTTTCTCTTGAGATCAAGAGGCAGGTTCAGGCTAAGAGCAAAGTCAAGGTCAATAAACTGAGAGCTAGCTCCCGAGTCTATCATGCAAGAAGCAGAGTGGTTTTTATTAACGAGACAAGGTAAAATAAGAGGATCCTCTGATCCTAATTCTCTGGACACAGACACAGAAGAGAATCGTAAGGCAGCAGAACGACGAATTTGACGAGCAAGTCTTTGACGAGAGTTGCGAGAAATAGCCAAAACTTTCCCAGATCCTTCCATATGAACTTCCTCCAAGACAGAAAAAGGATTAGAACTAATAAAAGAAACAGAAACAAGGTTGACGGCACCAGGATACATCCTGGCGCTCCGAGACTGGCCATCAGTAATCTCGGAGTGCTTTAGTTTTTTGAAACCTTATAAAGAGGCACACCACCTTGCTCGGTCATTAGCTTGGTGGGTGGTTGCTCAGGTGGTGCTAGGGCAGCTGCGTTTACTCGTTGATTGCGAGCTCTAGCAGGGCAATCAGCTCTCCAGTGACCGGCTCCACCGCAGTAGGAACACAAGTTGTTTTCGCGGCAGAATCTGCGAACTTCCTCTGACATGAGGCCACGGCGTATTTGAACATTGGACAGGTCCATTGGTCCAGGGGCTGTGCCAGTAGCGGTAGTAGGAACTGGCTTGGCTTGTGAAGGCGCTAGGGCAGGTGCTCTAGGTTAGGGCTTTTGTGTGTTCAAGAGCCTCATGCTATTGTTCAATTTGATACATAATTGCACAAATTGGTCAAAAGTTTCTGGAGGTGAGGGTTGGTACGCAATGGCTGTCTTGAGGTCGTGATTAGTACCCTCAGTAAAGAAATGGATTTTGGTGGCATCATCATAATTCAAGACTGTTGCGTAGGTTCCAAACTCTGCATGATGTGTCGAACAGTCCTTGTCTCCTTGTTTGAGATTCCTAAGCTTGCATTGGGCTGTTACTCGTGCATCCGGGTCATCATATGCGTTTTTGAGAGCAACAGCAAATTCTCTATAGGAACCAAAGTCCATGGCACCAGAGGTCTTGTTGAGGTGTGACTCAAACCAGTCGGCGGCTGAGCCAGTCAAGAAGGAAGCAGCGTAAGCAATTTTAGCTGTATCAGTGGCATACCTTGTCGAGTCTGAAGAGAAAACCAAGACAAGCCTGGTCATGAATTTGGAGAATTTGAAGATAGTTTTATCGAAGCTCTCAGGCTCGTTCATCTTAGGGGCTTGAGGTATAGGTACATTTGGAGACGCATTATCAATCAAGGAAGACAAGGTTAACCCATGGTTGAAACGTTGTTAATACTAATCCCACAAGGCAGGCTGGGCTACTGAGTTGTTAACTGTGGGGAAGTTAAACGTTGTAGGTCTTCTACGAGCCGTGAGAAGTCCTGCATTGTGTGCAGGGATAATAAATGGTAAGAGAGTCATTGGGGTATTTGGTGGGATGGTAGGAGCTGCTGCGGGTTGCAGACGAGGATTTGCGATTGCTAGGACCAGCTCTTCCCAGGTGGCTTCGAGTATGCCAGCTGGAGTGGCAGAGCGGGAAAGGCCTGCTCCTAGGCCAGAGCCAGTAGGGGATCCTAGTTCGGGATTAATCATGTTGCGTAGCGGAGAGTTTTGGCGACACTACAAAGTGTAATGGACCTTAACCCTGAACGAGGAAAGTAGATATATATGCAGTCGTACTACTTACTAGTAGTACCAGGGAAGTGTCTTGTATGGATGACGAGTTCTAGGAGCACGTTCAGGCACACGGGGATTTAGGGCGGGATAGATAGTATTCAAGAGCTGGAGATTGTGGAGATGAACTAAGTTGAGTAGTGAGACGGAGGCAGGGACAGGAACTGGCAGAGGCGGAATTAAGGTAGGGCCAACAGGCATTCAAAGATGAAATAATGGGTGAGGTAGTCTGTGCTACGCTCAAGATTTGTGCGAGAGAGTTATAAGATAGATCATATTCAACTAGGTACAAATAGTAGACAAGTTGTAGCATGAGGAAAGAAGAGAAGGGACAAGAGACAGGAAATCCATTGACTTAAATACCAATCCAACGTTGTACGAAATCCAAATATCAAAGGCATTACAAATGGCAGAGAACATGCTGGAAGTTACTAGAAAGTTACAGAATATAATTGCGTAGTTAGAAAACCATAGAACCACACAACTTGTATTCGTAATCAGGATAGCAGGTCGTGAACTTCCTAGAAGGTTTTAGTAAGTTCCAAGACAGGATCCGAAACTCGGTATACCGGGATGTGGTCGGTTGCAATAGAGTTCGGGCCTGGATCAGATACGGGCTATCAGTTCATTAATAGAACCCACAGGAATAATGCAAGCACAAATAGGTCTTGCTGAGTCAGGATTAGATCGAGACGCACATAGTAAAGCGCAGACGATGCAGTAGGTCACTGATGCAATACTGGCATAGACAGATAGCGGGATGGATTAGTGTCAGGGTCAGGGATTGTAACAGTTCTTCACATGACTTCAGGGTAAGGAAAAGATATGTCTTTAAGAAAATATATGTCTTCCTTACACTGCTCTATGACCAAAATTTATTCCCATCTGGTGGTATCAATTTGGTAAGAACTTTGGGGGTCAAAAGCTTTGTACTTGCTCTTCATCATTTTTTCTGGGTTGTACCTGAATTCTCTATCTTGGAATGTTTTGTCTCTCTACCCTTTTGGTACTTCCCATTCTCTAGCAATTGTATGGAATATAATTTGAGTATGGGAAGTGTCTTCTCCAATGACTGAGCAGTCAATATAGTATTGGTGGTAGACAGGGTGGTTTTGGTAATAGTGATCAGGGTTGTTGGAGAGATAGTATTCAGGGCAGATGAAAGTTGTAAAGGTTTGGTCTTGAGATTTATGTAAGGACTTATATAATCATAAGTTTATCTTATATAATATTCAAGATAGTTGTTATTAAGATAGTTGATTTGTAAGAGGTCAGGTGATGTGCCAAGAGGCACAAGAGTTTTAACAGGTTGATCTCTTGTATTTGTTGCTATCTGAATAAACTGATGATGAAAAAGAAAAGCTATCTGTCGAGCATTGATCCCTCTATATTCTGCTTCTTGGCAGGGATCTCTCATACCCGTGATGTTATAGCTTTCCATCTCTGAGTCATTTCGTGACTCATCCTGTGACTCATTGTCTGAGTCATTCCCTTGAGTTATTCTATGACTCATCTCTTATAGCTAAATATAGAATTAAAATCTGATAAGGAAATTCTCACATGACTTCTGAGTTATCTGATTCTTAAGAAAATACATTGTCTTCCAGGAGGGCACATGACATGTTCCACCTGGTTCTTCACATGACTTCAGGGTAAGGAAAAGATATATGTTAGGAAAATATATGTCTTCCTTACATTCCTCCATGACCAAAATTTATCCCCATCTTCTTGCTTTGATTTCAGGCATTTTGTATCCCAAGTATCCTTCTTTCAGATCCAAGGTTACTCTGTACTTTCCTTTCTGTTGTGTAATACTTTCTGGGCTGTACCTGAATTCTCCATCTTTGAACTCTTTTTCTCTCCATTCTTTTGGTACTTCCCATTCTCTTGCATTGGAGTGGAATATGATTTGTAAGGTGCATCCATCTTCTCCAATGGCTGATGCATCAATGTAGTGTTGATGGTAGATAGGGTGGTTTTGGTAGTAGTGATCAGGATTGTTGGAGAGGTAGTATTCAGGGCAGGTGAAAGTATTGTGGAGGGAGGATTTGCAATACCAACATAGGATGTTGGTGTCATAGTCAGCTTCTTTGTGTCCTTTCTGCAGGCATCTGAAACAACAGTCATTGTTTTCTCTGACTATCTACGGTGCTCTTTGGCAGTTGTGGTGTCTGTGTCCTGTGTACTTGCAGAATTTGCAGAAGGATTTGGAGGGGGTATCTGTTAGGTAGGAGGCAAGGCTGGTGACTTTTGGTTGTGTGGCTTCTTTGAGGACCCTATCTCTTTCTTGTCTTATCATGCTTACCACTTGGGGTCTGGATTTGCCTGTTCCATCTTTTCTTCCTTCTCTCTTTTTATATGTGGCTGACTGGTCTTCCTCTTTCCAATATTTTTCTACCAAGCTCTTGTCTATGTCTTCAACATATACCCATTGGTCTTTTGATTCATTGTACCCTTTTCATCTGATTTTGTATTGTCTTTTCCCAGTCCTAGGTTCAGTCCTGAATTCCACAATCTTTTCTACCTCATATCTTTTTTCCTCCACAGGTCCTGGTTGTTCAAGTTTCCTAGTTGGGAACTTGTTGTCATTGTTTGGTTGATAGGGTTTGATCAGGCTCGTGTGGAAGGTTGGTATGATTCTTGATAGTTCAGGGTAATCTGAGAGGTCAAGGGTATAGGTCTGTCTGGTGTTGTTGGCTTTTATGACTGGTACTGGACCAATCCATAGGTAGTGGAGTTTGTTGATGTTGAAGTGGCTTGGGAAATTCTTTGTTGATACCATGACCAGTTCTCCTTCTTCATAAGGTGTGGCTGGTCTTCTGTATTTGTTGGCTGAGGTGATCTGGTTCAATTTTGACTCAGTCAGGTTTTTTCCCAATTGGTAGTGTAGTTTTGTAGGGTTTGCATATATGGGTATTGGGTCAGGGAGTGGTGATGCTGCCAGTTTGGGGTTGAATCCATACATGAGAAAGAAAGGAGAATTTTTCCTGGGTTCACTTATTCTTGCATTCACCTGGGTTTGAACCTTAGGTGCTGCTTGAACCCAGTTTACCCCTT
>Ga0307514_10006036_pt1 | contig 10651 bp, 12 predicted proteins | sample 16_EM_MG_FD_203088 | JGI IMG/M metagenome (GOLD analysis project Ga0307514, IMG submission 203088) | Populus trichocarpa ectomycorrhiza microbial communities from riparian zone in the Pacific Northwest, United States - 16_EM | ecosystem: Host-associated > Plants > Roots > Unclassified | place... | reverse complement strand
CCCACTCCCGGCCCACCCAGTCCCCCCCCAACAACCCACATTCCCCCCTCTGGCCCCCACGGCTCAAACCCATCATTCCACAACAACACCTCCCCCCCCACCTGCTGTACCTCCGGTGCTGTTTGCTGCCCTGGCTGCCCTACGATCTGTGCATTACTTAAAGCCGGAGACGGCGGCAGTGGTGGTGGTGGTGGTACCCCTGTGACTAACGCATCAAGCATACTCGCATGTTTCTCCCCCCCACCATTACCCGGAGCGGTAGATTTGCGCTTTGTAAAGTTTGGTTGATTAATTCTCCCCTCACGATCACGATCGCGGGGTAATGCAGGAGGGGGCATCCCTCCAAATTCCGCCGCAACGTAGTAATCCTCTGGGCGCTCCCATCCACCGGCCATGATGCGATTGAGACTGAGGGGGAGCTGGCTGAGGAAGCTATCACCGATGGTAAATGATAGCCGCAGATCATTCATGCAGAGGACTTTTCGCTCGCCTGCTAGCTCACGGGGAGGGGGGGGTTGGTGCGGGCGGTGGTTGGGTCTTCCGTTGGCAAGTTTTTGTCGCTTTCGTTTCCGAGATGGTGAGCAGTTGGGGTTGGAGTTGTTATTCAGGGTGTTTATGGATCCGTTCAAGTTCAAGGTCATCCCGGACCCAAATCCAAACACTCCACTCCCCTGTTCTTCCAACATCTTCTCCATCTTTCTCTTGAATCCATCAGTTTTAACCGTCGTTGTGCGATTACACCTGACCCGACTAATCACGCTACTAAGCACCTCCTTCACAAACACCTCCGCCGCCACATTCATAAACTGTGCCGTTGCCTCCCCCACGCCGCCCACCACCCCTTCCTCATAACAAATTGGCAACATCCTCATCCTAATACCCTCCAAGTCCGGGAACTCTCCACTCTCGCATGCTAAGGGCATAGAATATCGGCTCTTAATTTCCGCCTCCCAGTTCGTCTTATTATTCAGCGCATTCGGCGTCGCACTCTGCGGGGGGGCCTCCAGGTCTGGGATTTTAATCTGCTTTGCTTGATAGTAGGATCGGAGGAGGGAGGGCAGGATTTCTTCTGGATTTAGTGACTCGGGGACTTCTTTTATCCTTCGGCGGTCTCTAGGAGCGAGGGACATGACTTCAGTTTTGAGTCTTGCTTCGACACGGGCGTCGCCAGAGTCGGTGGGGTTGGAGAGTCCGCCCCGAAGGCCGCGGGAGAGGGTGGTTGAGGCACGGTTGGTTGCGAGAACATACGGGGCAATTTCGTGGGGGGGAGGATCCCGGGAACTGGCGTTTGTGAGGATACCCATGAGGAGTTGGTTGTGTAGACGCTGTTTGGGGCCGGTGATGATGGGGTCGATGGCGGTGGAGAGTTCTTGTCGGTTTATTCTGCCTAATGGTTGGGTGTGAGTGTTTGTGGACAGATTTGTGTTACTGTGGAAAATATATCTCGGGTGAAGAGGTATACATATATGTGCATGTGTTAAATAGTATACTCACCTAAGAGGTATGAGGAGAGGGCTTCTTTATATCGCAGCCATGGCTCGAGGCTAAGCCCGGCGCGGAGGCCTTCGTATATGGGTTCTAGATCTACCCGTGGGGGGGCTATTCCACCACCCCCTCCACCGCTAGAGTCGGGAGGTTTTTTGTTGGATGCATTGTGGCTATTGCTGCCACTGGATGTGTTTGGGAGTGTGAGTGATGTAGATGTTGATATTCCATTGGTAAGGGTAGCGGAGGAGTGAGACGAGTCTGAGGACATGGCTGTTGATTAGTGTGTGATTCGTTAAAGCGTGAGAGAGAGTCGTGGCGGTTTGTATACTGCAAATGCGCAACGGGGATTGAATGGGATGCTGTAATTGTAGGACGGGCGCTATAGTGGTAGCTGAGCTTGGGCTCCAGTCGCACAAACAAATAAACAGCCAGCAACTCTGGGCTTGTTTTTAATAGCCGGTTGTTTCCCCGCGGTATGTGCAAGGCGCTATTCGCTTTCCCTTCGTTCCTATATCCCTTCCTTCACTCTTCCTGCTCCCTAGCTAGGTCCCCCGATCTCCAAATTCCTCTCCCCAAACCCCTATCCACACGCAAGCCCCCTCAGCCTTGTACCCGTCGCTCCGTTTCGCCTCCGTGCGTCTCCAGTATCTCTGTGGATGTAGCTTTTGATGCAGTCGGCGGTGTGACGTTCCGAGTCGTCGGTGCTGCCTTTGCTTGTCACACGCCGCAGCTCCTATGCGCGCCGGCTCGAGTCGCAATGTAGTTGTATGGGAATACTTGGGTAGTTGAGAGGCTGGAATTGCCTTTCCTTGATTTCCGAGTCACTGCGTTGTCGTAAATGTTCGTCGTGGGGGGAAGGGATGCGATGATCACCTACTTGGATGGGTGAGGGAGTGCGGCTCTGCGGCGGCTGTCGTGGTTCATACGGGTGACTAAGCGGAGTGTTCAGGGTAACTCCAGACTTTTGAAACGGGATGCGCCGTGCTGCAACAAGACATAGCAAGATCAGAAGACTGGGTTTAATTGTAGGAATGGTGTGGTGTGTAAGGGAATGGGTCTGGAAGCAAAATCTTTACTAGGTATGCGCCTTCCAAGCAAGACTGGCATCTACGGTATCGACATCGTCATGAACTGACTACTTGCTACTTGCGTACATTACATGCCCTACGGAGTACTAAAGGGTGAACTGCAATCCCATATATTTCAGTGGGAGGTTCAGTCCTTTTGTCAACAATGCACTTGATATGAGACTCCTTGAATTTGATACGTCAAGGCTCTGCTGAGTAAGCATCTAGTCACAAGTACACGGACAAGGGGCAAGTTTTGGACAGGATTGGTGGCGCGGATATTCTCTCTTTTCTTTTTTGTTCAAAAATCAAGATTTTATTGACATTGCACAAGACTAATCTCATATGCCGCCTCATAGCCTAAGGCTCCCTTCAGGGAAAAGGCGTATATATATATAGACTCAAAAAAAAAATTTTCTCATATATATGCAGTAGGTACTTTTGGTCCCTATCTGTAGTTCACCAACCTAGCGCACGACTGACCCAGACTGTTGCTCGTGACTCTTGGCACGCGTTGCGGCAACTGGTATATACCACGAACATCGCTTTTTGAGACATAGGCAACGCACTCCTGAAGTATAACGGTACTCGTACATTGTCAGGTTTCTTGCAATTGATTATCGGTACATGTATACACTGGCTAATAATGTCATCTTCAACAAAAGCAAGAGCTCGACGGGGTCCCAAGCCAATATCAATCGCTGTGCATTCAATCTACCTAAGACGCCTTAGATCTAGTACATAATAGCTCCCCGTTTTTTTTATTTTAATAATTCATTATTTTCATTTCAATTGTATATTAAATAGAATCTCTTCTTTTTAATAGTACCCTCAGATTCCTGTACTCTATTTTTTGTTGTTGAGTTACTTTACTGGTAGTTCAACGTGTCGTGTACCGTTGTACAGGACAAAACTACATCTTTCTACGTTAGCGCTGCTATGTCTCAAAAAGCGACATGGATCGTTGTTCACCAGTATACTCCGTATAAATGAGGTACTTCTCGTAAATTTTGTACGTCACCCCTAACCTCTCGTAAAGCTTGTTCTAGACGCCCACAACGTCACTGGGATCCTCCAGCCGAGGATGTACCCACTAGGGCATCACCATCAACCCTATCACCCCCCAATGACAGACACCGCTATTATCAAAGATCTACTCAGGTGTCAGTATTGTGCTGAATATTTAACTGGAGCAATAGCATATGGTTACTAACTTATCCATCTGCTGATCTTGTTCCCAGACTCTTAGTTATCTGCACTAAAGCTATCTTCGATAGTAGCTGTGATAGTGATGATAGCAACAATAGTGAGAACAGCAATAGTGATAACAAAGATAAAAAGTAGTTGTAGTGATCTCATGCTGGTAGATGAGTAGGGTTGGGAGGATAAGAAGGAGAGGGAGAAGGAGAGGAAGGAGAAGAGACCTCGGTGGTCTTTGAGTATGGTGGAGGAGAGGAAGAAGGAGAGACCTCAGTGGACTTTGATTATGGTGGAGGAGAGGAAGAAGAATAGGGAGAAGGAGAGACCTTGGTGGTCTTCCTACGGAGGAGATCTTCCTACGGAGGAGGGCCATGCCAACCAGACTAAGGAAGAAGGAGAGACCTCGGTGGATTCGAACATGGTGGAGAAGAGGAAGGAGGAAAGGAAGGAAGGAGGAGAGGAAGAAGGAGAGACCTCGAGTATGGTGGAGGTAATTTCCCAAATCGGCAGCCATTGAGAGAAATTAGTTACTGATCTCGTACCCAGACTGATTTATTACTTATATACCTTATATACTTAATACAGACTAGATGTACCTTTATGGACCTTGGGAACATAATTTAATGATAAGTCTGGTTGGCACAACCCCCTCTCATAGAGAATTTAATGATAATTACAGTATGTAGACCCTATGTCATAGAGAACAATGCCATAGCTTTATTATTTGGCGAAATGGCGAAAGAATATAAAGCATGCTCAATGAGAAAATATCCTTGGGCCGAACTCCCCCTCCTGTAACATTACCCTATCACCGCTAACATGAGCTTTCCGCCGCGAGGCTGTAAGTAGCACTACGAGAAAGCTAGCGCCGAACAGCCCCAAATAACAAATGTCTAGGATCTTTCCCCCACCGAAACCCCCACAATCACAGCAGTTCTTCCCGTACGAGCAGTATCACCTTCGCGTTCTAGATTTGCACAAGTGGTGGAATATGCATACAGTATAACGAATCAGACGTTCGTTGGTGTTGTCGACTGGTGGATACAGGAGTATGTACTCTACAGTATGTATCGTATACTGTGTGAGGACATCCCAAATGGGTGTTGGGGGTTATGGAATGTAAACGGTGGTAACCGCCCCCATGCACGTACCGTTAGTTTATGCCTGTCTCAGATGATCCCCCAACCCCACGAGCTCCATCCACTGGGCCTCCCGCTGGTCTTGGCATTGTTTGGAACACGCAGTGCATTAAGCAACTGCTTTGCTAGGTGCAGAATGCTCACTTGACCGCTTCAAGACGGACTAGATTTATATTTAAGAATTCCCAGCCTATGAGACTCCTCTAGTTTTAGATACCGATCTTGCATTATTTTTGTTGAATGTTTCTGTCGTTAACGGGTTTATATACCATTTGTTGACCGCGAGATGCCGTCTTCAGCGCGCAGATTCTTTAAGCCAGTATTTATATTCTCGAGCTCTAACGCTGGACAGGTATTGGAGACTAATGCATTAGTGCAGCCGAGGAAAACTTCTGTGATTGTCCCATTTACGGCGGAGAGGGTACATGTGGGGGATTATGGTAGTACGGGGAGAAACTTTACGCTGAGGGTGCCCTTGTTTGTGCACCCCTTTCACCTTGCATACATGCATACATACATGTCTAACAATACAAATATCAACTAACGGGAACTGAGCTTTAGGGATTCGGATGGACTCAATACAGCAGAAGCCCGGAGCCCAGAAACCGATACATCGCCGTTGCTAGGACGGAGCCATGCTCCATCGGAGATTGGTGGAATTCAGGAGGAAGATGAGGAAGATAATGAGGGGAGGTGGGGTTGGAGGTGGGTGGGGAAGGGGGTGAAGATTGTGAAGGAGGTACTGGGGAGTAGGAATGCGAAGATGATTACAAAGTGCACGATTGCATATTTTTTGGGCAGTTTGGCTACGTATGATATATCCCCTGAGGGAAGGGTAGTGGCATGAATAAGGAATTGAGGGGTAGATGCTGAGGTTGTGAGATGGGGGTTAGGTTTGTGGCTCCGATTGCGGCGCTGTTGGGGAAGAGTGACGGGAAGCATCTGGTCAGTCTATGGTCCAGTACTGAGTTGTTGGGGGGTGTTGGGGGGGTGATGAGATTGAGCTAACGTCTACATGATTCTAGGTGGCGACCATGGCCGGTAAGAAGGGATATGGGATCGGTTGGTATACAGCAGTCGACTGACAGTTCGTACGCATGAAGTCTACTTTCACCCAGGTATAAGTTACTCTCGATCCTTAGTCACGGTGCCATACTGACATTTAGACAGCCCGTACACAAGGGAGTATGTTTGAAGCCATAATGTATGCATTTGCGGCCTTATTCTATAGCGCTTGTATTTCTGTTGCGAGGTTAGATCCATGCCTGCCCTGTTCTCTCGTGACTGTCAGCTAACGCTCCTGCACAGCATGTACACAGCGGTATTCTTTGGCAATATTGAGATGCTCGAGTTAGGCAAGTTCCATGTTCTTCCATGACAAGGTCGAGCTGAAGGCTGACTAGCCTTCAACAGGGCATGCCGTTATTCTTATTGTATTTTGTGCTGGGGGCTTGGGCTTTATTGGGTGGGTGAAGCAGAAGATGGCTAGTCCGATGGTTAGTACGGCATGCTCGCTTGCGGCTATATCGTACATTACTATTCTGACAAAAGAAGGTACGAGTAATTCCCTACAGCGTGGTTGTCGTGCCTATGCAGCTCACATTGGTTGGGGTCAGGCCATATTCAAGAAGGACATTTCTCGTGGTCCAAGATATTGCAGGTTACGACTATGTTGTTTATGGCTACTACGGCGTCTACTGCGGTTGCGCTGACCTTATGGCCCAGCTCTGCTGCGGATGAGCTTCGGTATCACCCATTTCATATGGATATGACCCATGGCGCACTCGCTAATGCTGGGTAGTAAATCGATGGTCAAATCTACGGATTCATTCTCCACCTTGGTAAGTTTTTCTGTAACTTATGGGAATGAATTCGTATTGAGGATAAATAGCTGTCAATCATAACTACGAGTTTCTTGACCGGATCGGAGGATATGTTATTCCGTTCGACCTATCTTGAGGCATGCAAGGGTCACCGATTAGTATTCACTTCCATGAGCAAGCAACTCACGGAAGCAAAATATGAGCACCATGTCAAAGGCACGGAGCAGCAATATCATCTAGAAAGCAAACTCGTCGACAGCATGCAGGTTCGTATAATCTCTCTCATCCAAAAAATCTCATTCCGGAATACTTGGGGGGGGGATCAATAAAAAGCTGACTATTTCCACATGGATGATTACCATTAGAAACTGGCCCAACATATTGGTGGATTGCAGTCCGCATCCAAGTCTCAGATGAAGCTCCTTCGAGAACAATCGAATGGATTTTCTTCACATGCTCCTATTGCTACACCACACTCTGAGCGGGAGTCGGGGCCTTCAACGATTTTCACTCCCCCGAGTTTTAACCCTTCGATGTTTGCTTCGAACACGGCTTCTGTGCCCTCTATGGAGCCGGCGAATATCGACTTCATGGCGGGTTTTTTTGAGCAGCCGGAAACCCCGGTGGGCATTTTCGAACAGTTTATATATCACCTAGGCCCTCCAATGGTAAGTTCAAAACGCCGTTAACTGCCTGTGGCAGCCTGAGATTACTAACGGGGGTCTAGAAATCCCTTGTCTATACTCTCAAGATCATGCTAGACAACCTTCCTTCCAGTCATGGCCCCGATCTCACAATTTCCGTCAACCCCCGGTTTAGAGAATCCCTGGTTAAAGCAACTGATCTATACTATGAGGCCCGTGCAGAAGCGTTGAATAACTTGTACAAAAGCTTGCGGATAATCACGGGGTCTAAAGACCAGAAAGAAGAATGGGCAGCAGACGTGGAAGAGGTTGCTGGGTGTTGTGGGTATTTCAGTTACTGTCTGCATGCGTTCTCCCAGGAAATGGTGGTGTTCTTGGATGTACTGGAGCAGATGGAGTATTATCAGAATCACAAGACGAGGAGCTGGAATTGGTTGAAGGTTTGGAGGCGGTTTGGGCTCGGGGGAGGGAAGCATCAGAGGGGTCGCCAAGGTACGGGTGCTCTGACAGTCAGCGTGCGATTATCTGATGGTATTATCCCGACAGATGCGATTCCCCAGGCGAAACTCCCCGATATGCTTAAACCTCTGGCTCATAAAAAGACACTTTTAAATATGGCACAAAATCAGCCGGTGCCATTTTCGTATCGTGTCTGGAGGGCTTTGAAGGTGTTTAGGCGGGACGATGTCAAGTTTGGAATCAAGGTTGGAGGCGGAGCGGCGCTTTATGTAGGCACCTCAGTGCTGGATTTCAGGGTAACTATGCTCATGGACGGTGATAGGCTTTGCCGGCTTTTCTTGAATCAACTAGACCTATATTCTCGTATGCCCTTGCACCACTATTGACACACTTTTTGATGAGTACTGATCTTCTGCTGAAATAGTCACTGGAGAGGAGAATGGGGGTTGGTCTCCTACATGATTGGTACGTTTCCGTAGCTGAAAATTGTCAAATGAAGTCTCTAACACGGACAAAGTCATGTCCATGACCATTGGCCAAACTAACAATTCTGGTCTCTTGCGGTACCTCCCATATTTCCCTCCCCTTCAACACCCTATACTGACCCAAAAATCACTAGTGTCCTCGGCACAATTATTGGGGCAGCTCTTGCCGTCCTAGCGTATGTATCTCTGCCATCCAGCAGCACAAACTATCACATGCTGAACCTCCTTCTTTCATTTAGGTGGATCATATTCCCCGAGGATCCATATGCCTTGTCACTTTTCGGTTGCATCATCGCAATTCCTTGTTTCCATATCATTCTGAATTGGAAGCAGAGTACATTTGGAAGGTTTATTCTTTTGACGTATAACCTTTCATGCCTTTACGCGTATTCCTTGTCGATGAGGGATGATGATGACGACGATGATGATGAGGTACGTTCTCCCCCACCCCCACCCCCACCCCCAAGCCAATCACACAGAAATTTTGGAATCGACAAGTAATATATGAGTTGAAAACAGGGTGGAATTAACCCGATCATCACCGAAATTGCCTTCCACCGATTCGTCTCCGTCGTCGTAGGCGTTGCCTGGGGGATTTTTATAAACCGGTACATCTGGCCTATCTCCGCCCGGAGCAAACTCCGGAAAGGCATCAGCGTTCTGTGGTTCCGGATGTCATTAATCTGGAAAAGAGATCCTCTCCTCTCCACCATCCCCCACACCTCCACCTCTATGTCCACCTCCGCCAACACCTACACCCTTACCAACAAAAAATACATGTCCATAACCGAAGAACGTGCACTTCAACGCGCACTCCTCCGACTCTCCACTCTCACGAACCAAGCTCCCTCTGAATACCGCCTCAAAGGCCCCTTTCCCACCTCCGCCTACACCCGGCTCATCACCGCAAACCAAAATATCCTCGACGCATGCCACGGGATGTCTATGCTCATCACCTCTGACCCCTTAGCTTCCGAGAGGGAGAAAGATATCCTCGAGTTCACAGTCAACGAGCGCGCGGACTGCTGCGCGAGAATTAGTCATTTATTCTACATCCTGGCAAGTAGTATCCGACTTGGTTTTCCTTTGCCTGATACGCTGCCGAGGTTGGAAGGGGCGAGAGATCGGTTGCTTGCGAGAATCTGGGAGTATAGGCGCGAGAAGGTTCGGGGCGAGGAAGGGAGGTGGGAGGAGGATTTTCAGGGGATCTATGCGTATGTGCTTGTGCTGGGGAGGATTGCGGAGGGATTGGGCGAGTGTGTTGCGGTGTTGAATGGATTGTATGGGGTGCTTGAGGAGGAGATGTTGGAGATTTAGGGCATGGAGAAGAGGGCAGCGGAAGGGGATGAATGTAATTAGAGAATACCATAATTGTATTTGCTTTCTTTTGTGGCTTGGATTGTGAAGCTGCATAAATATAACTCGTAGCTCATGGTAATATAGCATAACTAAGTACTGTATTACCAGCAGCTACCACTTATCAACATACCATATCGATTGATCCCCTCCCGTGGGGGTTGGTGTACAGTAGAGAAATACCTATATCAACACAGATCCCGCTCTGGAAGAGCTATATCATATCGTTCAATTGTGCAGATGTAGGCAATAGGTAGCCTACAAGCTGCTTCATTGCTCCTACAAGGACTCTGGTTCCTTCTTTTCATTCTTTGCAGTGGCCATAGATAGTCTCAGGTCAGGTCTAGGTAGTTAGTTGCCCATTCTCACATCTCAGGGTCAAAACTCCTCTAGGTCCATTCCATTCCCCACATCCCTTCGCACAACTGCTCAAATAAACAATCTATGCTGGGTGGAGCCCATGGCCTGCTGGGTGCTTGCTGTTCAACATTAGAACCGCAATAGAGCGGAGAAGCAGCAAACCACCAGTGTCGAAGTCTGGAATACTGACTGGTACCAAGGAATGATGAGTGACTGGAATCAGGTTCTAGGGCCTCACGCCGCTTCGGCTACTTGCATCCTGACCCTCAACCCAGCAACCTCCTCTGTGGGGATATTCAGACAGCTTTCTGAGGGTAACACCCAGGTCTGGGAATGTGGCCGAATCAAGCTTACAGATATCATTGTCATGAATAGTAGTAATATGCTTTTGCGCTTATTCCTCCACCGTGGTGTTTGCCGTGTCGTGTCGTGTTGGGAATGCCATGCCAGTGAAGTAGTTCCCTTTCCAGATCTCCTTCCGCCTTTATGCCTTCTCTATTTATCAAGACAATCGACCCAGCCAAGCGGCCATGCCAGCCACGATACATACATACATACATAACATGCGTATTTGTATTTTTCATAAAAGACTTACAGTGTACCACACCACACCTTCTTGTCTCACAGTAT
>Ga0307514_10006035_pt1 | contig 10653 bp, 8 predicted proteins | sample 16_EM_MG_FD_203088 | JGI IMG/M metagenome (GOLD analysis project Ga0307514, IMG submission 203088) | Populus trichocarpa ectomycorrhiza microbial communities from riparian zone in the Pacific Northwest, United States - 16_EM | ecosystem: Host-associated > Plants > Roots > Unclassified | place... | reverse complement strand
CGGCGTCTTCGTCGCTGAGCTTCGTGATGTGGCTCATCACCGCCACGGCGGTGAACCGGTCTCGCGCCGCTCGGGAATCCGGCAGAAGGGTCGGTCGGATGTTCGGATCGAAGGTGATGAGCGCACCACCGGCACGACCCCGCTGGAGGATGTCGCTCACCGTGCGGGAACCCGGCTCGAGCAATGCCCCGAGCGAACCGGTGTGGATGACCTCCGGTGCCCCGAGGTCATCGAGGGGACGCGGATTCCAGGTGAGCGCGAACTGGTAGGTCGCCGACCCGTCGGCCGCGAGAGTCGCGGTCGCGGTCGACGTTGGAGCGCTCGTGACGGATTCCGCGGTCAGCTGCACGCCAGACGAGACGAGGTGGCCTCGAATCAGCTCCCCGTCGTGGTCATCGCCGATTGCCGTGTGAAAGCGGGTGTCGACCCTCAACCGCGCGAGCCCGAGCGCAACGTTCGCTGGCGAGCCTCCCGGGTGGCGGCGGGCGCCCCCAGACTCGATCACCTCGTCGATCAGCGACTCTCCGACGACCAGTGCTCGCGCGTTCACGACGGAACTCTGGCTTCCGGCCGGCTCGACACCTCGACCACGAGTCGGCCGTCCTTCCACGCGACGCGGTGCGGATCGGAGATCTCGCCGACCCATCCCCCGTTTCCGTCGTCGTTGCGGAAGGCGAGCATCTGCCAGTGGCCCGCGCGATCCTGCACCAGCCGCCCGACGTAGAGTCGCTCGTCGGTGAGCCGGTACGCCTCTGCCAGACGGAATGGGCCCGTGAGGGATTCCATTGGGAACGCCCAGACTCCGCCGACAGGGTCGTCCTCGCGACGGGCGGCGGCCAGCTCGGAGCCGAGGCAAGAGAAGAGTCCGACGGGCACGCCATCGACGACGGCCACCTGCACGACCTCGATGTGGCCGAATCCAGCTCCCGGCTCCGACAGCGGCGGCTGGACCGTCCAGCTGACGAGATCGTGAGAGGTCGCGTGGCCGATCACACCGCGGTTGTCGGCGTCGCCGTGGTTCGCTCGTGCGGTCACCAGCATGTGCCAGCCGTCATCGGCGCGGAACACCCATGGATCCCGCCACGCCTGATCTGGCCACTCCCTCGCCTGCGCCGTCTCGTACCATCGCGCATCCGGTTCGAGGATCTGCCGGTCGGGCTCCCGATGCCACGTGAACAGATCGTCGGAGACGACGGAGCTGATCCTCTGGTTGATGCCGCCCTCGGCGCGGCTCACCGCCGTGTAGAACATGCGCCACCTGCTGCCGTCGCGGACGACGGATCCGGTCCAGGTCGCAAGGTCGTCGAAGGCGGGCGAGTCATCGGGGATCACCGCGTCAGCGTGCTCGGTCCAGCCGACGAGATCGGTGGAGGTCGCGTGGCCGATCGTGGCACGCCAGTGCCGCCGGTCCGGGTCGAGCAGTGCTCGCGAGGCTTTCAGGAAGAAGAGGTGGTAGCGCTCGCCGTCGTCGGCTATCCAGAAGTCCCACACCCATGATGAAGTGAGTCGAAGCATGCTGTCAGGACCTTTCGGCTTGTCGGGGTGGTGCGACAGAGCCGCGGATGACGAGGGGGCACTCGAGGCGAGTCGGCTCGTCGGCGAGGGCCTTTGGCTCCGCCTCCCCGCGGAGCAGGTGCACGAGTGTCTCGACGGCCCACACTCCCATCTCGTAGTGCGGAAGGGCCACGGTGGTGAGTCCGGGGAAGAGGTTGGCCGCGATGAGCTCCTGGTTGTCGAAGCCGACGACCGAGAGGTCGTTCGGTATGTCGAGTCCGAGTTCCGTCGCCGCCCGGTAGGCACCCATCGCCATGCGGTCGTTGTAGCAGAACAGCGCGGTCGGGCGGTCGGGTCGACCGAGCACCTCCTTGGCGAGCGCGTAACCCGGAAGGGTCTCCGAAGGCGCCTGAACGATCAGGCTCTCGTCGATCGGAATGCCGTTCTCCTCCAGCACGCGGCGATAGCCGATGAGTCGTTCTCGGGTCGCCGGTACGTCGTCGTCGTTGTTGAGGAAGCCGATGCGGCGGTGTCCGGCCTCGACCAGGTGCGTGACGGCAGCGATCGCGCCACCGACCTCGTCCGGCACGACGGACGGCACTATGCCAGCGCGGTCGGTCGAGTCGATCAGCACCGCGGGAACGCCCTGCAGGTTCGGGGGCACGGAGACCTGGCGGTGGTACATCGTCGCGTAGAGCACCGCCTCGACCTGCCGGTCGATCAGGGTCTGAACATCATCCCTGTGCGAGTAGTCGCTGGACTCGCGCTCGGCATTGATGATGACGAGCGTCAGGTCGTGCTCCCGGGCCGCATCCTGCGCACCGAGGATGATGCGGCCGGCGTGCGGGGTCGTGGCGATCTCCTCGCTCAGCAGGCCGATGAGCCCAGAGCGGTTCGTGCGCAACGCCCGCGCCATCCGGTTCGGACCGTATCCGAGCGTCTTCGCCGCTTCGCGCACGCGCTCGCGGGTCTCTGGAGCGACCCGCATCTGCGGTGTGTCGTTCAGCACGTGCGAGACGGTCGTGACCGAAACACCGGCCAGCTCCGCGACATCCCTGATCCCAACGCTTCTCATTGCCATGGCCCCTTCAGCTTCCTCAGACCCGCGAACTCACCCGACATCGAGACCATGGGGTTGCGACGCCTCATCCTTTCACCGCGCCGAGGGTGAGGCCCGCGACGATGTGGCGTTGGAGGAGAAGCGTGAGCAGGATGACGGGAATCGAGTAGACCGCCGCGAGCGCCGTCATCGCTCCCCAGTCCAGACCGAACTGGGTCTGGAAGTTGGCGATCACGATCGGCGTGGTCTGTGCCCTGACAGACGTGAGCAGGAGCGAGAACAGGAACTCGTTCCACGAGGCGAGGAACGCGAAGATCGCTGTCACCGCCAGGCCGCCGGAGACGACGGGCAGCACCACCAGCCAGAGTGCCCCGAGGCGTGATGCCCCATCGACCTTCGCGGCCTCCTCCAGCTCATTCGGCACCGACTCGAAGAAGCTCGACATGAGCCAGATCGACAGCGGCAGCGAGATCGTCGTGTGAGCGATCGCCAGACCGAGCGAGGTGTCGGAGAGACCAAGCGTGCGCATCGTCTCGACGAGCGGAGCGCCAACGGCGATCGTGGGAACCATGCGCGTGACGAGGGCGGCGAGCACGAACACCCTGCCGCTCGGCGTGCGGTAGCGGGTGATGGCGTACGCGGCCGGAACCGCCAGCACCAGCGAGAACACGGTGCTCAAGACTGCCGTGACGACGCTGTTGATGAGGGCCGGTGCCACGCCGTCCTTGGTGAGGGCCGTCACGTAGTTCTCGAGCGTCCATTGCGCGGGCAGCACCGAGGCCGGAACGGCAATCGCGTCGAGCGGGGTCTTGAACGAGGTGAGAAGCAGGTAGATGAAGGGGAAGCCGTAGATCACGAGCACCACGGCGAGCGTGATCCACAGCAGGGCGCGCGACGATGCGCGATTCGTCTCGATGCCGTTCATCGGTCACTCCCTGGTCGCCAGATCGCAAAGATCGCCACCGTCGCCACGACCAGCATGACGACGAGGTAGATGGTGCCCATGGCGCTGGCCAGACCCGGGTCGCCGTATCTCGTCATGGTTCGGTAGATCAGCAGGCTCAGCGTCGTCGTGCTCTCCTGGGGCCCGCCGTTCGTCTGGATGAGGATGATGTCGAACGCCCGCGCCGCGTCGATCCCACGCACGATCAGCGCCACGGCGATCACCGGGCGGAGAAGGGGAATGATGACGCGGAACAGCAGCGTCGGATACCGCGCCCCGTCGAGCTTGGCCGCTTCGATGATGTCTCCTGGAACGTTCTGCAGGCCCGCGAACAGCACGAGGGTGATAAAGGATGTGGTGAGCCAGATATCGGGCAGCGCGACGGAAAAGAGCGCGATGTTCGGGTCGCTGAGCCAGCCGATCTGGCTCGCGCTGCGGAGGATTCCCGCCTGCCGCAGCAGCTCGTTGACGATGCCGAAGTTGTCGATGAGCAGGAACCGCCAGAGCAGACCCGCGACGACGGGGGCGATCATCAGGGGATACATGAAGACCGTGCGGAACACCGCCGACCGAGCCCCGAGCGACGCGAAGATGAGGGCAACGCCGAGCCCGATGGTGAACTCGAGAACAACGACCACGATCGTGTAGACCACGGTGCGGAGGGAGGCCCCTTGGAAGGCCGCGGATTCGAAGGCGGCCACGAAGTTGTCGAGGCCAACGAACTCACGAGGCCCGCCCGCGATCGGGGAGATCTCGTAGAAGCCGTTGCTGACGAACCGGATGAGCGGCCACAAGACGAAGGCGGCGAGGAAGGCGGCGGCCGGTGCCATCATGAAGAGGGCGAACCGGCGGTCGGTTATGCGCACGATAGATCCTTTGGAAGGTCGGAGGGTGGGGCAGCCGGCGGCGTCGCCGACTGCCCCGTGGTGGAGCGAGCTACTTGATGATCGCCTCGATCTGGGCTTTCGCATCCGCGAGGAGCGCGGCGTTGTCTGCACCGGGCTCGACGGCCTTCTGCAGCATCGGGGTGAGCACCGTGTTGACGATCTCCTGCCACTTGGGCGTGGCCGGGCGAGCGCGGGTTGCCGGCGAGTTCAGCGTCTCGAGGATCGCCGGGTAGTTCTCGTGACCGACGACGTCTGCCTGCGACTCAAAGGCCGAGATGCGCGAGACGAGTCCGAGTGAGGTGTCGACCGAGAGGTCGTTGTGCTCGTAGGCGAAGGCGATGAACGCCTTGGCCGCATCGGTCTTGGACGTCGCCGTTGGCACGGAGAGGTACCACGCCCCGGGAACGCCCGCGATCCCGCCAGGGCCGGCGATCATCGGAGCTGCTCCGATGTTGCCCTTGACCACGGCGTCGTCGGGGGTCTGCGTGTAGGCGTGTCCCCAGAAGCGCATCATGGCGAGCTTGCCCTGGTAGAAGAGGTTCTGCGACCCTGCCCAGTCCAGCTGCGCGGCGCCCGACGGGGCGTACGGCAGGAGGCTGGTGTAGAAGTCCAGTGCCTTCAGGTGGTCGGCGTCATCTATCGTGACCTCGCCGCTCGCGGCATCGAGAACCATCGTGTCCTCGCCTGCCTGCGAGACCGTCGCGAGCCACTCGGTTTCGACAGCGCCCTTCACGTCGGTGCCGTAGAGATCGATCTCGCCGTCGCCGTCGGTGTCGCGCGTGAAGAACTTCGCGACGTCGGTGTACTCCTCCCACGTGGTCGGAGGAGCGAGGGGGTAGCCGAACTCGGCCTCGAAGTCTGCCTTGTTCGCATCGTCGTTGAACAGGTCGGTGCGGTAGTAGAGGATTTCGGAGTTGGTGAAGATGGGCATGCCGATGTAGCTGCCCCCGACCTGCGCCTCTGAGACGAGACCCGGGAACAGATCCGACTTCACGTCGTCGGTGAACAGGTCGTCGATGGGCTGAACGCCGTCGGCGAAGGCGCTCAGCCAGATGGCGTCGAGCGCAGCGATGTCGAACGACACGCTGCCAGAGCCGAGCTCGGTCTGGATGCGGTCGTACAGGCCGTCATAGGGCAGCTCGACGAGCTTGACTGTGGTGCCGGTCTCCTCCTTGTAAAGGTCGGCGATCGGCTGCAGCTCGGCGAGCCCACCGCCCTCGACGAGAACCGTCAGTTCGTCCTTGGATGCACCGGCGGTTCCGCCACCTGCGCCACACCCGGTCAGCGCCAGGGCGGCGATCGAGACGAACGCCGTTCCTACTAGCGCGGCACGGGTTCCGCGTGTCTTGCGAAGCTTCATCACTTCGACTCCGTTTTCTGTAGCAGCTCTGCTACGCACTGTGATTGAGATCACCATAGCGGTGGTCAAACGTTTTGGCAAAACGTCTTGGCACGATTGTGCGCGTTGCATCGTCATCCTGTCCAATGCCAAAAATGCCAAAAAATCGCCGGTACTCCGGCGCTTTCTCCCACACCCGTGCCCCCACCCATGCCAAAGCGGTGCCAAAACCGGGGATCGCGGCCCGCAGCTCTTGACCCCACCCCGCGGCGGCCCTACGGTCGACCAACCCGCGAACGCCAAAACCTTTTGGCGATCTGCTCAACGACGAGGGAGAAATCGTGAGTCCGTCCAACCTGTCCCGCCGCACGTTCCTGATCGCCGGCGCCGGGGCCACCGCCGTCACCTGGCTTGCCCTGTCCAGTGCGTCTCCGGCCAGTGCCGCCCCAGCGGCTCCCGCGGCGACGGCCGCCGAGCGACCGCATCGCACGCTCCTCGGCGTCCTCTGAGCGCCGACACCACATCCATCCGTATCCAGCAGAAAGAGACCGACATGCCTTCGACCATCTATGACGTCACCACCTGGACGATTCCCAGCAGCCCCGCGACGACCGCCTACACCGACATCGGTGCGATCGTGAACAGCATCATCGCCGACATCAAGGCCAACCAGCCGAGTCAGGCATCGAAGCCGGGCGCCGTCATCTACATCCCGCCGGGCGACTACTCGCTCAAGACCCGCATCGTGATCGACATCAGCTACCTGCAGATCAAGGGTTCCGGCCACGGGTTCACGTCGTCGAGCATCCGCTACAACGCGGGAAGCACCGCGAGCTGGTTCGAGATCTGGCCAGGCGGCAGCCGCATCAAGGTCGAGAACACCGACGGCAACGCCGAGGCGATTCTGATAAACCGTGGCGGCTCCCCCCGGCTCAGCTCGATCGAGCTGATCGACTTCTGCCTCGATGGCCTCTCGTTCACGCCGAACCAGAACAGCTACCTCAACGGCAAGATCGGCATTCGCTCCACCAGCGACACCGATTCTCTTCGCATCAGCGGCATGGGCATGGTCTATCTGCAGCGTGGCCTGGTCATCACCGGCGCCGACGCACTCTCGGTGACCGGCAACTTCATCGCCGAGTGCGGCAACTGCATCGAGCTGGTCGGCTCAGGTCAGGCCAGCATGGTCAACGACAACCTCATCGGGGCCGGCCCGATCGGGTTCTCGATCTTCGCCGAGGGGCACTTCGGCCTGATCGTGTCGGGGAACAACATCTTCCCCCGCGGCAAGAGCTCTGTGCACTTCAAGAACTGCGTCAACAACACGATCACGGCAAACCGGCTGCATGCCTTCTACGCCGGCATGATCACCTTCGAGACGGGATGCCACAACAACCTCGTCGGCGCCAACCACTTCCTTCGCAACAAGGAGTCGTTCGGCCCGTTCCTCGGTGTTCCCAACCCGGTCGACGACCTGTTCGGGCTGGTGCACATCAACGGAAGCGGCAACACCATCACGGGCAACCACTTCTCGTTCGATGTTCCCGCTGCGAGCATCGTTCCGGCCGGGGCGACACCGACGCTCGTTCTCGTGAAGACCGGCAGCAACAACTACATCGCGATGAACCACCATGCGGCCAACCTCGCGGTGAGGTCCGCCGTGCTTGATGGCGCGACCACGAACTCGAAGGTGCTCGACTGCGGAACCCTCGCAGAGTTCCAGGCGATCGCGCCAGCCACCTACGGGTTCCGGGCGACACCGTGAGGCGCCGGATCGCCGGGATCGCCATAGCCGCGATGATCGCGGCCGGGCTCGCTGTTGCTCCGCTCGAGGTGCAGCCCGCGGTCGCCGGGTCGCCCTCCGACTACCCGGAGTACCCCTACGCGACGACCGACTACACCGAGGCCTTCCGCGGCCAGTTCCATTTCAGCCCGCAGAACGGGTTCATGAACGACATCAACGCCCCGCTCTACTATCGCGGCGTCTACCACGTCTTCTTCCAGCACAACCCGCACGGGCTGGCGTGGGACACCATGCATTGGGGCCACGCGACGAGTCCCGACCTCGTGCACTGGACGCAGCAGCCGATCGCGCTCGAGCCGGGCGTGCACAACGCCACCCTGTGGTCGGGTGCGGGATGGGTTGACGTCAACAACGTCACCGGGCTGAAGACCGGAGCCGACGACCCCATCCTGCTCTTCACCAACACCGAGGGTGTCAGCATCGCCTACTCGACCGATGGCGCTCGCACCTTCCAGATGTACAACGGCGGGGCGAAGGTCGTGACCGATGCGACAGAGGCCAGGGATCCGAAGGTGCAGTGGGATGCGGCGAACAACCGCTGGGTCATGGTGACCTTCCGCGCCGGCACCGGGGCGGTGTTCTACACCTCGACCGACCTGCTGTCGTGGACCTACCGCGGTACCTTCGCGGCCGGCTGGTTCGTCGAGTGCCCCGACCTCTACCTTCTCGCCGTCGACGGCGGCGCGACGCAGAAGTGGGTGCTGCAGGATGCGAGCGGCGAGTACGTCATCGGCTCGCTGAACGCGTCGGGCGTCTTCGTCTCCGACTGGGCGTCACCCCAGCGGATGGAGTGGGGCAAGTCGGACGCAGCCTTCGCGCCGTCGGTCTGGTACGCACCGCAGACCTTCAACCAGCTGCCCGGTGGGCGCGTTGTGCAGATGGGATGGCAGCCGAGTAACGCCGGCGTCACCTGGACGGGCAACGCCTCCTTCCCGGTCGAGCTGGGCCTCAAGACCTATCCGGAGGGCGTGCGCATCACGCGCAACCCGGTGACCGAGATCGCGGGCATCCGCAGTTCGACGCAGATCTGGGGCAGCCGGTCGATAACGACCAGCCTGACCAGCGACCCCTTGACCGGGATCTCTGCCGATACCTACGAGCTGACGGCCGTGTTCTCCCTGGCGGGAGCCACGGCATCCGAGTTCGGATTCCGACTGCACGCGCGTTCCGACGGGTCGAGCGATCGCACGGTCGCCTACACGACCGCGACCCAGAGCCTCTATGGCATGGCGCTGCCGCCGATCGCGAACCAGGTCACCATCCGGCTGCTCGTCGACCGCGGCCAGCTCGAGGTGTTCGGCAACGGCGGGAAGATGGTGTTCAGCGACAACGTCGCGTTCGACTCCTCGGTTGGCAGTCGGGGAATCAAGCTCTACGCCACCGGCGGATCGGTGACCCTGACGTCGCTCTCGTTCTCACCGATCGCATCCACCTGGCAGCCCGCCCCCACCGGTGTGGCGCCATCGAGTGCGATCGCGTCGACCGCACACCAGAACATGTGCGTCGATCGCGACGTGGCGACCGGCAAGGCACAGCTCTGGGCGTGCCTCGGCAACCCCAACCAGACCTGGGCGATGGACAGCTACGGTCAGGTCACCACGGGCGGAGTCTGCCTGCAGCTGCCGCCGGGCCAGACCGCCAACCTGACACCCGTCAGCGTGGCGGCCTGCACCGGTGCCGCGAGCCAGAAGTGGCGGCAGGGCAACGTCGGCTCCCTCATCAACCTGGCGTCTGGCCGGTGCCTCGATGTGCCGTCGGCCAACTTCAGCAATGGCAACCCCCTGCAGGTGTACGACTGCGTCGGCACCCGCAACCAGAGCTGGGTCGGGCCGCCCTACGCTGCGGCAACGGGGCGAGTGCTGTGGAGCACCTCCACCTCGTGCGCCGACCGGGATGTGGCCACGGGCCGGGTGCAGATCTGGGCGTGCAACGGACTCGTCAACCAGACCTGGCGGCTCAACGCGAACGGCACCCTGACCAGCTCCGCCGCGTGCATGCAGCTCGCCCCGACATCGCTCGGCAATGGCGCGCTCGTCAGCGCGGCAGCCTGCTCTCCGAACGCGGCGAACCAGCAGTGGAGTCGTTTCTCGAACGGCCAGTTGCGAAACGTCGCCGCGGGGCGCTGCCTCGATCTCGACGCCGGCAACACCACCAACGGGCGTCAGCTCATCGTGTGGGACTGCGTTGGCGGGCCGAATCAGACGTGGAGTGGGCCGGCGTAGCGGAGACGACGACGAATGCAGTGAACCGCGACCCGCGAACCGCGTGGTCGCGGTTCTCTGCTTAAGGCGTGACGCACCGCGTCAGAGGAGGAGTGGTAGCTGAGGCGGGGCACGATCCCGCGACCTCACGATTATGAGTCGTGCGCTCTAACCAACTGAGCTACTCAGCCAAACTGCAAACGTCAGAGAAATCGCTGACTCTGATGATTACAGAGCCCCCTGTGGGAATCGGACCCACTACCTCTTCCTTACCAAGGAAGTGCTCTACCAATGAGCTAAGGGGGCGCGCAACACAGCACAAAGCTGCTTTGGCACCGTAAGAGACTAGCATCCACGCGGCCCTGTTTTGATCGCGGGGCCTAGAGCGATGCGGCCGAGAACATCTCCTTGAAGCCGAGCTCGTTGAACAGGTGCATCGCCGGGTTCCCGCGGTCGAGCGACAGGCCGACGTGCGTGTCGCCGTTCGCGTGGAAGATCGCGGCGGCCTCCCGCACGAGCGAGCTGGCGTAGCCACGGTTCTGCACGGCCGGCGCCGAGGCAACGGTTGCGATGAAGGGCATGCCACGCCACAACGTGCACAGCACGACGCTCACCGGCGGGCCGGAGCCCTCCCACACACCGAGCCAGGTGGGGCGGTGCGGGTCGCCGGTCGACCCCGACATGAGCTCCATGATCATCGCGCTCGCGAGGTCGAGGGTCATCTCGTTTCCGGGAATTCCATTGGATGCGTCGACGAGCGTCTGAGCCACGTCGCGGAGGTCGGTGTCGAGTATCGGTCGCGACTCGACGGTTGGCTCTGCGATCAACAACGAATTCATCTCTGCAACGAGAAACGCGCGCTCTAGGGCCATGGGCTCAGTTAACTGCCCCGTCGCTCCGACCGGTAGAGCCTAGAACGGGGCAG
>Ga0307514_10006034_pt1 | contig 10653 bp, 14 predicted proteins | sample 16_EM_MG_FD_203088 | JGI IMG/M metagenome (GOLD analysis project Ga0307514, IMG submission 203088) | Populus trichocarpa ectomycorrhiza microbial communities from riparian zone in the Pacific Northwest, United States - 16_EM | ecosystem: Host-associated > Plants > Roots > Unclassified | place... | reverse complement strand
TGATGTCCTGAGGGCTGATACCACCCTCCTGCAGTTTCTGGACCAGGATGGGACCGGCCATCTGGACGCTTTCCTCCTGATCTTCCATTTGAGATGGTTGGGACATTGTCGAAGGGGTGAAAATAAAGAAGATGAAAGAGTCAAGCAGGGAGGAAGTGAGGAGCGGAGTTCAAAGTAAAGGTGAAAGTCGCGCGTTCGGTCACCTGACCGTCGTGTTTCATTAAGAGACCAGGTCGCGCTGGGGTTGACTCACGCATTGGATGATGAGCACAGGAAATATGATTAGATGTACTTAGAATGAGTCTACAACCATCTTCTTGCCCAACTTCCTCTCGAGCCACTCCACCGCAGCGAGGTCCAACACCAACCTTGGCCATTTTACAGCATCATAAACGAAAAGATCCTTCGCAGTGACAACCCCAATCTTGTCAATGTTTGAACTGGCCCGACGCAGTCCTTCTGGGATCTCGTCCAGCCCAGTCACAAACAGGGTCTTCCTCCATCCTAACTCCGAAATGCGTTCAGCCAGTGGGCCAGTCTTGACACCAGGCCAGTTTAACGACTTGATGACACCTAAGTTGTGTTCACGAAGTTTGGCACTCAACGCAACCCGCATACCCATTTCGATGACCTTCCGAGGGAGCTTGGTGCTAAAATCCCTAGGTTTTGGGCCGAACGCGACACCTCCACCTCGAAGCATAGGACTTTGAGCATCACCAAGACGAGCACGACCAGAACCCTTTTGAGGCCGGATCTTGCGTCCGGAACCTCGGACTTCGCTTCGAGTTTTAGTGTTTGCGGATCCTTGGCGGAGAGAGTCGAGGTGATGCACGACGCAGAGGTGCAAAATATCCCTTCGGATTGGGTGTGAGAAGACATGAGGGTCGAGTTGCACGACTTTATCGGTTGAAGGAACGGGTTTGGTATTCAGAGAGCCGAGGCTTGACATTGTCACATATACCGGGGAAAGAAACGGTGAACCTAGGTAACATTAGAATGAGGCGAAAGGGAAACGGAAGACGGACTCACTCAACCCGGTCCCCGGTGGGGTAAGTATAGAAGTAGACGTTTCCGCCGCAGTCACTGTCGACAACGAGCGGGAAGTGTGCCTACATGACTAGGGAAGTACCGTTAGGCACGATGTGACGCGTAGCACGCGAATAGAAACACACACCTGGAGGACCAGCCGTTTCAAAGAGTTCATCGCTGTCTGGGTTGGCAAAGTCACGTACCCGTGACCCGATCGTGACTGTTACCGCGTCCTGAATTTTTTGTTGATTATCTGCCCAATTTTCTCCACCGAGACCAACGGTATCCAGAGGAGGTAAGTTATGCTGCTCAGTCCCACACAACGCCCTTTGTCCCGTCCATACGAACCCTTCACGATGGGTTGGAACGATATTCCGAGGTTGTGTGGGATGGATGCAGACGATCTACATTGGATGAACGTTGTTTGTTGATCAGACCCATCCACAGTCTTCTACCCTCTTCACCCTCACTGTTCAAACCAAAATGTCGACCAAGTCCGTACAAACTTTCGGAAAAAAGAAGGCACGCATTGTTTCCTATGTATCCCTCATGCATCGAAACTTACAGAACGGATGGAACACACAGACAGCAACTGCTGTCGCTCACACCAAAGAGGGCCATGGTTTAATCAAAGTTAATGGGTCCCCAATCTCCAACCTCCGACCTGAGATCCTCCGGTTCAAAGTCTACGAAGCCGTCCTTGCTGCTGGAGAGGAGAACTTCGCTTACATCGACATCCGTCTGCGGGTAAAGGGTGGAGGGCACACTTCTCAGGTGTACGCTCTGCGACAGGCCATCGCCAAGGCTGTCGTCGCTTACCACGCCAAATACGTCGATGCCTCGAGCGCTTTAGAGTTGAAGAAGAAGCTCGTCTCCTACGATAGGTCATTACTTATTGCTGACCCGAGGCGAGCAGAACCCAAGAAGTTCGGTGGTCATGGCGCCCGTGCTCGCAGGCAGAAGAGGTCAGTGCACCCCCTGCTCTTCGTTAGATCGCTGCCTTATATGTCCTCTGCAGTTACCGTTAATCTGTTTTACTCCTGCTTTGCATGTCTTTTCTATATCATTGTATGCCGGTACCACAAGCAACATGACTTGTATGAAAATAATTGCATTTTGAAAGCAAAATATCAAATCCGAACGTGCAAATGCATATATAGGACGTGATTTAGCCGCTGCGGGGTAGGGATACATATGAATCGACGTCCGGGCAGCTTCGCCGTCGTTTCGGGATCCTGATCTCTTCGCTGGTATCTTCTGGACCGTTGGTTCGTTTGATTGTTGGCCGTGTGGATGATGAGCGCAAGAGTCTATCAACTCGTAGGCTGGAATGCAGAATGTCGCCTTCTTCCCCTCCCGAACGACTTTCTATCGCTGCACCGGCAGCTTTCTTGACCTGCAAGTATCCTTTGATGTCCCGCAATGTTTCCCTGGACACAAACCACGTTTTATCCTCTCCGTCGCCATCCTTGACGACGATGGAACATTTTTTCTCGGATTTTCGTCGTGGGTAACATTCCCGTGGCGAGGCCCGAAGCGAGGGAGATGACTCTCCTGAATCGGCCAAAGCTGGGGCACGTCTGCGAGAGGACTTGGCGGTCGACCTCCTGGTCGCGCTTCCAGCGGACTTCCAATGGTTGGGGCGAATGTCGGCGAACGCAGGTAGATCTACTTCCGAAGGAGAACTTTCCCACAGGGATGCGGACGGGGGAGGTAATTCTCTCTCTTTCCCCTTCGACTTGGATGATGGCGAAGGCAAATCCAGCCCAGTGACTCGACGTGTGGCCCATGCAGACGGGTCCACTTCGGGCTCGGAGAGGATTTCTAGGGATTTCGGCCCACGCGCGCGTTTGTTTCCGCGAGAATAGTCATCCGGACGATTAAAATCCTCAGCACATAAGCGTTTACGGGCGAAAGCAGGAGCAGGAGAACGATCCTTCTTGTAGGGGTCGGTGTCCGACGTGGAACTATGCTCGTCGCAATCTCCGTAATCCGACGAACGAGACGAAGTTGTCGACGATGAGGATGTCCTAGTCGACAGTCTGTTGCCTGACGCCGTGGATTCTGGCAGCGGTGACCACAGGCACGGGAAGTAGTGACAATGCTTCATCCACTGACTATGTGAACTGAATGGTTCCCGTCCAAATGCCGTTTTGACTAGAGCGGCGAAGTCGACAGGCTGATAGAAAGGTGGTGTAGGCGGGACGTAGTCTTCGACCCCTGGCCAGGGTGGGCTCCGCATATCTTCTGGGACTTCAAAACGCCTTCCCCTCCATCCCGGGCAGTAGGTTTTTCCTTCGGAAACAACTTCAGAATCCCACTTGATGAGGCAGAGACGGCTGAAAGGGGGGAACTAAGATCATGGAGTGAGTAAATGTAGATCGCGTGCAATATAGGTTACTCACATCGATCTCATCTTGGGAGGGTGGTTCATCGGGTTCTACCCCATCAGCAAGCTCCTTGCTCTTGGCTGCACGACGAAGCCCGGATCTCCAGAGATTCTTCTCCATCCGCGACTCTGCCCTGTGCAGCCTTTCATACTCTGCTTTCTTCGCGCCGTCATAGTCCAGTATGAACTTTACAGCGCGCATTTCCAAGGCTAGGTCGGCCGGCTCTGGGTCGATCGCCATTTTACAGAAATCGACGATCGTCACTTGATCATCTTTGCCTGCGCGTGAGGATAATAAGGGGACGGTCAAAACGGCTTCAGGGTTCTGACACACCGATTAAAACATTCTCTAACTTGACATCGTTGTGAAGGATGTTTCTGGCGTGTATATTCCGATAAGCAACGATGACCTTCTCCTTCAGCTCTGTAGGGATTTCTGGGTCCGCTTCACGCCAGCCGACCGGGTGGGGTAGTTCCATTGTCAATGATAGTCTGCCCCCGGCAACGCTGTAGAGGCCGATGACAGTAGGAACGCAGATTCCCATTAAAGGTCGGAGGGTTTGGGGATGGATGTACGGCAGAATCTGTTCATAGAACTCCTGCGTTGATTCTGCATCCCAAACATTCCAGCTATAACTTAAATCAGTACGACACGGACATAGGTAATAATGAATCCGAACTCACACTTGAGAGATATGTGTTATGTCCTTCCCGAGGAGAGTGCCTTTATTGAGATACAAAGTACTTGATGAACCAACTTCCGTAGGATTTGTCAGCTCCAAGCGGAATCCCGGAGATGAAACGGACCAACCGTGGAGTCGTAAACAAGGATGAGAACTTATGATTTTATGAGAACCGACATCAGCGTATCTCCCGAAAGGCATGAAGGTCGAAGCGACAGGATTGGGCCCAGAACCGTGTTTCACGCGAGATGAGCTCGGCAAGCAGGCACCGCCTGAAGACGAAGATGAGATCATTATTGTACCTTCGAGGTGGAGATGGTGAGGAGTTCAAGTGGTTGTGCGACCGGCGCAGGCGGGGGTCGGGAGGAGAAGGCGATATATAGTTTCGTGAAGCTTGTCCATAATATATGCACTGACCATGTTTTCCCGCAAGTGCTTCCGAACAATAAGTAAGGTTGGCGAGGGAGAGGGGTGACTAGGGATTGGGCCCGTTTAACAATAAGGAGTGATTTGACCGCTGATCAAAGAATGCAAAACCTCTCCTTGTTCCGGCGGAGAGAAAAAGGTCCAAGCCACGCTTGAATTGCTGTTTCCATCGTTATGGACAACAGATGGAATAATGCACATATAAGGGTGGTCAATGGGGCGGAGAACGGTGAGATGACTAGGCACAAAACGCGTCCTATTTTGTTCCTTGCGTTTACGACAGTCAGAGGGGACCGTCTAACTTTCGACGTGGCCCGCAGAGCCTGGATCGTTTCCGGGGTCTTCAACCTTGTACTTTGCCGCAGAAAGAGGACGGATGTCGCCGGATGCTCTCGATCACTGTGGCGAGCATGGCTTCTGGAGAACTGCCATACTACATCTTTGTCTCCAACTCCTCCCTTCTCTCGACGACCCAAGCAGCCCCGTCATCGCTTCTCTTGCACCCTAGCACCCAATACCACTACCGAGATGACTCACCCCTCGACTTGCTCCCCAGATCCGAGGACGAACATATCCTGGTCCTCGACTACGACCCCACAGGACTCAGCCAACCCTCGGCCAGGAGCATATCCAACAACATTACCGTGACTGCTCTCAAAGTTACTGACGCCCCTGGTGCTGCTGCCTCTGGAAGTGACGAGCTTTCCAGTAAGAACGACAAGATGTACATCATTCACACGAGTACTTTGTCTGCAGGTGCATCGTGAGTCTATTTCCATGCTAGTTATCTGGAGGACGCGCATCGATATTCGTCAGTGCTACTGAAGATGTCTCTGCACCTCATACGATCCTGGCCAAGTTTAAACAACGGTAGGGAAGGTGGTTTGTACCCATGTCGCACGACAAGGTCTCATTCGCTTCACCTAGGAATGCCGTCATACGGAAATCTATCGAAGCAGCAATGTCACAAGGCCTTTCCGAACCCGAGCCTATTTCACCCACCATCATGTCGCCAACATAGAGTTTCTGTACCTTAGACCTTGAGGCTTGACTATGCGCCTACGATATGATCATGGGCCCAAGATCACCATTCACCGAATCCGCGCTCACTAATGTTTCGCGGATCATCCCAAGGCGTATCGTGTTTATTCGGGATATAAAGGTAAAACTATGGTGTATAATATACATTCTTATACATGGCATATATGGTGGTGATTAGCGTGAGATGTAAATGAAGCGGCGAATGGAGCCTCATGGAACCGGCTGCGATTTAAACGGTGCCGATTGTCCTCCAGGACTTGGGTTTTACGCGTCGTGCCTTGCGAGAGATGCAAGGACGGAAGATCGCCTGTTCAATATCGTCAACCCAAGGTCAACGGAGGACTGTCCAGTCGAAACTCACTTTTAAAATTCTTTCAAAATTATCGTGGGGAATAGGGTCGACTTCCACCACGGCGGAATCTAACTCCGTTAAGGATATCCTTTTATTGACGATTTCGAACTAGAGCAAATGGAAGATAAACTGAGCGCTGACGGAGGTGGCCCATAGGTTGTACGGACTTACGGTTATTGATTTGCCGTCATGGGTGAAATGAACGGTTCGCTTTCGAGCAGAAAGGTGTTGGCCAACGACAAGAGACAGCGAAGTAAGACCGTACTGTAAGCTCATGATCCACATCCACCGAAGACGGGGAAACGGGCAATTCAATGGGAATATCACCGGTCACGGCGCTGGCGCCCGGCGGTTGTAGATCGATGGGTGTAAGTTGGCAAGTAGAAACAAGCATGGTAAATTAGAAGGAGAACTGAACAAAGGAGAGGAGAAAGTGGAGAGGACGGAGGGGGGGTGGGTAAAGGGTGGAGGGATCGCCGGAGAGGAAAACCAATCGCCGCTTTCAAATTCGGGGGTCGAGGCGGAGGGAAAATCTAGGGTGATATTAGCTTCCGTAACCTGCTGTGGCCCATGGATCAAACGCTATCCCTGCGACTGAAAATCACGTTCAGCATGTCCAATCCTCCCCCGCAACGGTGAAACATCCTGTCAGGATAGCCCGGGACTACCTCTGTTCGTAGGAAAAGCTAAGCCCCACGGGAACAGGCCACAGCGCCGTCATAGCAGCAGCCTCCGAAGGTGAGTCGTCGGACTGGATCGACGACCCAATGGACGATGAGGCAGCAAGACTTTTCGACACCAAAACACTTGCCACCCTCATTCTTCCCCGCTCAAAGGGTACAGACCTATCCGCTCAGGTAGCACAACCAGAACAGGGCGACCACCACACGGTTCTTGGGCCACGAGGTCGGATCAAATCGTTCCTTCGGGGCTGTAGCAGCCTCGGATTGCGGGAAAAAGTGTCACTCGTAGAATATCCTGGGGGCCATCCTAGTACATATTCATCAGCACCACTACACATTCCTAACACCAGGGGACGCGCTGCCCGCCTGCCAGATGCCTTGGCAATTAAGATTGTGACATCGATCACGTGCGATCCGTCACAAATCGCGGGTGAGTCAACTTGCTCAATGGGAGGTGTACATTCCAAGTGGGAACTGATTGATCTACAATACGTCGTTAACAACGTCCATGATCTGGCTCATGTTTTTGTGAACCTGGACCCCAGACCATATCGCTCGGTAAGAGTGACTTTGAGGCAAGTGCAAATCCGCAAGATACAGCAAGAAGTGCAAGGTTCTCGTCAAGAGCGGGCTCAAGAACAAGAGGGAAACCGCGCAAGACTCAAGGCCGTCTGCAAGAAAGCAAGATGCTGGTCTACTCACCTGTTTATTCTTCGCCAATGCGATGCCCTCAAGGCCGTTCTGCCCTATGCTACGTCCAAAGGCTGCAGCCAGATCGCTCACCACGGGTGGCCGTTCTTCTGGTTGTCTTCGTCTCTTGTTAAGCAATGATAAGGGTTGCCTCCGGCTGTTTTGTGCGCTGTGAATCTGTCGACACCTAGCAAGACTCAAGACTCCTTCAAGACCTGCTGGACAAGCTATCAAGCATCAAGATTGTGCAAGAGGAAGACTGCCGACAATCCTAAGCCGTGAACCTGGCCGTGCCGCCTCTCGACGGGTGTAAGCTGCTAAGATGCCGTCCGCAAGAACAAGATTCATGTGCCCTCGTTGGCCGTGTTATTTAAAATGGTGAGAGTCGGCATTTGAGGTCGTCGCGGTTGTGGATGGTGGTGGCGAGCAACTGTTCGTCAGTGGCCCAAAACTCCGACGATATGCTCCGCTACAACCTTCCCACCGCAGATACGTCCCCTCCCTCCCACCGGACGACCCGGCGCAACCCCATGCTGTCCAGCCAACGGCCTCACAATTTTTATTGATATTTTCGCCCGAATTTCTTCGGTTCGGCCCCCTGATTGCCTCAAATTCAAGCCCAACGCAGCCGTCAACATCCTACTGCACCCCTCAAAAACACCGCAAAGTCCAGGCGGAATCTCAAGCACAAGGAGATGTCCATCGCCCGGAGAGAATATTATATGAGACTAGAAGAGAGGAAGTCGTGGTCGAAAGATGGGCCCCAGGTTCGCTCACCCCCTCATCGTCCCCGCTTACACCTCCCCTAGGACCTTCCGATGACGAGGATACCGACCCCCCACACGCCGTTATAGTTCATGTGCCCCCCGGAGCAAGAAAGTCCAAGTTTTCTACATTTCCCGACAAACGAGGCCACCTCCTCCTCGTCCGCTTGGTCGATCAGACACTCCCATTGCCCGCGGACCACTGTATGACAACTCCTCGCCGCCCACCAACCCTTAGACACTGGATTTTGGCGACATCACCGAAGACCACCCACCCCGGCACACAGTGTGACCAACCCGCCACTTCAAACGTACATCCCTACCGGCTCTGGATGGGACAACGACCACGACTTCCTCACTCGCGCATCGGCCAGGGGATTCCTCGCCTTGGGATACACAGTTTTCGACCCACAGTCAGCCCCCCCCCGGACGAAATAGGCCCGACCTCGTTGCCAAGCCGCGGAGCTTCCTCCGCCTGGTCTATAATATCCGGAGCATCGACACAACGTTCCACATCACTCACCCCGCCTCGTCCACAAAATATTCTCATTTTATTCGCCCGTCCCCCCTCAAAAATGTATAGGAAAATGCGAGACGCTCGTTACGTAAATCCTTCCATTCTCCGAAACATCCTCCAGTTACAATTGTACAGCGTCGAATCAGAAGTTGAACCATCTTCGCGCCGATTGTTCAGCAGCAAGCCTCTTCGCCTATTTTCATCGTCAGAAGGTTGAAGGGAAAGAATAGGAGTGGATGAAGGCCCACCTGAGCCACCATGTTCTCACTTCCCGCTCGGAGGGAATTAACAGTGTCTTCCAAACCGTCAAGCATCTGCCCCCGCTCAGACATGGCGTTTCCGAGCCTGCTGTAGAGGTCGCTGGCGCCACTTGCGATAGAATCTTTTGCTGTGTTTGCCCGATCTCCGTAGGATTGGTTGCTCCCGGCCGAGGCGGGAGTGGTCTCCTTGGGTTGGGGAATTGGTCGATCCGGCCCAGCAACTAAATGCGCAAAATCACCAATCAGGGCGAAATGATTGTAGCTGCAAATTTTTGTACTCACGTAAAGCATCGATCTGTGCCCCTGTGGTGCTTTGCCCGCCGACGTACGCATACATTTGACCAACCAGCGTCGTTGGTCCCATAGACACGGGCTGCGGTTGTGCAGGAAGCTTGTTTTTGTCCCGAAGGATGTCGAGAACCTTGTCTTGGTACAGCGTCTTCCTGCGGAGCCCGAACAATGTGCCGAACTCGCACTTATGAGCAATGCCATCCCTGATCGTCCAATCAACGTAGTCTCCACTTTCGTCAACGCTGAGTGACCTGTAATGACCAGGTGGTAAGCAGAGGTTTGGCGATTCCACGCTCTTACGAACCTTGGTGAAGAGATGGCTACGGATACCGTGTACATGTGCTCGAGACGTGGGACTGAATAAACAAGCAGCTGTCCCTTATCCGTGAAGGCACCAACAATGCAAGACCCTGCAAGACGACATCAGGATTGGCGGTGCGCATTGGTACCGTTCGTACTGTGTTTGTGGACGACGCGAGCACTCTCAACAACTCCGTTCTTGGAACCGAAGTCTACTCTCCCCACCCGATCTCCATCGGCGTTCATACTGCACCTCACACCCTTCTGGCCAGCAGTTATCCAGTAGGCGTTCACCCCATCCGATTGACCTTGAACCGCACTGGAATATCGCGATCTGCTCGCAGCGCATGACTCTCCCGTGGTCGAATCAAGAACGTGGGAGCCGTATGGGAAACATTGGGGCACTGCGTCAACCTGGATTGGCTTTGGGGAAACCTGAAACAGGCGTGTATGTGCATCCTTCTCGATGGTGTAAATAAACGCGTGTCCCGACGCACGAATCGCCACGAGATGGATACTGGGTGCCTTATCTGCGCTGATATTAGCTCTCCAGAGTTTGGTGAGGCCAATTGAGCTGACCAGAGCTCAGCTTGAATATCGCCCAGCTGAGAGAAACAAATGGATCGACACCCGCGTGCTTCAGGAGGGAGTGTCGATGGGTGTTTGAGGTTGCATCTTTTAGGATGAAATTGGGGCCTCTCATGTCAAGAACCAACAGCGAACCGTCCTCGTAGGCAAAAGCAAAGAAACCTGGAAGTTCATGAGCGGTGCAAGGTAGGATCAGCTGACATTGATGTACCGATATCTGACGCTCCGAATGCGGAGACCGGACTTCTACCACCTGGAACCATCAAGACTGGGTGGTATCTCGCTGGAGAAGAGACCAGAATGTGGGTCAATGAGATCATGTCCTTGTCGGTAGGTTTCGATTGCTTCGTATCCGGCTCCAATTGATAGATGAAAATATCGCCAGTCTTGAAAATCGTGACACATTCCAGAGATTCGGGGGTAAGATACACACGAGTCAGGTTCCCTTCATGAAGAGCATCCTGCGAACATCGTTCGAGGACAATTGGGTCAGACAGGACGCCAAACAGGTCGATTGTCAGGGACGGAAGGGGTCTCGGAAATGACCCCTGCAGCGGGTTCGCCCCGGAGCTGACTAGTAGATGTGGGCTGATATCTTGAATCCGTATCGTGAGGTCTCTGTGCCACGTGAGCAACACCC
>Ga0307514_10006033_pt1 | contig 10656 bp, 7 predicted proteins | sample 16_EM_MG_FD_203088 | JGI IMG/M metagenome (GOLD analysis project Ga0307514, IMG submission 203088) | Populus trichocarpa ectomycorrhiza microbial communities from riparian zone in the Pacific Northwest, United States - 16_EM | ecosystem: Host-associated > Plants > Roots > Unclassified | place... | reverse complement strand
TGTTTAAAAAAATATATTGAATGATGAAAGTTGAAAAGAAAATATGTGGGAAAAAAAAATCAAATGTGGAATACAAGGTTGTTAAAAACGCATTTTTAACACCGCACGGAAAATATAAAATAAACTCGAATCGTAAAAACGGATCGTAAAATCGTAAAATCATAAGGAATTTTAAAATACATTAAAAAAATAAAAATTCATGCTTCAAATAAAATTTCATACATAGTTCAAGCATCTTAAAATACAAGCTCTTAAGTGAAATGATTATCACTTCATAGAGTTCAAATACATGCAATCAAAAGCATAGTTGACAGAGACGGAGATGGATACCTACAAATCCCAAACCTTGCTGAACTTTATGGTTCACCTAGCTAAGAAGATAATCAAACTCATCTGAGCTCTCCTAAAAAACAACATATCCAGAACCTTTACCCCTCCTCATTCCCACTAGTCTGATCATTACTATAGTTGATTTCAAATGTACACATGAATGACAAACCATCTGATGCACAACTGCTCAATTGTGATGACAGGCTGACCTCGCTAGTTAGATCACTATCAGTCATTTGGCCAAGGTCGACAAAACTGCAAAAATCAGATTGACAACCAAGGAACTTAATTCCAAAATCCAATGTTTTCTGCTCTTTTTCCCCCATTTGATATTAGCTATTTAGATAAGAATAGTAACTGGAGTTTGACTTCAGATGTCACCAACAAAAAAGTTTAAATGAACGAGAGATACCTGACCTTTCTTCTGATGGAAATTCTGCTAGCAAACAGATATCAAGCCTTTATTCTAATACCTGCTTTGTAGGAATGATACTGCCAACAAGCACCAAAATACTTTACATAAATCTTAATAAGTATAAATATAGAGTAAGCGTGATAAATGCAAAAATATAAAAAAATACTACTTTGAACTGTAACATCTGCCATATGAGTCACTTGCAGCAGCCAAACCTTCCCTGTTTTTGACAGGGCATCATACAGAGATTGAATCTTGATGTCATTGAAAAGTAAATGGGTAAAATTTCCAAGTTGCTCAACCTCATGCCTCATAAAGATTTAGAATAAACTTACTATTTGAACGCTTCATGTTCCTGCAAAACTTACTGCCACAGCTCAGCCAAAACAAAAGGAATCAATTTGAATAAAACTACCTCCGCCCTTTTTTCTCATCACCAAGTTGAGAGCAAAGTTGTGCAACAAGCTTTTCATCTGTGTTGCTGCATGCATAAACATTGATGGGAATCAATCATATATCAAGCAACATATGGCAAAAGAAAAATCAATTACTTACCTTTGAAACCTCAAATATAAGATACCAATGGATCCTAGGAACAAAAACAAATAGCAGGTGTTGTGTAAAAGAATCAAAATGGTCTGGCACTTTTTGGTATTATGGGCATGAATCGCATGATTTAGAAATATACCCATAAAGGGAAGAAAAAGTTCTCACTGGAAATTGAGAAAAAGTAACAAAAATGGTATAATGGGCATGAATCGCATGACTCCCAGGCTCCCCCCTAATTAGTTTCCTAACTAAGAAAACTAATTCATAAGATCCATATAAAAAAAAAAAAAAAAAAACCTTAAGGTTGCAGATCACTTACCAGTAGGTAGATTGTACAAAAGTGGAATCTGGAAATTGGTAAATGGTAAGTTACGAAAAGATGGAAATTGGAGAGATCGAACACTGGATCTGGATGGTGAGTTACTTAAATGTTGCAGAGATGGTTTGTTTTGAATTTGGAAATTAAAAGTTCGGATTTTGGAACACTAGAACTGAAGGACTTTGAGAAAGAGAGGCGGCTGGCGCGATACTTTTTGGTATAGTTACTGCAGTGCAGTAAGCAGTATATATATTCCTTTTAAACTCGTAAAACAGGGTGTAAAATCATGATTTTACACGATTTCAATCGATTTCAGCGTTTTCATACGATTTTACTGCAATTTTATGGCTTTTCGAGTTTCCAGACCGATCCAACACGTCAAGTGTATATTAACTCGTAAAATCGTACGATTTTACGAGTTGAATCGCGATTTTGATAACTTTGGTGGAATATTTGGAAAAACTTGTGATCTGGGTCATTAGACTTGAAGAACTATATCTAGAAAAATCATAAAGCTTTCCTGACCAATCAAATGTTGAGGATATTAACATGCTGCTTGAAGCATTCTTTGTATATGTTATGAATTGTTTGCATGAAACATGTTAGGAACTATTAGGATGTTGTTGCATAAATATTATTGATTGTTATCATGCTTCATAACAATGTTTGAAATGTGTTCATATATACACTTTAATGAATCATTTGTTTATAATTGAACTATCTAAACTATTTTTATATTAATTCATCCTTATTATGTTTTGTCACAAATCAAACAAATGAGGAGATTGTAAATATTGATATGATTGGCTTTGATTAATAAAGAATTATTTGTGCTGATAAAGATGAATTTGTTTAGAGTATTAGTTTATTCAAATTAGATAAAGATTTAGTCAAGTTGATCTTATAAGTTATAACGTGATTATTTCTGTAATTATCTAGTTTGTTTAGATAAATTATATAAGAAGTTCATATAAGGTTTATCAAAAGAAGATGATAAATACAAGTTATCCGAAGATAACTATCAAATAAGTGTTTTTGTGAAACACGATAACAGCTTGTTAAGAACGTAACAGACTAGAAAGTTTGAAGATAATGTTTATCAAAGGTTCTTATCTTTATCACAAGGATGTGTATATAAAGAAGAACGATTAAAAGCTTTTAAAAGAGAGCAGTAGAGCAACACTTGCAGCGGAGCAAGAAAGCCCAACCAACTAAGAAGTTACAGAAAGTTTCACAGTATATACTCTTGACACACAAATGGAGTGTGAAGAAAATTTTCAAGAAGAATTTTTTGCTGAAGAGTTGGAGAGCTTCATGACTCCTAGGGGGAGTTCCTATTTTAATTGTTAGCAACTGAATATTCAAGTTAGAATGGCAATAGTTTAAAGATCGTCAAGTGTTTTAACAAGCTATTACGATAATGGAAAAAATAGAGGGTTTGTCTTAACAAGTAAGATAATATAGATATACATTATTTGTAGACGTAAATACTCTTGTAATCTTCTAAACTAGTGAAGATTGTCTATCCTAGGTTTGGTTGTCTATGAGGGTTTTTTATCTTTTAAATCTTTTTCAAAAGGTTTTCCCTTTATAACCAAATAACTTGTTCATTTAAGTTTTCCGCACTTATATTTATTTGGTTATTGATCAGTGTTTGAGTAGTGTTAACATATAACCTTTTAACATACAATGATGAGAAACAAGACAGTCAGAGGTGTATCTCTATCTGATCATATTAAAGCATCGTACAATCTTTACAGAAAATATGAGGCATAACATTTTATTTATCGAAGAACCTAATAACCTTATAAATTATGAAATATCACTTTTCCCATTGAAAATTACCACATATATTATTTTATAACAATTTTTAAAAATTTATTTAATCAAGTCTCTATTTGATTTTTCTAAGTCTAGAATTGTAATCTCCTGTATTAATTGCATTCTACCCCTTAATTTCTAATATTTTTTTTTGCAATTAAATCACACTTGATTAATCATCTTAGTTTAGTTTTTTTTATCAGTGGTTCTTATATTGTGTGATCCATTAAGTTCCCTAATATATTAGTTTAAATATAAATTACAATCCTAAATAAAAATAGAATTAAATAATTTAATTTATTATCAATTCAATAAAAAAAATTTATATTTAGGTAAAAAATAAATTTAAGAAAAAATCATTAAATCCAGTTGAGTCTATAACTCAGATCGCAGGTTTGACGAGTTAATCTATAAAGTCCAGGTCGATATAATATTTTGTTTAAATATTTTTCTAAAAAACAAATGTCAGATTGACAATTTTTTAAGCATTTGGTTTAATGTGAATTTGTTTTCATGATGCTTTTTTTGTATTAATTTGTTCTAATTCTATTTTTACATGATTGTTACAGTCTCTTGATCCAGGTTGCAATTATAGCGAGTTAACATGGGTTGATCCGGACCACTTCAGTATGTCACCATGTCAATATTTGTTTTTTAAGTCATTTTGTAGATTTTTTGTTCTTTTAATTTCTTTTCTTTTAGTCTCATCCTTTAGCTTTTTTAAAATAAAAAGAATTATCCTATTTCTATCCTATAATTAGGTAAGAAATAAATTAAAAAGAAAAAAAAATTGTTGGATTCCATTAGGGGTGAGCAAAAAAACCGGAAAACCGATTAAACCGAGAAAATCGTAAAAAAAAAACCGAAAAAAAAAACCGATTAAACCGATTAAATTTTTGAAAAAACCGGCCGGTTCGGTTCGGTTTCGGTTTTATAAACAAAAAACCGAAAAAACCGAACCGAGCCAAACCGAGCCAAAATCGAGAAAACCAAGCCAAAACCAGAAAAACCGAGCCAAACCGGTTTGAACCGGTTTTTTCCCTAAAAAAACCGAACCGAACCGAACCGAAACCGGTCGGTTTGACCCGGTTTCGGTTCGGTTTCGGTTTTTTTTCAAAAAAAAAATTTCGGTTTGGTTACTTTTTTTGATAAAAACCGAACCGAACCGAAAATGATCACCCCTAGATTCCATGACCCTAATCATAGGCTTGGCGGGTAGGTCATGAAATCCAGGTTGATCAAATATATTGTCGTCTCATAAAAAAACAAAAGATGCGACACTGATTTTTTTTTTAAGTATTGGTGTATTTTAAATTGGTCTTCATGATATGTTTTGTTTTGGCTTCTGTAGGATTAATTGGTTTTGATTAGGTTTCTATTATGGTTTTTCTGTTATCATCTTGATTTTTTTAAAAAAATCTAAACCATGTTATTATCGGTCATCGAGTTTTCCTAGTTTAATAACATTAAAAAAATCCCACAATCTTGACATTTTTTTATGTGTGTGTGGCAAAATACAATGATTTAAAGAGAGATATTGAAACTTGGGTTTCCAAGATTACAACTAATATGGTGTCTTCTCAGAGACAATATAATGATAAATGTTTTATTCATTACACTAAAAAGAGAATGTTTAATTACTGTCTCTAAACAAAAAAGACAACGATGATAGAAATAGAAGAGACATGTTTCTATGCACCTTTTACTCTAAAAGCACAAACATTCTCTTCAAAACTATTATAAAAACATATTTATTTTATATCTTTTCTTTTGTTTCTCCAAATAAACACGTTTATATATATATATATATATATATAACCAAACACAACTAGAGATAGCATAAGACACTTTCATTCTTGTTCTTGTTAATGTACATGCCATATAACTAATCGGTTGGTTACATGTGGCATTTAACTTTGTTCATGTAAATATATTTAATTTATTTAATTTTGTAGGTTATTTTTTAGAATAAATTAAATAGTTAACAAATGAGGAAATTATGTGGCTAACTCTTTGGCAAAAAATGCTTATTTATCCTTAACATTCATTGGATATTTGATTAATAAATCTAGAATAAAGATAGGTTATTGTTGGGACAAAAAAATATTTTGCAAAAGAAATTATAAAGTTGTTTTAATCATTGAATCTCTATTGCATCAAAGCATTGTTCCTAAAATATTCATGATTAATGCTTTATTAAAATTGGATATTAATTAGAGTTGTTAAGAATAATACATATTATCAATGTTATCAAAATCTCATTTTGACTCGTAAAATCGTACGATTTTACTAGTCAAAACATATAAAACGTGTTAAATCGGGTTAAAAACTCAAAAACCAGTAAAATCGATCAAACTCGCTCAAAATCGGTCTGATTCGTAAAATCGGACTGATTTCACGATTTCACCGTGAAAATCAAATAAGCTGCCGAGTGTTGAGTTAGCACTCCCCTTTTCCCCATAAGTCCCCAGTCTTCTTGTTTTTGTTATATACAGAGTCGCATCTTATATTTATCATCCCCAATCTTCTTGTTTCTGGTCCAAGTCTTTACAGTGAGATTGGCAAGAAGGCCAGAGGTGCAAACCCCATTTCTTTCTTTTCTTCTTGTTTTTGTTATATACAAAGTCGCATGTATATTTATTTGGAGGGTTTTTCCATTTTTGTTGATGGGTTTTAATAGATCTCTTGTACAAGAACTACCAAACTGACCACAAGTTCACTCTAAACACCTCCTCTCCTACTAGTGTTGTAAGTTGTTTCCTTTTTCCTTCTTTTTTTATCTCTATTCCTTCCTCTCGTTCATTTTACCCAGTTTTTTTTGTCTCATTCTTCTGCTTCTCATTGTTTTTTTTTTAATTTTTCATAACCCTTTTGTTTATAATGCCCACATTGTGTTAATGTTTCAATTGTTAGGGTAAAAGATATAATTATGGGGGAGAAGTGGGTTTTCTTTAATTTCCTCAATGTTGGGTTTTTATTCTGTATTATTTATGCACCAGGAAACTAAATGCTAGACAATAGACATTGTAAATCTTGGTCATTAGTTTTTGAACGCTCTGCTAAACCAAGCCAGGTATCTTTAGTCAGATTGGATTGGAGGTCTTGTTCTTACACTTGTAAATCTTGATTGTGTTACTGGGATGTCTCAGTTTATAGAAGAAAATTCGTAGTAATTCATTTGCTATGGGTGGATTTCGAATGTGGGTTGTCATGGATTGGTATTTTATCTTTAAATTTTGGTATCTTCACCCTATTTTAATTTTTTGACTTTTTTTCTCATTATTTTGCAGACTATCACATCCTCTAGAATAAAGAAAGGTGACTTGCTTGTTGTTGATGTCAATACTTAGCTGAAAATGAAACTTAGTTTTATGATTTTTTATACGAGAGAATTGAATTGAGTTTTTAGAATTGACAATGAAGGATGCTAGTGTTTGGAACCCCTAACCTGTCTTGTTCCTCTTCCTGGAGGATATAAACGCCCAATTGAGTGGCCTGCAAGCAGGGAAAAGGTACGTTCTATAAGTTTATGCAAGTTCATTGACTGCCTATCATTTTCTTGCAATGTTGGATGAATACTCTGTGGTGTTGCAGATATGGTACCATAATGTTCCCCACACCAAGCTTGCACAAATTAAGGGGCATCAAGACTAGGTGAAAGTTACTGGTGAATTCCTCACTTTCCCTAGTGATGGAACCCAATTTAAGCATGGCGCTCTTCATTACATTGACTTCATAAATTAGGTGAACCTAGTTATATGTTATTTTAATGCCCTCTTTTTGTGTGTTTTATAAATGTATGATTGTTACTTTGCTACTCTCCTCCCTTTGGGTTGCAAGCATTCTAGGGTTACTAATGTGATTATGCATACCTGGTTGTGTGTTATCATTGCAAATATTGTTGTCTTTAGTTTTCTGAAAGTAAACTTAAGATTGTGGTTGAGTGGTAAGCTGTCTTAAGATCTTTGCCTCATGAATAATTTTGACCCCCTATTGGTGGTTATTCTAATCAATTATTAGTTAATGAAAAGTTGCTTAAATTATGTAAAAATTTATATTTGAACAATGTATTTTAAGGTATTTGAACTATGCATGAATTTTTATTTGAACCGTGCATTTTAAGGTGCTTGAATTTTATATATAAAAAAATTTCCTTACGATTTTACGATCCGAGTTTATTTTACATTTTCCGTGCCGTGTCAAAAATGTGCTTTTGACAACCTTGCATGTTATGTTCTTTCCTTTATGAAATGAAGTTATTGTTCATATAGAACTAATATGTAAGTGTTTATCAGATAACATGTATATTAAATTGACCTGCATGAGAATTCTATATGAAGAAATCACATGTGTATATAAAAGTCTCATGTGACAGTTGTATAAGTGATTCTTATACTTGAAATCACTAAATTATCCCATATAGGGAGTGTTATGTTTTGATTTTGTTATACGTTGTCCTAATTAAGGGTAACAAATAGCCAAATATTAGGTGTAACATGACTTCTATGAATGTATTTAAGTAATCAAGAGAAGATTCATCACCCTAGGTGAATTAGAAAACATATTTCATCTTTTCTCAAATAGTATTGATTGTAAATCTTTGCACAAGGTGGAATGAGATTTGAAAAGAATTTCAAATCATATTCAAAGAATTAATAGCTATGATATTGAGAACAAACATGACTTGACATACTTCATGTTATAATATCTAAATTAAAATATTATTAATGAAATGATAATAATTACACTGTGAAACTAGTCATTGAAAGGTTAAGTCAAATCACTTATGACTTTTCTAATATTTTAAGAATCATGCTAGGTTGTTAAACATTACATTTAATTTTCAAATATAAATCAATCAATTGTTAAATTGATAGTAAATTAATTAATTTTAAACATAACCATGTTTGCATTTTTCTTTTGGTTTGATAATAAAGTTCAATGTATCTTCGACTAACTATATAATAGGGATATCTCTTTCTTATCTCTAAATTTATCTCAATTTTTTGTTTATAGGATTTAAACGTGCAATGAAAATCTCAAATTTTTAATTTTTGGACTGGCTCCACAAGGACCAACATAAGCAAGTTAATATGCTTAAGACTAAGTTATAACAAGTTTCAATTAGCATTAACTAAACCTATCTGAAGCCAAGCAATGGCTTTGCTCCTTTATGACAATATTATTATCAATAATATTGTTGGCGTACATGTTATTATTGAAAATGAGTGAGTAGAGTGAAATACTTCTTGAATTCATGGCCTTTTAATCTAGGTCTTCATGCATGCATGCAAGGTCAAATAACTTATCGGTGCATATCTTCCTACCAATTATTATCATTACCACTCTCTGCATTCCTTTCAAAGCTAGTCGAACATAAAGATGGAGTTCCAACTTCATTTGAGCGGTGAGAACTTGCTGGAGATTTGAAATGAGTGAAGGAGGAAAGAAGTTGTTCATCACTGAAGTTCTCATTCTTTTTCTTCTTCTTTTTTTCAGATTTTTGTCACAGAATTCGGAAAGAGTTCACAGACCGTTAACAACATAGATGTTGTTACATGTTATATTTCCTGGGTTGGGTTCCAGACCTATTACCTTTCAATGACATCAATTAACTCACAATTTCACAAGCTCCTGTCCTCCATTCATAACCCAGGGTGCTGCAAAACAGAGCGATGCCAGCCGGAGAATCCATATTGCCTGCCAAGTAATTGGAATGTGTGCTTCCAAGAAATACGTAACAAAAGAAAGGAACAAACTGAAATCGTTTGCCTCATAGACTTTAAAAATGCAGCCATCAATATTCACCTCCGTCACAAACTTACCAGCAGTCGGCCTCTTTCCAGTCAACAGAATAGCTGCTGAATAGGGAAGAGCAGTGACAGCTAGGGGACGTGCAAACTGCACCTCCTAACTAGTACTGAAAAAATTTGGATGAAGAATAACAGTTAAATTGCCAATAAATGATCAGAGTATGGCCTTCGCTTCTTGTTCGACAGCCAAATGCTTTTGAATTAGCTCCAGTTCCCAGTCTAAAGACATGTTATGTTCCCAGTGATACCTAGTTGGCGATAACAGGTTACTGCTTTGTTTCACCACCAATACCAGATAAAAAATCCAAAACTTTTGATGCCTTTTCTGAGTCAATCTGTAAACCTCTAGGTGTAGTACTATCCCTGCTTTCCTTGCTGACCATGCTACTGACAGCAAAAGCACCACCAGTGGACTGATTCATCTTCATTAGAGATTCAACCTTTGTAGCAAATGCTAGTGTTGACATTAGTGCCTTCTGAGCAGATATTGGTTTGTTTTTCAAACATGCATGTGCCAACTGATCAGAAGATTGACCAGAACCAAGCGGTGAAGCTGGCAGCCTCCCTTGGAGTGCACTCAACTCTATATGTTTATTGGATGCAATTTTACTTTCTTGAACAGATGCATGAACACCGCTACCAGAACTTAAAGGCAAGCTAGCCTGCTGGTTTCTCCTAAAACTATCTGCTGAAGCATCTTGAAATGCTGTAGGTTCAGTTTTCTGCAGCATCTTATTCAACCCATGCGCCGCCATATTTGACACACTTTGGTGTGTCTCTTTGCCAACTAGGACACTATTATCCTTATTTGAAGATGAACAAGCTTCTTCGTGCACAGCGAAATTTTTGGATGAAAATAAGTTGACACCATTTCCCTGATTAAAGGCCAAGCTTTTTAATTTCATAGTACTTGAACATTTATCCAATGGAGCTTTGCCAAATGAAAGGAAATTTATCCCCTTTGGTGCAACAACGGAAGGAATTTTCCTAGGAATCTCATTGCAGCTTTGAACTGTGACGGATGCACATTGATCTATCTGGTTTCCAACTTTGACAAACACGTTACTCTTCAGAGATGGGCTGCTTGTTTTAGGACTAGATTCAACCATTGACTTCTTCCCACCAGAAAGAAAGCTAAGACCTTTGGGCACCAGTGCAGGCAAATTCTGTACAGACTTTGCCACATTTAGTGCAGCACGTCTATCATCAGAAATAACTCCTGTGGAATCAGGCAAGGCTTTGGCAGTCTGGTTGGAAGTTCCACTAATATCCAGTTGCCTCTTAGAATTTGAAGTGCTCGGCAAAGATGGAGGCTTCACCTTAGGAGTGCAAACATTTGAAACGTTTGATGTAGATGCAAGATCTTCCTGAAGTGGAAATTGAATCAACGATAGTCATTAGAAGCTAAA
>Ga0307514_10006032_pt1 | contig 10656 bp, 9 predicted proteins | sample 16_EM_MG_FD_203088 | JGI IMG/M metagenome (GOLD analysis project Ga0307514, IMG submission 203088) | Populus trichocarpa ectomycorrhiza microbial communities from riparian zone in the Pacific Northwest, United States - 16_EM | ecosystem: Host-associated > Plants > Roots > Unclassified | place... | reverse complement strand
AGTAGACAGATGGAGAAAGCAATCAAGTACAACTTGGCATCATTTTGAGAGGTGATCTTTTTGGGCATGGGAGTAAAAAGACAAGGATCCTACAAAATCATCTGTATCCTTATTTATCTAACCATGGCTTGAGAGATGGATTAATTGAATTAATTTATAAATTAGAAAAATATTATTATAGATAAAATAAAAAAAATGTCCAAGTTAACTCAATAAAACTTTAATTAAATTGAGTTGTATCAACTAAATTGACTAGTTAAATCATTTGGATTTTATAAGATTAATTTTTAAAATAGTTAAAAAAAACACAAACAAGAGTTGAGCCACTTGTAGCTCAAACATTTCCAATTTTTTTTTAATTATTATTATTATTATTATTATTTCTCTAGAACTTCTAGACCAATTTTTACATCATATAGAAAATAAATTCTTCCTAATCAAGTTTTAAACCGAACATATATCAGAACAATAAAATAAAGCTAAAATTAAACTAATGATGAAGAGGAATTGCATAGAGCCAAAAAGGCATAATATAATCATAGGTACATGACAAAGTCCCATCCGAATTGAATCATTAAAAATAATAGTACTAATCCCAGAAAAAAAAAAAAAACAATAGCACTCTATACCTTACACTCAGAGACCACATTCTCGAGAATATCATCAAGCCTTTTAACCCGAGCATCCAAATGGTCACTTAGTGCAGGTGGACATTGCTTACTTAAACCGAGATGTGCCATGAGAAGACAGACATGAGTGAGTAGCTCCCCACCTCTGGCAAGTGCATCAGCATGCTCCTTCCATCCACAATGACTTGCAGCATACATCAGCATTTCCACCCACACTTCACTTATCATTTCCCATTTCTTTTCATTTGGCCAACCATCCAGTGACTCCAATGACTGCAATGACATGGCAAGCATGCAACCATCTAGCAGGGCTGACATTTCTCCTTCGTCTGTACGTTTGATTTCATTTAACATGGCAGTTGGATCTTGAAGCAATTCATCGAAAAATGCGTTCACTTCAGCTTCGTGAACCGGTAATGCATCCAATTTATTTAAGGTGGTGATTTCCATGATTACTGTACGAGTATTCCTGGAAAGGAGACGACGCAAATGAATGCTAGTTGCAATGTACCTGTTTTTGCTGAGCTCTATTGCTAACATAGCTGGACAATCAACCAGGAGATACAACATGTAATTAGATAATGATGTGCTCATTGCGCAATTTTGATGATTCGCAAAACATTTCTTCCTGGAATCGTCAATGAAACAAACATGAGTAGCAACGTGCCAAGTGAGGAGGCTATGAGTGAATTCTGCATCATACACACTCCATCCAAATTTATCTAAGCAATCCTTGCTTCGAAGTGCCTCGCGACCTCTCTCCTCCAATAGGTTCTTGAGGACAGTGAAATCACTGGAATCAGGATCGTACCTTGAACGTTTATCCACGACTTGTACGAAGATCAATTCTTTTAAATCCTTGTCCACATCCACCCAGCTATGAATGTTCCAATTCCCTGGAAAGTACTGCTTAAGAAGCTTGTTCACCGGTTTCTTTGTTTGAGCACTTAATAGGTTGTGTTGTCCCATTGATCCTGACCATCTTTTGAGCTTCCGGCGAAATGATAGTAACGGAGAAAGACATTTGGTTGGACGTAGAATATCAAATGCTTTTTCCCTACTGCCAAGCCAAATCATAGTCCAGTCGGACAAGAGATGCATCATGATAGAGTAACTTTCAAGGCAGACAACTCCACACAGCAATACGTAAGATATAATCATATCGTTTTCCGAATAGACACTCTTGCTCTTTGTCATTATTGAGAAGGAAACTAATGCAGAAATAGACGATAAGAAGGTGATAAAGCGGATAATGATGCGAGGCCAGGAAATCGTTGCCACTTTAGAATAAAGCCGATCATATTTGAATCCCAGCTCAACTTCTATCAACTCGAAGGCTTCCTCGGCACTCTTTTCAGAAACCAAGTAATAGGTGATTTTTTGATCGAAAGTGCTGAGATCAACATTTTGGAACAGTAATTTGAACGTTCGGAACAAAAGATGAGCTTCATGAAGATATCTGACATCACTTGAACTCGTTAAGTAGAACGATGTATCTTCAATATGGATGCAAGGTAATTTCGCAGAAGGTTGCTGCGACAAATTATTGTACTCCTGGCTTCTCCTCAAAACCCAAATCCTTTCACCATTCTTGATAATTCCTGAAATAAAGATGGGAAAGGCTACCGCCGTGATGGCATTCCAGCTCCATAACCTGTACAAGACATAACAAGCCACACCAACTCGGGCTACTAGCTCAAGAAGGCGACTTGTCAATAATTCCTTGACCTGATCCATTGAATAAGAAGTAACAGTTTGGGGGCCACCAAGGTGATCAAGAAGTATTGCTGCCCAAAAAACTGGAATCAAGTTCGGATTTGTAGAGTTGGCTTCACTGCGAGCAAGGATGCCCAGTGAAAAAGTTGCAACCCAATCTGCTGACAAGTATGCTAACCAAAGTAAATACCCAAGCTTGTGTCCAGAAATACGCTTCCGTTGTTCTCCAAAAATGGCGAGGAAGATTTGCAGACAGAAACTGAGTAACATAAATGAGCGAATCTGCCATTCATTCCATAGTTCTACAATATCTTGAGACAAATGGGATAAATCAATCTTTGACGACGCGTCCCTAGCAAACTCATTATTCAAAATAAATCAGCACAGTTCCAAACAATTTGATCAAATTATTGTGGGAGTACTGAATTAGACTAGGTGATGGAACATATGGGATTTGGCTTCAAATGTATAAATATTATTCATGAATGCTTCTCAGCTTCACAACTTGCAATTATCATCAATGGATCTCCAAGCAAACAATTTGGAGTCTGGAGAGGATTAAGATAAAGAGATTCTCTTTCGCCATTTTTGTTTGATATTAAGTTCCATATTAGTGTTCTTTCAAAGAGCAAGTTCAGCTAGCTATTTCAAATGAATCGAATTCAGTCAAAAACAGTACCTTAGTTTCTTATAGTATGCAGATGACACTTTGGTATTTGCACTAAATGATTATAATGCGTTGATTCATGTCACACGAATATTAAGATGGTTTGAGCTAGCTTCGGGTCTGCGTGTAAACTTCTACAAAAGCTCCTTGTTCGGGATAAATCTAGATAATACTTTCACAGCAGGTATGGCAAACTCAATATTTTGTAGATGGGATTCTTTACCAGTAAGGTATCTAGGTCTTTCTTTGGGTGGTAACCCATCCGCCAACCTGGAAACCTGTGACTTTACATATCCGTGCAAGACTAGGATGATGAAAAGGCAAGTTAAGTCTGGCGAGTCGTATTTGTTTGTTAAAAACTGTTTTAAATTCACTTCCCTTATTCTATATATCCATTTTTTCTAAAGGAGTAGCACGAGTTATAACATCAATTCAAAGGAGGTTTTAATGGTGTGGGGAGTCTAAGGTCAGAAAAATTAGCAAGGTGTCTTTGAATGTTATTGTGCGAGAAAAACCAAGAGGTGGTTTAGGGGTGGGATTACTGCAAGGTACAAACAAAGCCTAATTCTTCAAATGGCTATAGAGCTTTGATGATCAACGTAGAGGAGGATGGAAGGATACTATAATCACAAAGTATAAACCTATCTTTGAGAATGGACTTCATATCTTTTATCAACCATCTGAAACACGGTTTGACATATTTTCTATCATCCATAATGGAGAAGTTTTTGAAGCATTGAAGAACTCTTGCTACCACAAGACTGACAATAGGGAGAACCGGAGAAGGTTAAATTCTGGATAGATTCTTAGCTAGAAAAGGAATCACTCAAACAACAAGTTCCACGACTATATGCTCTCTCCACATCACCAACAGGTGTTCTTTTAGACATGGGAATCTTGACTAGTGATTCTTGGCTTTGGAGCTTAACTTGGAAGAGGAATTTAAGGCCAGCAAAGATAGAGCAGCTCCAAAGACTTCTTGATCAAATTGAAGGCTTTAAGTGGAAAAATAATGTAGCTGATTCCAAAAGGTGGGCACATGAAAAAGATGGTACTTACTCGGTTAAGACATCTCGCAACTTATTGACAAGATAGAATACCCGAGGATCTCTTCAATTCCATCAAATTTATTGTTGAAAGGAATAACTCTGCCAAAAATTGAAGTATTTAATTGGCTATTACTGCATGGAAGAGTTAGTACGAAGGAGTTCCTTGGACGAAGACATCCTTCAGAGGAAGCACTTTGTCTTTTTTTATTTTGGCAAAGACATAGAATTGGTTAGTCACATTTTTCTACACTTTGTTTGGAAATTGTGGAACCGTTTTCTAAAATGGTTAAATTTACAGTGGTGTATCCCGAACCATAGATGAATTGTTGTTTGAATGAGAATTCATTGTTAAAGGAAATTTTTAGCTTAATGCAATTTTCATGTTAGCTTATGGTATCTTGTGGGAAATCTAGTTGACTAGAAACAAATTGATTTTTCAAGAAGATATTATTGATTGAGATATTATTGATTAGATGAATCATACTATGTTTTTGTTTTTAAAGTGAACAAATAGAATATCAAATGTAGCAAAACACATATATATCTTCAAGAAAATAACTACAATTTTCAAGATATTTTTGTAAATATTAGTACATTTTTCAGTAAGTTAAACAGATTAGCTTTCAAAATCATATATATCCCTACAATCAAACAAAAATTAAAGATACATATGTCGTAGCATAATTATGAAGTTTTATTTTAACTACATAAACTGGGTTATCAATGATAAGATTTAGGATCTCATATCTATGAAATCTAAATTCATAAACAAAAGCATATCTACATACATTTACTCAGAAACTCGCAGCCCCCAACGTTTGTTGAAGTAAATGTCTGCCGAATACGCTGCCGTGTAACCAGCTTAAGTTGCGTTCCCAATCCTGGTGCCACAAATTTGTGTTTTATCTATAGAGATAGTGATTTATTTATGGAGATTGTGCAACACTATGAACAAGGAAATGAAATTCCTGTCAGTAACCAAAATGTTAAACGTTTTTATACTGCTGAGAAGGAATAGAATAAATAATTTACTCTCGTCACAAGCTATATACAACTTTATGAAAGGTTTGAGGTGCACATTAAAGGTGACTATATAGAATAAATTAACTTCTCCATTCACAAGCTAAACCTTGAGTGTTGGAAGAAAATTCATGTAGTAGATAATACACTACCAGAAAACCGGCAAAAACCAACGGAATTACCGACGAAATGTTTTCACCGGTAATTTTTGCCGACGGCAATAATTCCATCTCTAATTCTATCGGTATATACCGACAGATAATACCCGTCGGTATATACCGACGGATTAATTCCATTGGTATGTACCGGCCGTATCACCGACGGATTATATAGTTTTTTTGGAAAGTTGCAACGGTGTGATGACGTGGATTTTTTTCAGATGATTTTACCGACAGATGGACCGAGGGATTTAAACCGGGATCTCTGTACAATGACGTGGCACATTCACCAGCGGAATCACCGATGGACTGTCCGTCGGTGATTCCATCGGTAAAAGTCAATAGATACCCACTCTGCCGACACTCTCTTCCTCTATTTCTTCTTCCTCATCCCACCTCTCCCGTCCCAAACTGTACCCAACCACCCATCCCAACTCTCCCCCTCTGCTCAACACAAGCACTCAAGTTTCTTATACTTTTGTACGTGGTCACAACATCCATTCTTGTGGATTTTATCATTTTTTGTAAGTAAATCTATCCTTTTTAGTTTTAACATTTAAATGTGAAATTTGTTTTTAGTATATATATTTTGTTAACATATGTACTTGTTTGATTGTTATTTGTCAAAGAAACTTGTAGTATGAATGTATAATTTGTAGTTGTTATAGTTTGTTTTAGATTTTATCAAATTATATTTGTTTGTAAATTGTTGAAACTTTGTTTGAATTACACCGAATTAGATGTGTTGTGATGAAATAAATAACATAGCTTGTTTAACGAGTCCGTTTTAATTTTTATCAATTCTATTGCGAAGTTGTGATTTCCGTAAATTTATATATGTATAAATTTGTATGGACGTTGATAGTTGATAATTGATAATAAATATTTAACATAAGTGTTTTTTTAGTTTGTTGGATAATGTCGGGGCAAACCAATATTTTTGTTATGTTTATTTACGTAACATAGTTAATTAATACATGTTGTCGTCATAATTTTATAGAGGTTTGATAAAAGTCATGGATGATCGTTTATGGATGTATTCGGACTCACCTCAAGGATTACGGAGGATGGATTATTGTAACAAGGTTCAGGGTTTTATTAATTTCGCAACATCTATCCTGAGAAATTTTACTGATGACGGTATTAGGTGTCCATGCAATAAGTGTAAAAGTAAAAAGTTTTTGCATCAAGATGTTGTAACGATGCATCTTCTAACCAAAGGGTTCATGGAGGATTTTTTTAAAAATTTTCTGGAGACCTATAATAGCCGGTTGAGGGAGAGATATAGGGACAATCCTTCGACCCATCTGGATTTTGATTCAGATTTATGGATGGAGGTAGGATCGTGTGGTGGACCTGATAAAAATCGGGTCTACGGGCTCTCAAACACTACGGCCGAAAACTTGCGGTCGGCCCGTAGTGTCTCAACCATTAGGAGCTCTCCATCAGTATCGAGCACCCAGTTTAAGGAGTTCAAGGCCTTGAAACAACAATATGAATGATCATCGATGGATTACGATCAGCTCCATCAAATGGTCATGGAAATGAGATCAAGGATGGGTGATGATACATGTGCAACCCCTTTTTGGCTGTACAGTCCCGGGAACAACCAACCTCCTCCTCCAGCGCCGTCGCTATTCTAGTTTAATTTTGTTTTTTAAACACATTAAATTTATAATGAATATTTGGATGAATATTATTTAATATTATTTTTATATTTTTTATGTTTAATACAATTTTATTTGGTTATTTAGTTTTTTTACTATTAATAAATATTTTAAATACATACCGACGGAACCCGACTCGTCGGTATTTTACAGAGAGTTGCAAAAAAATTACCTCCCATGCCACCATTACCGACAGATATATACCGTCAGTGTTTACCTTTACTATTACCAACAGAATATATCCGTCGGTATTTGACAAAGAGTTCTAAAATATTTACCGCCCATGCCACAATCACCGACGGATATTCCATCGGTGATTACTGCTGACTATACAGACATAATTATTCCATCGGTAAAGTTCTCACGGGAAATTTTTTTGGTGCACGTCGCTGTTTGTAATATTGTCGGTGTTTCGTTGGTGTTTGGTTTTTTTAATTACCGACAGAATTAGCGAAGGAATGGGAAATTACCAAAGATCAATATTCTGACGGACAGATTCTGTCGGTCAGGCCGTCTGTAAAAATGTTGCTGACGGCCTGCGTGCCTTACACCAACGAAATTAATCCGTCGGTAAAACTATTTAATGGTGTAGTGATAATGCAAAAATTACAAAACTAAATAACAAGAAGAAATTTGAGGAAGGTATATATTATTAAGTTTTTACTTTTCCTTTCACTTTCTTCTCTCTCTCTCTCTCTTTTTGTTGTCTTATGCTTCTGATTACAAACTTATTTATAGATATAAAGTCATAAACAAATAAGAACTTGAGCAAAACAATAAACATTATCCTAATCTGATAAGGAAAACTATTTTGTTGACTTTACCAGTTGACTGGTTCCTTTGTTTCAACCAATATGTCATAACCTATTTTTTGGTTACTCCCTAAATTCATTTTTCTCTACAAAAAAAATACAAAACATTGTTGTTTTGAATAGCACTGTGCTTCTTCCCCTGGACACGCAGCAGGGGAAGAGGAGATTTTCCCCCTACAACGCCCCTTTCCCTCTCTCTCCCAAAGACCCAAAACCGACACGACCCACACCCATTTACCTGCCAAAGATGAAAAAGCAAAGGAGATAAGCTTTGTGGCGGCCCTGGAACGACTGCCTAGTGGCTGCCCAGCCACCCTACCCATTTAGCGCGATTGGACAGGGTAAGGGCGGCTCTCTCCCCTGGCCTCCTTTAAATACAAGAGAGGGACGAATGAAAGAGGGGGTTGAAATAGAGAAAAAAGAGAGAGGGAAGGGACGCAGAATAGAGAAAACAGAGAGGAAAGAATACAAAAAAGATAGAAACGAGAGAAGAGAAAGAAAATAGAACAAAAGAAAAAAAACACACAGAAAAAAAAAAAGAATCGTCGACCGGCGCAACAGCTCCTCATTGCACAACCACCCTATTTGGAAGAAGAAACACCAGCAACATTGCCATCGACAATAGCTCCACCATCATCAAAGACAGAAAAAGCAAAAATAGAGACAAAAAGAGGAAGCCACCTAGAAACAAAAAAAGAAGGAGAACCACAGTCTGGAACCACTGGCAGTTGCAACAACAACGCCACCGCGAGCCAACAGCACCACCACCGCTAAAGAATAAAGGGAAGGTGCAGAGATAGCAAAAGACAACATGAAAGAAGAAAATAGAAACTGGCAGCAACCACCGTCTGCCACCACAGCCGTCCACCGCGACAACAGCACCACCACCACCACCACCAGCAATGTGAGTCACCAGCGCCGCTAGGTCAGTTTCCTTCTTCTGCTTCTTCTCTGGTCACTCTCCACTATTCTACAAGTGAACAGTTGAGAGTGCTCCACTGTTCACTGTCTGGCCCAACCTAAAATGGTTGGGTTGGGTACAATCCATTCCAAAACATTATTTCAAAAAAATTATTTTGAAAAAATTTATGATTTTCTCACACATGTTTCTATCGATTTTGCTTAATATTGGTTTGTATTTTTATACCGGAAAGATACAAATTCGATATTAAAATACCTAATTTTCTCTGAAATGTTGAAAAAAGAAAATTAAAAAGAATCTTGTTTTCTTGCATACGACTAAGTCTCTCAAAGAAAAAAAAATCAAATCATATTTTCATATAAAAAAATGTTTTAGCATGAATTTTAGCTTTAATAATTAGTTTATTAAAGTTATGAGAACTACGCCAACATTTCAGAAATTCCAAAAAAAATATTTTGTTTTCTTTTAATATTTGAGATTATGAACTTACATGTAAGACGTACTCCTAATATTAAAATTAGTTTCTTTGGTTGACATAGAACAGTTAGGTTTTACCCGATGAGATAAGAATCTCCTTATCGAGGAGAATTTTTCTTAAACCGTAGATAGAACAACAACTAGAAAACACAATGAAACCTTAGCATATACCAGATAATAAAATAATATAGCTTACTAAAACCATTTAGGGTTCCTAGTGACCAAAATACTAGGCGGCGACTCTCATTCCTCCATTCCACTGATAAAAGACAATCTCCTTGTTTACCCCATATTTTCTAGATATAGATATATATATACACACACACACACTCACATAAGAGTAGACGATCACCGCGACGCCGCACACATGTGACAGAATGACAACTCCATTGGGGAACCTTGTGGACTAAGCTCTGTTTTTGTCTGATTATCGTGTTTTGTTATTTTTATGTTATTGTTAATATGCATTTCCTCATTAGCTAATATGCTTTGAATTTTGTATATATTTGTTCATGCATTGTATAAAATTGCTTCAAACATCATTCATATTTTTAGGATAATTTATACTGAAAAACTTTAGGTTAGGTGGGGGACTAGCAGCTTACCTTACGACTTTTAGTCAAGGTTTAAGTTTTTGTAAATCCCAACTCTTTATTGAGTACTTGGACTAGTAATGATTGGTGCACGTGCCATCTTACTACCTATTGAGCCCCCATATTACCTTCATGAGGGTGATCATTAGGATAAGAGACCAAGTTGAAAGCCTACCCATCATGTAATGGCCCAGAACCTATCTTTAGAGTATAAGCTCCCTAATAAAGCCATCCATAATCAATATGCATGTACATATATTTGCAGACGTTTGCATATATCAATTCATTGTAAATAACATACGTATATGCCAGGTTGAAATATAGGTCTCCAAAGAGTCTACAACACCCGACTTCAAGCAAGAAACATGGAAGATGAAGAGCGTTCACTGTGGTGCCCATTTTCAAGAAGAGTTGGAGTCTTTAAAGACAAGTGTAGCTCGACTTACTAGCTTACTCGAGCAAACACTAAGAAATACCTCTAGTGAAGGTCCTTCTAACTGACCGGTCACCTTTAATCAAACTCCGACAACAGCTCAGCCCAAAGAAAGAATGAGTGAAAATGGTCAAGAGCCTCAACATAATCCAATATTTGTGCAGTCAGCGACACCTGCACCAGCCCCAGCAGTCGTGGATGCATATGCTAACGAGTCCCACAAGGCCAAGTCATCTGATAGCATTGATCAAGATAAGATGAAGGCTCTGGAAGCCAGAATCAGAGTCATTGAAAGGATAGACTTGTATGATCCAGTACAGGCAGTAAAGATGTGTCTAGTCCCAAATATGGTTGTTCCGAATAAGTTTCATGTTCCTGAGTTCATCAAATATAGTGAAACATAATGCCCCTTAACTCATCTCAAGTCCTACTGCAATAAAATGGCAAAAGTAGTACATGATGAGAAACTATTAATGCACTTTTTTAGGATAGCTTAAGTGGGGCAATATTGAA
>Ga0307514_10006031_pt1 | contig 10656 bp, 4 predicted proteins | sample 16_EM_MG_FD_203088 | JGI IMG/M metagenome (GOLD analysis project Ga0307514, IMG submission 203088) | Populus trichocarpa ectomycorrhiza microbial communities from riparian zone in the Pacific Northwest, United States - 16_EM | ecosystem: Host-associated > Plants > Roots > Unclassified | place... | reverse complement strand
ATTACTAAATTAATCAAGATATATTATTGAATTTATTCGAATAAATGACCCGAGTTCTAAATTTTTTGTGTTCCTTTAAAAACACTATTTCATTTGAAAATTCTTTTTGTATATTTAAAATAAAAAAATTAATTTAGCACCACGAGTTATCTATCTAGCCTAGAATTTAAGTTTGATTAAGAAAATAAATGGGTCTCATGATAAATGCATCATAGCCCAAGAGTAAATCTCACATGTTAAATTTATAGGCCGAGAAAATTAGTTTGAATTCAATTTCAATGAGGGTTACATGAAAGTTGAATTAAGTGATCATAAAAATACGTGCTTAAACAACTTGCATACTTACTCTATCAGAAATTGTGATTCAAATCTTTTTTGAGAGAATTTATCGTGAAAGTATAAGTTACATAATAATTTCCAAGTTTTAAAGAGTATAATTATGATCTATAACCTATGAAAAGGAGATGCTGTATAAGAAAAAACAAATCCAGGTCTCCAATCACTCTTTGTTGCACTGCAATATTTATTTTCTAGATATTATGTTTTTGTAGTTTAATTATGTTGGTGGTTTTAATTGGAAACTTGAAGTGTATTGTGGGGTGTGAGGCTATTGAAAGAAAAGCAATAATTTTTATTTTTCATCCTCCTTAATTACTAGGACTTTCATGTTTATATTAATTTTGTTAACAAGATTAAACACTTTAATCTTTTAATATATATGATTGTAGTAACATTTATCCTAAATATGATTATTCTGAAAAAGAAAAATAAAATTCAAGGCACTTCATTGCCATAATATTGATCATCAAACCGTTATGATCTGAAGCATGATTTTAATTCTTAGTTCATTTGAATGTACACAAATTTTATAATAAACATATGATACAAGAAAATTTATTTATAATAAAGACTATTTTTCTTCACCTACCATAAAGACAAAAGGAATAAAAACATGCTTTTTAGTAATCTTTATATACGAAGTTGGTATGAGAAGTATAATCAAATGAGATTTTTTTTCTTGAAAAATAGCTTAGAAAATTGATTTTCCTAATTGTCTTTGAAAAACATGATAGAACGTTTTATTTTATAAAATTAAAAATAATTTTCACTCTTATTTTTGTACTAAACTTTTATGAAAATTAACACATGATTGATAACTGGCACATTGTGAATCTCATTGATAATACATTAATTATGAGTACCCTATGGAAAAAAAAATCACCACGCATATTTATATTTATCTTGTTTGTATAGTATTTATGAACATATATATATATATATGTTCATAAAAAAAAACCCTATTTAGAGATCACTAGATTCTGAACCTACGCTTTGAGAGGGGTTAGATCTTTTTTTAACATTTTTAAAAAGTGTAAAGACTCTAGGAAATAAAAAATTTGATGCATATTGGATGAAGAACTTTTAAAATATTAAGTCACCAATATTATACTTAAGGGGAAAAGAAAAAAAAATTTTGTTGAAGAGTCACCATTGCTTTGCTGTGGACATAGGCTCATTACAAGAAAAAGTTCATTGAGAAGATTGTAACACTATTGCAAAAGGTTGTCTGACCACAACGAAAAAGGTTGCATGCGCCATCTAAGCAACAACCACAAAATAAAACTATACAAAATATCATGAAGTAAGCATATCATGCTTATATTTAACTAATTAACTTACTTTAATTAAAAATAATTTTTTTTTAAAAAATAAATTTAACAAAGAACAACAAATAAAAAGACACAAGATAACCTGAGTCATTTTTAAAATTAGTGAAAAAATCTACAAAAAGCAAAAAAAAAAAAAAAACATAGCCCAATTTGGAATTAAATCAAATGCTAAAGGATGAAACTTAAAAAACATGAGCTTAAAGAAAAAATGAACCTAGGCGAGTCTTCTAAACCTGAGTTAAATTTCCGAATTAGCAAACTTTTAAATCCTAAAACAAACCAAATAAAATATCATGAGGTGAGCATGTCATGCTTATATTTAAGCAATTAATTTAATTTAACTATAAACAATTTTTCTTTAAATAAAAAGCTAAATTTAACAACAACAAAAAAGACAAATAAAAGGACCCGAGATAACCCAGGTTATTTTTAAAATTAATGAAAAATCTTATAGAAAATACTGAAGGATGAGACTAAAACAGCATGAGCTTAAACAAAGTAAAAAATACAAATAAACCCAGACAAGTTTTTTAAACCTGAGTTAATCTTCCAAATTCATAACCTATTAAATATAATGATGTGATTATATCATACTTATATTTAAGAAATTAATTTAATTCACTCAAGGAACAAAATTAAAAAAAAGAGTTAAATTTAATAAAGAACAACAAATAAAAAGACCTGAAATAATCCAAGTTATTTTTAAATTAATAAAAAATCCTTAAGAAAGATAATAAAAAAATTAATGGGGCTCAATCTCTAATTAAATCAAATATTGAATGATGAAAATAAAAAGATATGAGCTTAAAAAAAAATTAAAATGATCCTACGTGAATCTTCAAAATCGGGGTTAATCTTTCAAATTCACAACCCGTTAAATTCTAAATTCAGACTCAATTAAAAATCTCAATTCAATGTTGAATGATGAAATTAAAAAAAAATCAATTCAAAAAATTATTCAAAGCAAAAAAAATAGCAATAGAAAATGAAGGAGGATGAAATCATAAAAAAATCAATTTTAAAAATGATCTCAAATAAAATAAATAACAATAAAAAAATATAGAGACCAAATATAACAGATTAAAAAAAAAAGAAGGATTAAATTGAAAATAAATCTCAATTCTCTAAAATAATTCAAATAAAAATAATATAAATTGAAAGAAGTAGGATCAAATATTTTTATAAAAAAGTAAAAGGCCACAGTGAAACTTTGGAAGATGAGGTGTGAAAATCGAGGATGAGAAAACGAAAAAAAGAAAAAGAAAAGCCATCTAAAAAACATTTCACCACAAGTGTTGTATAGGAGGTAGGCCTCGCTGTGACGAATCAAAAGACATTAAAGAAGATCTTTTTTTGGTCACTGTAAGCAATTGCACATGCCGCCCAAACAAGGTTGGCGACTTGCATGTTTGCGTGTTAAACTCACACGCTAACCACTTTTTATAAATTTTTTATATTTATTAAATTGCTAAATTTTCTTTAAGACCACATGATAGTCACAAAAAAATTAAAAAAAACTCAAACGAAAGTTTGAATAAGCCTCTAGAGGCAAGGTAAAGTGATTTTGATTTTAAAAGTAATATAGTCATTTTACAGTGTTGTTAAAAGTGAAATCTCAAAAAAAAAAATTATAGATCTTAGAAAAACTCATAGACCCAAGTTAAATATATATATATTTTTGCTTTTAAAAGCAATTAAGTAATTATATTGTGTGAAAAAAAATTAAAAATACCTAACTACTACCAATCAATATTATAATGCTTGATGGATTATTTGAAAAGATAATAATAACCCCTAGCACAAGGCCATTGGATTTTCTTTAGGAAAGTAAAAATATTATTTTATTGTTCTAATTCACATTAAATCACTCGTTATGTATAATACTTTTCCCATATAATTTTAGGTTTTCTTTCAATGCATCAATTACATAACTTTACATAACTTGAACCCTGTGTAAATAATTTTCTAAATCTGATCTATATTCGTTATATTCAGACTATTAAATATATCTTTAATTATTAACATAAATTCATCTGCTAAGTTGAAGTTTTTTTAATGGGAAAATATAAAGCATGTGGCACATAATTTTGACTAAGATACTCATCTACAATCTTAAAAAAAAATGAAGAGAAATGGACTCACTAGAGAGTCACATGACAGTCAAATGATTTTCTCACAAAAACCTCTAAATCGCAGATTTTTTGTGGGGGGGGGAAGAGAAAAACTTGTAACTATCTTATTTTATTTTATTTTATTTAGAATATCTTAGTCAAGATGATGTGCTATAATATAGCTAGTGTTTTGAACCTCAGCAAGCTTTGACATATCAAATGGGTTTGTGTTAATAATTAAGGTCATTTGGATTGAATTGTCAAAATGTAATACTTATAGGATTAAATTTGTAAAATTATTTATAAATGGTTCAATTTGTTGATTTAATACAAACACAAGGTGTCAAGGTCCCATTCTGAAGAAATTTTACTCAATCCAACTCCATTTTTTCTTCGAGTCAACTCAGAGTTGACAATACATGCACGCCCAGTTTAAAATATATGAAAAAAGAGAGACAAAAGAGTTTGGTCCAATAAAAGTGAAGAACCTTGCAAATGAGATCCATCGTAAGCGTTGAAAAGCGTTGCTGTTCCACAAGTGCTAGCAATGCTGCGCCCATTGTGGCAAAATCTGTTTCTGCCTCAAGAATACCAAAATTTGTCTCTTATTGCTCCCCTTAAATCCTCATTAACTCAACTCTCTCTTTATTTCTCAGCATACGTTACACTCTAACTCTCTTTCTCGACACTTTCCCATCTCCTTTCCATTTTTTCTCCACAGCTTGCCTTGGATGAGCTTCGCTACCCAAATGAACAAATCTCTTCATCACTGCCTTGGTTTTCCTCTAACATACCATCAGATATAACCACTGCATTGCAGTGTTAGAAGAACACAAAAAATTTCATCTTTTATTAGCTGCACCATCTATGGCCTGGAACCACAGTATTCTGCTCTTGTTTCTTTTACTTGTCATCTCTCCTTTAAGCGATGGAGCTATAGATAGAGTCCATAACCTGAGGATCCACAAGGTAAACATCCATGCACCTGTGGCGTTTGGGTTCCTCCCCAAGGGCTTGCCTGTTCCACCTTCGGCTCCATCAAAGAGACACAATGATCACAGGGAGGGTGAAGGTCCGGTCAGTTCAGCCAAAGATGGTGGTGATCGTGAAGTTCATCCATGATATACTAAATAACGTGGTAATTACCACACAGACATGGCCACCAAGTGGAGATTGTTAGTTCTTTACTTCAATTTTATCAGTGCCCTGGTTGATTAACATATCTGCGTTTACACTTGGCATGAAAATGCATGGGTTTGTGTAGGAAAATAATGATGGGTTTTGTGGTTTTAATATGAATTTAGTTAGTTTTAATTGAATTATTGCAGTTGGTGTTATTATTATATTCAAGACATATCTGAATGACCTGGTTGGTACTTTTGCATACGAGGTCCCATGAATAATGCTTCGCTATCTCTGTCACTCAAAACAAAACGATCACAACAACTACAAGCTCAAAAATGTAATGTGTTGCATCAGCCAGTTGGAGTCTTCTTTGGGCCAATACTTAGGAATCTTCGGGCCGAGTTTGCAGGGATCAATAATAGGTGTTTTCCCTTTCACTTGATGTTGACGAGATATGTATTAAAGAGTCACTTTGAACTCATTCATGAAACTCTGTAAAAAGATTTATATACATAACGGACATATATTATATATTTATCTTTATATATAAGCATTTTAATTTCTCATTTCTATCTGATGTGAGATTTTTTTTCATTTACGTTTGGCTTCCCTAAATGTAGCAAAATTATAATTTTAAAATTTTTTGAGAGTTCCAAAGAACTCGTTAGAGTCATTTTGTTGTATGACAAAAGTATCCATGAATGGGTTCACTTCATTGCTTACTTAGAAGAGAAACATGTCTGTGGTTGATGTTAAGATGGAAGTCTATAACTTGCTTCCACTTCCTCCACCAATCTGGAAGTCCAATGATAGAAAAGACATTAGGCTTGTCGAATACAAAAGAAAACTTGTTGTAACCTGTATTGATGTGAAAAATGATTTCATGAAATTATAGGTCATGGAGAATTATAACATAAAAATTAAAAAAAGAGACATTCCATAAACATAGAGGTTTTAATAAGAAAAGAACCTAATGTAAGTCCTTTTGTTTTCTCCAATGTTGATATTATGCTAATGAGATAATATTTTTCTAAATTGATGTTTTTCAACTTCAAAACCAAAAGTATTGATATGCTACGATTAGAAAAGGGTTTACTCCATGCATGTTTTACATTTTGATCCACCCTAACTGTCAAGGAATAAGCACAAAATATTGAAAATTGTCATGCCTTAAAATACAAGCTCCTTTATTGGATTGTATTAGTTCCAACACCAATGATAAGTTGTAAATGAGTCGACTTTGAAAGCTTCAAGTGTTTGAGCTGGGATACCTGATGTGAAGATGTTGTACCATTGCTTTGCCATTTGAATTTTATGAATAAGTTCTTTGAAACTCTTATTTTTTGCACTTTGTTTTTCACATGTTTTGGGAACTTCATTGCACTTTCAATAAAGTATCTTTTCATATGTCATATTATTGCATTGAATCTTGACATGTTTATTTTTTTTTTTTGAAAATATATTGGCATCTTATTTGAATCTATGATCGGATAAATAAAATGACAAAATTACTAAAATTTAGTCATGCAAATTCTAGGAGACAATCCCACCCTTTTGAAACTAAAAAAGAGTCATTTTCCACCCTTGATGAATATAAAGAGACCAAGCTCCTAAAAACCAATTTCACCTATATATAAACCCTATAAAGAGAAATCTTGCTTGAAACAAAGTTATGTTCAAAACAAAATCAATGATTCGGTGACATAAATAGTGATAAATAGTGTACATTTAAATTATGACCCCACCAATCCCACCGTATCTTTTCTAAGGCTAACCAATAGGGTTTTCTAAAATGAGGCTATTATTTATAGGCATAGACAAGTTTGGATTTGAGATTAAGAAAGACTATTTTTGACAATCTTATCACAATTCAAAAAATAACCCATTGTTATTGACGTTTGAGCTATTGTTTTTTTTCTTGAATGATAACCTTTAACTAGGATGACCTCCACATTGGGTGTAATTTTTAGAATTCTCTAAAAGAAATAGAAATATCTAAAATGTGTAAATGAAAGATTGCGATCCAAAAACATGCTGACAATTTCTTTTGCATTTCCACATATGACGAGAATTATAAATGATGATGCATAGAAAACTTTGAAGTTATAGATTCATATCAAGTAGTTCTTTATTAAATCTGAACAAATCACATTAGATGAGGTCAATGCTTATCATTCCAAATAGTCTGCATTTAAAATGAAAAAATGCTCTTTTTTAGCCTTTATAATCATAAACAAAATATTTTCCCTTGCTAGTTCTCATTTGAGCTCGAAAAGTTTGAAAACTCCAACCAGGATCACACCCCATGTTATAGGGGGAACAAGTCACTAGAGATAAATAAATCTTTAGAAACCTCTAAAGCAGCTGTAGTTCAGAAAACCATGTAAGGAGGCGTACTGAAAAATAAAAAGTTATGGCAAAGCCAAAGCCAAACAAAATGCATCATCAAGATAAATTCTCAAAAAAGAACATTCATGCAGCAAGATTGACAAGTTCAAAAGTATCCTGGAGTGATCCTGGGTCATCTAAACCCTTCTAAACACCTTTCAAGCTTAAAAATCCTTTCTTTTCATAGCCTAGAATCATAGCTAATATTATGTTCCTTTAGAAGTCTTTTCTAATAATAAAAAAAAACAGACTGTTATGAAGGATAAACAATGATCTCAAACAATGTAGAGAATTCTTTGAAAGTAGATTGTGATTTTTTAAGATTCTATTCATTATGATCATGCTGCTAAAATGGGTGGTAGACCCTCAAATGCCTTTTTCAAAAAATTTAGCACATATAAAAATGTTCTAAAGCAAGTTACCGACCTTAAATGCCCTCTTAGCAAGGTCAGTACACCTTCAGAGACACCATAAAATGTTTTCTAAAATAACCACCTTTTACTTCTTCATAAGATATATTTTGACTGTCAATTATTTATGTACCTAATAAAGATAAATGTTGAGTAAAAAATCATGAAAACTTGGAGAATTAAGATCATGATGACATCAACCATCAAACAGTTAAAATCCAGGCCGCAAGCCTGAAAGATCTATGTAACAAATAAGTAATATTACGACCCATAAACACGATTTGAGCCTTATGATTATCAATTATTTTATAGCTATGAGCCATGACCTACATTACTTGCCTAAAAATTCTTATTTGATAAAAAATTATTTGATTACGTTGAAAAGTGTCAGCCACTATAAATGGAAGAAAGATTGTGGCCTAAATATGTACCACAAGTCATTTTCATATTATTGAATCATTCAATCTTTACTAATAAATAGACAAGCTTAATGCAATATAAGCAAGATGTTTTCCTTGTTGAAAGCAAAAAAAAAAAAAAAACCTTTGGAATTATTTCTTTCCAAATTCATCGTGCATTAAAAAAAACTCACTTGATCCAAATCATTTTTTTTCTCAAGCCCAATTAACATTTGGCTCATATACATCCTATTTTTGAAAGATATGCTTTTGGTTCTCAACCAAAGAAATTTAATCTTCATAAAATTACTTTCAAATTTACATTTTGATGATTTCTTTTCAATAATTAGATTTGAAAGAATACCATTTTTAAAATTTATGATTTCTGCCCAAGACAAGAAAAATGATTTATAAAAAATGGTCATCGACTAAATTTGCAAAATTCTTGGCGAAGATGATATTAATGCATGAGAACCTCATACGGCCCACCAGGAAAACAAGTGGTTAAATTTAGCTTTAGGGAATTTTGGTTAATAATTACATCAATATGACTACCTAAAAATCTAAACGATGATGATGGATATGAGTCACTTCAGCTAGGGGAAAAGCTTTTTATGGCCAAATCAGTTGTGGGCAATTCTAAGAGAAGAATATGCATAATGAAATCAATTAGTGGTGATGTGGCTCAAAACATTCAATGACAATGGATGATTTGATGAACTCCTGTAGTAGTTGAGAGAAACACCACACTTGAGGAACATGGTTCAACCAAGGGGCATCTTCATGGTTGGAAGGTAGCTTTCTCTTTCGAATGATGATCATGATACCTGGCAAAAATAGTGCTACATGAGTACCTTTTCTATCATCGCTGAAGGAGTTTATACAACCATATCAACCGGGGGTATTTTAAATAGTCTTTAGCAGTATATGACTTGATAAACTCTTTCAGAAAGTGAAAATATAGAGCATCAATTCTCTATTAAGGCAAATAATGAGTGCACAATGATGCACAAATACCACACTTGGGGGGCACCATTTGATAAGAGGGCAATATATGTAGCATAATATCTAAGTTACATGATTAAAGTGGCAGTTAGACATATTAATTACACGTATAAAATTTAAGTGGGCTGAAGAGTCAAGTGACCAAGAATAATCATCTCAAAAATTGTAAACCTTAGCCATTAAGCAAAAGAAAGATTTCAAAAAAAAAAATAGAACTTATATTTTAAACCAAGTAAGGATACATGTATGTTATCTAACTCCAAATCTCTACACGAATATTTTTGCAAAAATCTCAAAGATACCTTGAGATAAATGACAATCCAACTTCAAGAGCATAGATACCTAGAAATAATGATTCAGTCTTTTTAAGACTAAGAGTAAGCCTTAATTTCAACCTTGTGATTAGGAAGAAAAGGTTAACCTTGCCATCAAGAAGTTTCTAACTCAACCATACAATTAAGACATCTCATGTCAGATCCTACTACCAAGTAAGTGATTTCTAAATCATGAGGTAGGTCATCTCTTTAACCAACCATATTTGTATTTTTCACCATCTTAGATATATCACTCATAACAATAAAATCATCTTGGATATATCACTCATTACAATGATATCATCTTAGGTAGGTTATTCGTTATAATGAAACAAAAAAGAGTCATTTAAATGACAAATGATGAGTTTTTTTTTTTTTAAAGAGTTTAATGGACTAAAATGAATAAAAAAAAAAACAAACAAGTTATGCTCATAGGACTAAAATAACAAAAGCATGCTTAAATTTTATAAGATAAATAAAAAAAATATTCATTTTAAAAAAAGTTAAATAAGGAAAAGAGACCTTTAAATAAAAAAAGAGGAAGTTTTTTTTCAAGTCCAAGAAAAAAAATACATTAAATACCAAAAAAAAAAAAAAAAAACTGAAAGGCCAAACGTCTAAGCCTTTATAACCAAAATGAAAAAAGAAAATCACTTCGTGAATTCATAGTGAAATGTGAGAGTGACTACAATACATTTAGCACAATAAAACCACCTGATAGCTTAGTGTTTTGTTAATTTTAGATATATTAATACAAATAAACTTTCAACTGCATATTATATTAAACATTTTTTTTTCAACGGCCATGAGCCCACCTTCATTGCCAAACACAAATTTATTCCTAGAGATGGTATATGTCGTCTCAAAAAAACCATAATAATTCTGTCATTGTGAGTGATGGAGGCAGTATAAACAGCAAATCCCCTGATGCCATGTGTTCTTGATTTGTGAAGCTTGCCAAATCCTGGTGAATTTTAACATTCTAGCTCACAGATGTAGCTGAGGCGGTGTCTTTTCCTACGATGCACGGAAACTATGTTGACCAGGATGTTTGAATAAAGCCGAAGTCCAAAATAGTCAAAGGAAGGTTCATCTCCAACGTGGCTTTGTAGAAATTTGCAGTAAGGATGTATTTTGCTGGCCCAGGAAGTAAACGAGCGATGAATTGTGGAAGGCAACAAGTTAAAAAGAAACAAAATATTGTGAATGAAATCCTCGAGGGAGTGGGGGAGGGA
>Ga0307514_10006030_pt1 | contig 10657 bp, 15 predicted proteins | sample 16_EM_MG_FD_203088 | JGI IMG/M metagenome (GOLD analysis project Ga0307514, IMG submission 203088) | Populus trichocarpa ectomycorrhiza microbial communities from riparian zone in the Pacific Northwest, United States - 16_EM | ecosystem: Host-associated > Plants > Roots > Unclassified | place... | reverse complement strand
TTCTCGAAAGCAAGAATCTCCTCAGGAGATGGGAGATTTGGCAGATACGACGAGTTATGCGGATCGTTGAGAGCTTTCAGTGTGTGGGCCATCAGAAGGGCATTGATTTGTAAATAATCTGGTTGAAGGCCCTTTGAGGATTCAATCACGAATGACGTCACAACGGCGGAAAACAAACTGGCCTACGAAATCCCAAAATTAAAGAGAAGGGCTCGTAAATTGATTCAAGTGACCCACAAATATGATGAGGACATCAAGACCCTTGTTCCAGCCATCCAACATATCTGTATCGAATGTGGCGGCTGTAGCGACGTATGAGGACCAAACGCCAGAATCCGACGATAGTTCTTCTCCGAGTTTCTCGACCCTGGTGTCACCTGAAGCTAAAAAGCAAAGCAGATGATAAATATATGAATGGCAGGGTGATTGCGGCTTCTCAACTCACGACCTGAGGATGAGTAATCTGGTAGAGAAACCAAATCTTGTGGGGAGGGGACTGAAAGTTGAGTCAGTAATAAATAGGCGTAATATTTACGTAAATCACTACCAGCTTTTACATAGTTGTCCCCTGGTTTCACGGCTGAAGATGAGTTAGAGATAGACATTTGAGAAGGAACAGCACAAGCAAAAGAGGCGCACATGGTTCAAGAAAGTCAAAAGCTGGTGGCAAGTCGTTGTTTTGTAAATCCGTGCCATTTGGACCTGCTTCGTTTTTTTCGGGGTTCACCTGAGTGAGGGGTTCGGGTGACAGTGAGTCAGAGTCGGATGGGATTCGAAAAGGAAAGGGTAAGGCCGTGTCTCCGACTTGAACATTAGAAACTGGCGAGCCGGCGTCAACGCTTTGTAGAGCCTCATCCATTTTTCCATTAGAATCTCCTTCTTTTTGTTCCTCGGTGGGGGGTACGGGTGGCAGTGGGTCCTCATCCAATGTCATTCGAAAAGGCATCGGTGAAGCAGTGTCTCCAACTTGAACGTCAGAAACTGGCGATCCGGCCCCAACTCTTTGTAAATCCTCGTCCATTGTGCCATTCGAATCTGCTTCGTTTTGTTCGGAATTCACCTTAGTGGGGGGTGCGGGTGAAAGTGAGTCAGATGAAGGAAACGGTAAAGCAATGTCTCCAGCTTGAACGTCAGAAGCGCCAACGCTTTGTAAATCCCCCGTCATGGCATCTACTTCGGCTAGTTCACTCGAAGGGATATCCATGGAGCTCGAGTGGGAGGGAAGGAGATGAAAACAAGCACCCTGCCCAGAAGGATCGTTTTATCCCACACCCGGATTCATATTCAGGTCACAGCACAGCTTGTTTTACTCCCCAGCGTCAAGAAGTTGGCAGTATTCTCCACACATCGTCAGCGAGCCCCCCTATTCAAAAGATCTGGGAAGTGGAAACTAGTAGACTCGTGAACAACGGCGGCTATGTCCGAGCATGGAATGCATCACATGATTTGACTTTTTGGTTGTGGCTGTAAGTTAGTAATTGTTAGTAATTTGTTTTGAAGGTTAGGAAGTTAGGAAACATGATAGCTGAAAAAGGCTTTAAGGATGGCTTGGGAGACCCCTGAGTGCAGCAAGAGGGAATTAAATGCAACAAATGGCCAAGGCGATGTCAAATTCTTATTATCTATTATTCCCGCCGCTACCTTGCCGAAGCTTGCCGTTTCAATGCATTACAAACCCCTCCATCGCGTTAAAATGTTTCGCGTACTCCATATAATAAGAAACTGAATAGAAGTGGCGTCGTCTGCACAGCTGGAGCGAATCGTGGATCGGCCAGCCAATTTTCAGGAATTCGCAATTCTTGGCATCGTAAGTGTAAGTACTAGTAGGCATATATTTGTGTTCGTTTTTTTGCCGGTTCCTTCCCAATTCCTTCCTGAACAAATTGTTTTAACTCTTGATTTCATTATTGAATTGTTACAGCTAAATGCAAATCTCTAGACACATGCCTTTTTTTTCTCAGGTGCGCCTTTGTTTACGCAAACAAACCAAATAAGGTAAAGCGATGCGCTCCTCAAGCCGTTTTCATTGCTCAAGAATGTTCATGCTACATAGCCACACCCTCCAAGTCGAGTTGATTCGGCACACAGTCCTTCTGCTGATCCCCGTCGCTCTCACAATCTCTTTCTGTGTCATGCCACGTAGGGACATCCTCAGTATTAGTTTCTTTTGTGACTCAGGAATGTAATGATAGTTCCCCATGATGTGGAAGAGAAGGGTGAATTGCATTTGACAACGGTAGCTAAGTGGTGCGGTGGAGTAACCGAAAATGGTCGTTGCGCCTCATTGATATTTGTTTAGAGTCAAAACATGGCGCACCTGAGAAAAAAAAAGCATGTGTCTAGAGATTTAGCTGTCAAAGCTTCAAGGACTTGACTTCTAAATGAATTTCTCGGATTCTTTCACCACGTTCTTTCTGGCGAGATATCGTCTGCAAAACTGTTTTAGTTTCTTCCTGCAAGGATCGATAAGAGAGAATACTTGATTTAATTCGTTATTTTCAGCAGCCGTCTTTTGCAGTGTGTCTTGGATGTTTTCATGGCGGGTACCTAAATTCCTGGACTTTAGGATGAGTAATGAAAGGAAGTTGGTGTGCTCACTGTCTTCTTCAGGCACCAGTTCGTCCACGTCGTCTTCCACAATCGTTAAAGAGGCGGCATCAAGTTCTCTATGTCGCTCAACGAGAGTGGCCACATTTGTTTCGATCTCTTTTGGAATTGCACGTCTAGCTTCCGCTATACGTTTATGCCACTGGAGTCGCGTGTCTGCCAAGGACCATATCCGCCTATCCAGTGCCTCATCAAATGGTTCCATTTCTATGCATTCGTGATTAGCGACTGAGGGAACAAGCTATGATTACACACCTCTGGCACTTTCGTCGAGGGCTTCGAAGGTGTTTCCATTTATTCGTAGGTTCGGCTGAGCAAAATGAAACGTTCTTTCAATAAACTAGGGAACATAGTTAGTAGTTACAGATGGCACTTGTGACAGACAAACCTCGTCAATGTACGCCAGCATCGCGTCCTGCTGGGAAGAGCGTGTTGTACTCTGAAACGACTGAAGAACAGCCTCTCTGTAGTTGGATTTCAATTTTTGCCAGTCTTGAACTGTCCCAACGGATATGCGAGTAGGCTCGTCGCGGTTCTCCATGAAACCGGAAAGTTATAACGTGATCGTGGTTAATAGATTTCATGGTCCTCTACGCGTTACATTCGACGATCAGACGCAGAATTTCATCCTTAGCTTCCACAATAACAAAGCGATTCAATTCGAATTTGACGGTCATGGCCTCCACAGGGCCAAGAATAATTTCAGAATCAGAGTTGTCCGCCTCGGAAGCGAAGTGAGCATCGTCATTTTCACCATCGCAATCTACGACGCAAATCCACTAGATGGATTACCCTCAAACAAATCAAGTATGTGGACAAAGACGGAATAGAGGTAAAAAGCCATTGTCACATGGGGACAAATTTGCCCAACACATTCTAAAAGAGAACTTGGGAGTGCGCAGAACGAAAGACCCGCAAGTCAATTGGAGTTGATGGCGAGTCTTGAGCGCCTATCATGTTGCTTTGACTAAAGAATTGGCACAGCCGTCTCCGTTCTTGCAATTCTGAAGTCCAGAACCAACGCCTTTAGGCCGTCTACCGTCGTCATCGAACAATACCGACCACCGATTGGGAAGTACATTGTCGGTTTGTACCGATCTTTTTTGAACAGCTTTTCGAAGTTCACAAATTTGTTGAAAATCAGAATTACCTGCAGGTAACTTCTGACCGTCGGGCATCCTTATCTTTTCATACCCTCTTCTCTCAGGTCTGATTGATGAAGGTGAAACTGCAGAGCGAGCTGCAATACGTGAACTTGAAGAAGAGACTGGATATAAAGCCTCCAAGGTTCTACAAATATCCCCTGTTGTTGTCAGCGATCCAGGTAATTAATCCCATATGCAAAAAATGGACGATTTGCTTAAAATAATATAGGCATGACGAACACCAACATGCAGTTTGTTGTCGTAAATGTCGACCTGGAAGGCAAGATGGAGTTCCCAGAGCCAAAGTTAGAAATTGGTGAACATATTGTTACGAAGGTTGTAGAACTGTCGAATCTGAAAGCTGAATTAGATGGTAATTGCTCCTTTCTTATTTCATGGTTGATATCTCATTCGCCCATAGAATATGATAGAAAGGTAAATTGGGTCAAACAGAAATCCCCATCTAACGACATCCTCAGGGGTTTGTTGTTGACGCTCGTCTTTACCACTTTGCTCTTGGTCTTGACTCAGCCTTACAAATTGCGATTGTATGAAGGGATCATATAGCGATGTAGATAACGGTAGGGTGATATATATCAGAATGCCATGCCTAGTACATCTTAGCGTTTACGTTTGACCTTCCCGTTTGCGGCGGATTTCTTCTTGGGCCGTTCGCCATCTGAATCATCAGAGCCGGTAACCCTCTTAACATCTGCCCGCTTCTGGTCGGCTGCAGAAAAGCGAAGTAAGATTTTACACTGGAAAGAGATATCTAATTCGCGTTACCCTTGGCGGCTTTGCGTTCCAATTCATCCCAGTCTTCTCCTAACATCATACATAGTGAGAAATTGTTGGGAGACTTCCACCAAACTTACCTTCTTCACTGTCATCGCCGCCCCCAAAGTCAGATCCGCTTTCGTCGCTTCCACTCGCGTCAGAATAGTCGCTTTTTTCGTCTGAACTAGAACTGATAACGACGTCATCAGACTCGGCTTCAAATTCAGACTCTGATCCAGATGCTGAGGAATGTTCGCTCTAGGACAATTCGCATGAGGCGTCGCGGTGATCGGCAACCAGTAACACTCACTTCGACACCGCCTGCACCACTCAAGAAGCTCCAACCTCCTTGTTGGAAGAACTCGAATGGGCTATCATTGATGTGCTTCATAATGGGACCCCAGTTCAAGTTAACGGGTCCTTCGCTCATGGGAATATCGACGGAACTAAAAGAACAATTAATATAGCAAAAAGACGTAGATAGATAAGTTATACTCAAGCCAGTTCTTCACATCGTCCATTTGTGAGCTGGGAATGGAATTGATGTGGAGAGGAGCTTTAGTGAAGTCTTTAAAAATAAAGACGAGATCAAATTGCCGGAGTCCATATTGGACGCGTTCAAGGGAGGCGATTTCGATTTCAGACAGTGTTACAACCAGGAAAGGTGGATCTGTCAGATGAACCAAACATTCAGTTGTTGGTTGCAAGCGAGCACTCATGCGGAATGGAACGCCTTCGAATGATAACTCTCGGAACGGAATATCCAGCTCTAACGTCTCCCCAAGCTGTCAAGACATAAATTTTTATGGAGTGGCCGGGAAGAGACAAGGCACGCACCGATGTCGAAGCGGCCTCAGCAATTTTTTCTGCAAATGCCTTGATCTCCCTATTGAGGATCGTCCTCCGCCTTCTCTCCTGCTGTTCCATCTCAATTTCGTCTTCATCACCATACCGGTGTTTACGTTTACGATTTCCAGTCTCGTCAAATTGGACATCAGTAGCTTCCCGGAAGAATTGGACATCCTAAAGAATAGTGTCAAGGGCAAGGGGGAAAAGGATCAAAGAAGGGACAATATACAAATGTTTTTTTCTTGCCAATGATAATAGGAGCTTTCAGATGCAGATGAACGAGGACCAAGAGTTCATGATCACAAGGTTGGAAGAAAAGATGTTTGATATTGCTGAACAAGAAATCTATGGTAATAATATCAGGCTACGAGGTGATTGTCCGACTAATGACACATACCGAGTTTTTGAGGTCCCATCGATTGATATCGAATGCCATTCTGGTGGATCTCAACTTCGCCCGGTAACCTTTTACCATCGAGGGCTGGACGGATAAAAGTCTCGGACATTTTGATTGGCCGACGCCCTTTGACTTCAGCGAGATTGCCTTGCTCAACGACATCCGCCATTTCCTTCTTTTGTTGCTCGCGTTTGTTGGCCTCTTTCTTCAGATCATTGATTTGTTTGACAAGATTATCCAAGCGATGACCATCTGGAGATCGATATGATACAGAACGAATAAAGGTTGCATCTGGATCTTCGAACGGCTAAAGGAGAGGTAAATAAGTGACGTATAGCAGGGTGGAATGCCCACCGTGTCCTCCTTCTTGCCAGCTAATTGACCTGGTGTTTGAAAATTGATACGGAGATAAGTAAAATCTCCTTCGTCGTTTTTACTCGCATTTTTAATCGTGTTAATGTGGAAAGGTACGGCGAATCCGTGGATCGGCAGGACTACGGTTTGAGCTTTGCGGTCGACAAGGATCTACAAGCAGTGAGCGCTTGCAACGAGCAAGCAAGAACAAGTACGTACGCGAAGCTTGTCAACATCGGGCGGCAAAGCACCTTCTCCCTTATAGCTTTGGAATTTTTTCCAGCCTTTGCCCTCCTTTCCGCCTAATCCTCCTCCGTCTTCCGAGAACCTAGCAAGACCGCGTGTCTCTAAATGTCCGTGTAACTCCCGTTGATGGTCAATCAGCTTTGCCAATGCTGTTTGGTGGACTTCGTCCTGTGCAGCACGACGCTTATTGCGGAGAACTTTAGTGCCAGCAGTTTTATGTTTGACTGGGGAGCCGTTTTTCAGTGGAATGGCTGGAGCCTTCTTGCTATGCTTCTCTTCCTCACTATCTTGTGTCAAGAAGAAAAGTGTATCCTTTGGAGATTTTATTCCTTCTGTCAAGAGCATTGACTTGTCGCCTTCTACTTTGATTGTGTCCACTAAACTAAGAGAATATCTAAGTGATGAACAGATGATTAACAGAGTATATCAAAAGTGAAGAAAAAAGAGACAGACTGTTTGCCGGATTGGTCTGTGAGGCCAGTAAAACCAAGACTAAGGTTGAGAACCATGTTCGTCCGAAGTATCCGTGTGTTCTTTGGCGATAGGAGATAAGCAGCATCACGGAATTCAATCCCGGTCTTGAAAGTTGGTGAACAAGAGATAATAGTAAAACACGCGAAAGAAACCCACAGAAAAACCGACATTTTTGACGAAGAATTTTTCCAATTCTGGATTCTTCTCCTTGACATACTTGAGTGCTCGTTGGTAAACGTCACGGGCGGCAACTCCATCCTTTATGAATGCGAGTAAATCTGCTTGAAGGGAGAGCAGCAAATTGTACTGCGCCTCTTGATCCTGTTGTAGAAATTGAGATGATTGGATTACCAACAAGTCAGGAAAAACATACGGTATTGGGGTCCACAATAAAAGTTCGCCCGACATTAGTGCAGTAGGACCGATAGCGCATTCCAAACGATACAAGGAAGACACCCTTGTGTGCAATGTTGTCATCCGAGGATTCCACCGTATACTTGAGATCGTAGCCTGATTTCGAGGACTTCGAAACAATAATTGGAGGATAGCAAAACTCGACCGAGGGCCAATCAACCTGAGTTGACTTGAGAAACCAAAAACTTGGGTCGACGAGAGGACGACATACTTTATCTAATCCTTTGCCCTTACTCCATACTTTCATGTCCGGACCCTTTGCTTCCTTTCCTTCTCCTGTTCCTAAGCGTGTTTCAATCTGAACAGACAACATTTCATGAGTGATTTTAGATTCTTTGTCGAGAATCGATTCCAACTTCGGTGCAACATGATGTTTCAAGAGTGTAGAACTCAGGGTCGCAGCAACTTGAGCGACTTTCTGAGGCGAGTTAGCCCAAAAAAATACCAGGGGTGGAAGACTGCTCACAAGTTCATCTTCGTCCTTAATCGCCATAAGTGTGGAGATAGCCGGAGTCATGTCGATAAGTTCAGGCTTTGAAGCAGCGCCATTCAGAAGTGCTTGCCACTCGGTAGAAAGCTTCCCGGAAGCAGTTTCCTTGGAGAGAATGCCCACTTTCTGAGTCGATGTGTATGCTGCAAAGAACCTTGAAAGTGCATCACTGGCGTCTTTTGCTTTTGGCCTGGCGATGATCTCTATTGCAACACCTTTCGCAGCATTCTCTATTTGCCCCAAGACCTTAGCTTTAGATGATACGGTGTCAAAAAGGAAGTATGAGTATAGACGAGATTTCACCTTTCGAAGCTGAGCACAAAATTGAAAGTTTCTGCTTTTGGAAAAGGAAAAGTGTTGAGGGGAATTCATAGCCCAGAAGCCATTGCTGCGTGTTTTAACAAGGGATAAATGAGGCTGCAAACCGCAATACGGAACACACCTGGAAGCAAGACCCTTTTCGCATGGGCTCATCTTCTGAAGTAGGATCTCCTGCAATCAAGAAAAGAGCATCCGCTTCCGACATTGACTGGAAGTCTTCGTTGGTCGCAGCACTCTGAAGAGACATATTCACGATTAACATCCGTCAGAAGAGAGTCAAGTACATACGTTCCAACCATCATATAACCGCTTGACGCGACTAGCAAAAGTTGTTTTGCTCAACAGTGTATCCGACATGATAATGCGAGATGAATGCACAAGAGCCTGGCGCGACTTTCACCGTGACCTTCAGTTCGAAACCTGGACGCGCACATGCGGAGTTTAAATTTCGGCCCGTGAATCATTCATTGCTACATAAGGATGCCAGATCTTTCAGTATGAAGACTATTTCTTCCACTCGTATCCCTATTCCAGCTAGCTTTTCTTCCTTTGCTTCCCAAGACTCCAAGACTTCCCGCTCCAACCTTGTCAACAAATTTTCATCTTGGCTAACGTCGCTTCTTTGTCGCTTTTCTAAAACAGCAGAGACTTCAGGAAATTCTCGTTCGGCACGACGACGGGCGATTATATTATATAGCGTCTTATAGACACTGTCCAGGATAACAGAGGATGCCTTTTGCAGGTCGATATACCTGTAGCAGAGTTGGCTTTAAATTCGGGTATCTCGAGCAGTCCAAACAACCCACCAGAGATAAAAAGTACGCGTCGGATTGCGGTCTGCACTTTTTGGAACTTCCTGTATGCTGATCAAGGAGTCGGCAGAAAGATTCGCGAGTAATGGTCGAACATCTTTAGGAGCCATCATAACCATTTTCGAGATCTAGGCGACTTCAGTATAATAAACCTTTCCAAGAGAGATGTTAGGCACCTGTTTTTCATCCAGCTTCTCTGTACTGAGCAACAATCTAACGATTCTTACACCTTCTGCACCATGTTTCTCACGGGCAACGGCCTCGACCACATTTCGTCGCAATTTACGGGCAATCAATTCGAATTCAACTTGAACTTTTGATGTGGAATAGGAGATAAACGAAGCAGAGCGTCCGTCTGGACTTGGATTGTCTGCAGAGGATAGCATGCCCAAGTAGTCTTTCACATATGTCGAAGTTGGTTTTTTTTTGGATGAGTACACGAGACCGTCAGCAAAGTGAGCGTCTTCGGGAATTTGCATCATTATATTCGTTACAGATATTGGAGCTAGTGAATGTGAGATAAAGGTCATCCAGTAAAGTCTTTGAGACCTACGTGTGCGAGGTTCAGAGAGGTTCAACTGTTCTGCTTCTGTTGTCTTGAGGATTGCATTCACGACAGTGGATGCACCTTTGTTATACCTTTCTTTCACAGCACGTTCAATAATCTTTAAATTCTGTAAATAACACAAATGAAGTTAAAAAGAGCACCATACCAAGTTCCGGATGTGAATGTTAAATTTTTCATAATTCACTTTAAAATAAACGGTATCCTGATAGAATATGAGTCCAGAACTTGTTGTGCAAAAACAGCTTACATCGACAATTTCTTCTGTATCCAAGGTCTTCCGCTGAAATGAAGGTTAGAGAGCAGTAAACAAAGTCAAAGTGTAAAACCTTGTTTGGGCGAGGTCCTGATTGATCCTTTGCCTTTCTTTTCTGCAAAAATGAACTCAGTTTTCTTTATTGAAGGTGTCCAATAATTCATTTACTAGTCCTATTCGTTCCTCCTTTTCTTGTTCACTCCTAAGACGCGTCACTGCAATCTCTTTTGCTTGTCGTAGCTCCTTGGCTGTGGGGAAACCGGAGATTTTGCGCCTTTCTTCTGTTTCGTACTGCATAAGTCTATCCCGAAGAGACTCGTGTGAGAGAACGGTCGAGGGCTTCAGGTACAGGCCTGTCACAAGTTTACGAAATATTTGATTGTATTGGCTGATTTCTAACAAGACTTAAGCGGGAAACACCAAGAGAGAAAAGAGAGCAACACACTTTTATTCTCGCAAATATGGAGTAAATGGCGAACATCAGAGGAGCGAAGTTTACCGTGGTCTAATATTACCTGGACAATTTCGGCTGCCTAAGTTGCGGTGTCAATGAATGACAAAAAAAGGAGAAAGCTTCCCACTATTTGCCCAAATAATTGCTGAGACAACCAAATGAACCTCCCAAACCTCAAGCGCATTAAGCATTCATCCATATTGATTTCGAAAACCTCGGTGTCATCATCTTCTTTAGAATGCCATAATATATTTTGTTGTATAAGAACTAGAATACAAGCCCTTGCAGTTCTTGGCTTGAGCTTAGAGAGGTGGATCAACTGAGCAAGTCGTAAACGTCCTCGAGTTAGCAAAATAGATGTCAGTTCCTAAAATCAATGATGAATTCATGTTAAATATGAACTCTAACCTTACCGATGCAAAAGGACCGAAATGCCAGTGTATTATTTCAGTGCATAGTTTCCTGGTGTGTATGTCGGTCATAACAATGAAGATTC
>Ga0307514_10006029_pt1 | contig 10657 bp, 14 predicted proteins | sample 16_EM_MG_FD_203088 | JGI IMG/M metagenome (GOLD analysis project Ga0307514, IMG submission 203088) | Populus trichocarpa ectomycorrhiza microbial communities from riparian zone in the Pacific Northwest, United States - 16_EM | ecosystem: Host-associated > Plants > Roots > Unclassified | place... | reverse complement strand
AAGAGCGGCTGTGGGTTACAGGTTAGACACTTGTGTGTTCGAGTATTGGACTCGAGGGCAGAGACGCACCTTGGACTTCCGGACGGCCAGGGTCGTGCGGATTCGATGGCTCGGAGAAAGCTGCGATAATTCTCCTTCGATTCTCGAACGCAATACCCTTGGCATTTGCGTTTTTCAAGGAGACCACTCGAGCGAGCATCCTCGTTTTGAACCGTTCAATAGGAATCGCTTCGTCGTGTCGCTGTTGTAACTTTATCGCAGAAATGTTTCCCCGATCCCCGAGGAAAGAAGCGGAGGCAACGGAATGCAAGGCCGAAAGTTGAGGCAGAGTGTCGAAAAGCATTTCCTTCTCCTTCTCGCCAATGCCATAGTTCAAATGCTTAGGCATGGCGACAGGGCCCATAGGGTATTCGACGGCTTCGGTCGCCTCAAGTTCCTTTTCGGCAATGATGACCTTGGCCAAGTCACAGTTGGTCCATTTCGCCGCATCTCCGGGCCGGTGTCCAACAACGACGTGCGGACGTTGAGCTTCGGCGAGTCTCTCTCTCTCGGCGCGTTTGGCGAGGTTTTCTTTCTGGACGGCGCGTGCTTTTCGTCTTCGGAAGGATGCGACCTGGACAACAGCGGAAGAGTGGAATGAAGATTGCGAGCTCGATGAGGCGACCGCACGACTGAACAGTCCTATTTAGCGAAAAAAAAAAAATCAGCATGACGCCTCTAGTGTGGATATCGAAAGAAACTTGCCAGTCGCGGTTGCTCTTAGCATCGTTTGTTGGCGTTGGGCGGAACAGCCGTAGCGTTGGCCAGGGGGGCTTTCCAAAATAGGGTCGTGCGACTTTTACATAATCACCCCTGGTCGCCTCTTGAAAAATTTTCTTTTCTTTTTCTTTCTTTCTTTCTTCAAGGGAGATTGCCACGCTGCTCGATGTCGTCTGTTCTACCGTCGCTGACAGTGCCAGTGATTCTTCGGAATCCCTGTTCTTCCGATAAAAATGGTTCCAGCTTAGGAAGTGTGGTGACTCCGCTCTCGAGGCCCCTGCATGTCGACATATTCTGGAACATTTACCCATAAAACCAATATACGGTGCTTATCTTTGCCTCCCGCTCCATTTCCGTGTTTCTTCCCTTGTCTCGCCCCTTGTCTCAAGTTCTGAGCATTCGGCGTCTTATCAGCGACCGTACCCCGGCACCGCCATTTTTGGCAGAGCGGGGACGACGCACCTATATAGGTAGGTTCCCTATCAGACCGCCCCGCAGCTGCTCTCTCCCTGCTTTTGAGTCAGCGTCCCCCTCACAACTCTCACCTCAACCTCCACCATCTCTACCATGTCTCAGCACGATTCCTCCTTCATTTCTACTATTCCGGTCATGCCAGTCATTTCCGACCTCTTTGCATCCTATTCCGATGTCAACGGTTTTTGGATCAATGACCACAGCGTCCATACCCCGAAGAGCAAAGAAGAGGCAATACCCCACCCTCTCTCTTCGCCCCTTCTCCGCGTAGACATCACGCGTGAATTGCGTTCAGCTCATTACAGTCGGAACAAGGCCAAGAACGAGGCTAACTTTGCACGAGCCCAGGAGTCGAAGCGACGGGGTCGACCTCGACGAGAATATCCCACCCAGCGCAGCAAGGGTGCCAAACGGTCTGGGAAGCGACAGCTCATCACCCAGGATTTGGCAGTGGGTTTGGAGACCGATTACGAACAAGACCTCTCGGATTCGGTCTTCCTGAAACGCCGGGAAGCCGTACTTGCTCCTGTCAGAGCGAGCGGAGACCATCCTATCTCCACTTCCATCTCACCTGAGCTGCGGCCACCGACAGAGAGGACTCCTAAAGGGTACACGCCACCAGACGCTTATTCTACCGCTACACTTCCAGAGTCCATGCTTGATATCCCTGCCCCCGAGACAGCCCGCGAGTTCCGATCATACCAGCGCCACCGCCACCAGGCTAAGAAGAACGCTCGCTTTGCACAGTCCAGGCAGAAGAAGGGTACTACGGTTAAGCCTGTCCGCGGCCGGGGCTCGAAGTCAGTCAAGACCGAGGACCTCCGAAGCTTGGTCGCCTTGACTATCGTTGACGAAGAAACCACTTCCGAGGACGAGATCCAAACCCCTGTTGAGGTCTCTCTTTCCACTGTCCTTCCCGATGCCGAAATTCCCGAGGATCGAGCACCTGTCATAGATATGGAGAGCTTGATCACAACGGCCAAGGTCAAATATACTAAGGGTCCGTTCAAGTCTTTGCCGTATAACAGCTTTTCAGTACTGATTACGATGTAGAACCCGGCTTTGAATATGTCAAGAGTGTCCGCCCGGTGGTCGCTCTTGACGATATCCACGACACCCCTCGGGACGACGACGACGAAGCTTGGGAACACGTTTGGAGCGACGACCTTGTTGACTGATGGTTACCCGAAGACATTCGACTTGGAACATCCTTGCTCCACCCTGGTCGGTACAGCACTGGCGACTGCTTCAGCTTCAGGACTTTTTATGAACGTTATGACCCTCACTCCCTTCAATCAATCCTATCCTTTGCACATGCCCCATACACCCCGCTTTTCTTGATACACAGAACTTTCGTAACCCCTGTATTATTATCCCAGTTTATCTGCATGTAGTACCCGCACTCTATTAATATGGATATGGATACACATAAGCACCCGTAGGAATGTATTATAGGCCTGGAGTCCTACGGGAAAGACCTTACGACATCTTGACCAGAGGTTCGATAACAACACCGGGCTGAAGAGACCGGCATTAGCAGAGCAACCCGGTAAAAGTAGGGGCACACAGGAGAACGCACTTTCTTAACCACCCTCGGCAGTGTGCCTCTCTGGAACCCAAGCCTAGTATTCCACTCCGTCCCAATCGGCGTCTGCAAGCTCCTCTCGTACTGTGCCTTGCTCGTATAGGGGTAGGGCAGGTCCTTCATCATGTACTTCGCAGCCTTCTTGTCTAGTTTCTCAGAGATTATGATGTGAGCTTTCCCATAATCTTCTCGAGATCGTGGGTCAATGCCGGCGACTTTCTTGACGAGGAACTGTTTCTGTGGCGCTTTTTTTGTACCAGACCCACCCCACGAGCCCTGGTGTAACTCGAGAGTGAGGATACTGACAGGACGATGGAAGTAGGAAAGGAAGCGCACCCATCCAGGAAGAGTTGTATCCACTTCCTTCGGTGCATCTTCGAGGACCTCCCGTTGTTTAGCCTCTTGGAAGTCCTATAGAAGAGCGTATGGGTATAACGCGCCTGTTTGTTGTCTGGGATGGAAACAAACCTGAACGACTTTGTCCCCGGCAAACGCGAGCGACACAAGGTCTCGCTGAGCAAATGGCTTTACTGTGCCTTGACCCTTGGCTTTCCCCTTGGCTTTCCTCTTCTTCTCGGCCAACCTCTGTTCTTGCCCCTCCACCTCACTGTTCACGCTCAAATCTTCATCAGAGTCAAGATCGGCCTGGGCCGCGACTTTCGCTTTACCCTTCGCTTCGGAGACGGGAGGGGGATCCTCCTGCTCTGATTCTCTTGGTTTGAGATTCAGGACGCTTGTCATGGAGATCTCAACAACAGCGTGATCCCTCGCCTTTTCTCGCTCGCCCTCGTGCTTCTCTTGGTGCTTGTGAAGTCGGTTTTTAGATTTCTCCGCCAGCCCGCTTGACTTGCCCACGATTATCTCGTTCTTCTTCCGGGTGATCTTAGAAGAGGAGCTTGACTGAAGTTTCAACCACGGGTTCTCGGGTTCTGAAGAGGCGGCCGGGGGAACAGTGCTGGCTGGGGTAAAAATGGTAGTGATTGGAGGTTTTGGCTTGGGGAGAACCACCGTTGACTGGGATGGGATGGTATTGGGTGAAACGACGGAAGTAGATTCCGCATCACGAGTAACATCCGGCGGTGACTGCCTCAGAGATGTGTTTAGAATCTATAATCAGAGGTTAATGGGCTTTCGAAGGAGAACAAAGTAGTTGCTCCTACTTGGGTTCCAGGTCTGAAGCTAACCCTTCCAACGGTCCGCCTGGGCTGGTCCTGCGGATCCTCTTTGTCCTCGTCGGAGGCATCCTCTGCGTCCGATCCAGCGAGGTCCTTCAGAAACTCATCCGCCATATCACGAGCCCTCTTATTGTCCCTGGTCATTGCGTCCTTCATAAACTTCATGCTGAACAGGCTGTTCTTTGAGTGCTCGGGGCCATCCTCCTCCACGAGTCTGGCGACCTCATCGAACGCAGAGGTTCGAATTTGTCCCTCGTCCCCAGCGTCATCTTCGCTATCATCCTCATCCTCCTCATCGCCCTCGCCCTTTGCGTGAATCTTTCTCCTCAGCTTTTCGCCTCTCTGCAACATCTCCAAAACCTCCTGTCGCTGATCCTCATCCAGTTCACCCCTCGCCTTCATAGCTTTCGCCCACTTCCCTGTGTTCTTGTGCTTCAGGGTCGCCCTCTCCCTGGCTCGCTCAACTTCGAGTCGTAACCTCTTCTCCTCATCGTCGGCACTACCCTCGTCAACATCAAGTTTCTCCAGGAGGTTCTGCTTCTGTTTTTTCTTCAGGCGACGGTAGGTCTTGCTTTTGATCTTTGCGAGACGCTTCGCTTTGGTATCAGCCCGGAACATGAGTTCGCGCATCTTTCGGACTTCGGAGGTACGCGCGACGACAGCCTCGGCAGTGAGAGGGTTCGCTGGGAGATTATCAGGTCCGTGGCCACGCTGAGAGTCGAGAAGGTTGGCTTTCTTCAGGAGTTTTTCGATGGAAGTCTCAAGTTCTGTGGTCGGCTGCAGATCGCAGTAGTCAGGAAGACGGGAAGCGAGGGGAGAGGGGACGAAAAACCTTGAACTTTGCGATTAGTTCCGAATTGGATGTCACAGATTTTGCAGGTGCTTGGAGAGGGAAACTGAGGTGTTCGGCCTACATATCTCCACTTAGCATCTGAAAAACGTGATCTAAACCTACGTGCCTCTTTAGTTTGTTTCATGGTGGCCTGCCACTTGTCTATTTCCTGTTTTGTTTGCTCATACGCCGCTTCCCTGTCCAATCGATCCTGAGTTCGCTGAGGGAGGGGTGCAGAAAGCGTCTTATTCTTCGAGGATGTCAAAACTTTTGCCGATTTCTTAAGGGAGTCCAGGTTGTCAGACTGGCCTGCAAGCGGAGCGAGGAGATCCTCGAAATTAAGTTTAGTCTGACCTACAGAACACAATTATCAGAACACGGTAGGGTGTTACACGTATCAAATTCAAGCTCACCTGAAGCTGCGAACTCGTTTTCAGCGCCTGCTTCGTTACGTTCTTTGAACAGCTTCCGTTTCTTGCGGGGCGTGTTATCCTCGGACACGGCGACGCCCCCATCTTCAGAACTTTTTCGCTTGGCTGATGAATCCAGACCCGAGATGAATTGTCCTAGGTTTTGAAGGGCAGCGACGTCCGCCTCATCGTCCGAAGGCACGAACTGGTCATCCGGTTCAGGATCCATATCCTGATCATCGTCATCGTCATCTACCCGTTCCTCCTCCTCATCTTGGTTAAAGGAAGCACTGGAGGATTTTTTCTCTTGAGGAGGCGCAGCGGGTAGTTCATCGTCGCTTGGTGGGTGGGCACGACCATCGAGGATATCAAGGACGTCGAAAAAATCGTTGGGTTCCCCTTCCTCTTCTATTTCGATGTCTGAGCCCTTTGTACTGCTCGGGCCATCTTCAAGTTGTCCTTCGTCGCTCTCGTCGAGATTGACTTCGAAATGAACAGTCTTTGTGGCTGAGGGCCTCTGTTTAGGCTTTTTCGTTGGGTGACCCTTTGAAGCGAGGGATCTGATAGGTTTGGGGTATAATACTGATACTTTTAGCGTACCTTACGAATAAATCCATATCCTGCGAACGTCTCCTCATCGCTTTCACCGAAAGCAGCGTCGGAATCGATGTCTTCATCGTCTTCAGAATCCACTCCCTCATCGTCCGAATTCTGACCAATTAACTTGGGCTGCGGTTGACCGTCTCGGGAGCCATCGACCTCTGAATCACTGGCATTATCACGGCCGAGTTCAGCAAGTTCCCCCTTGGTCAGACGGAGCGCGACCCTTGATCGGCGCACTTTTTCTTGCTTGAATTCGTACACATCGTCGACGCTCGTTGACTGCCGAGCTTTTTTGCGAGCCTGTCTCTTCAAAAACCCGGTTGCGTTGGATTTCCTCTGCACCACCGTCCGTTTGTTACCAACGGCCCGAGCCATTTCTCGAGGGAGCGAGAAAAACTGGGAGGGTCGATCGAGGAGAGAGAGGAGTGATCGGTGGTGGGAACCTTGGCCTCTTCCAACTTCCGCGTCCTCCAACCGGTGGTCATCTCGGTTCGACCTCAGGCTCACGTAGCAGCCGCTCCAAATACATCGGATTACAATGTGAATGGTTTTGCAAATACGATCACGCACGGGGCTGACGCGTCGCCAACAGGGATTCCGACGACGACGAATTCTTGTATGGTCCTTCCACCAGGACAGAGCGTGCTCCTTCACCAACCACTCCAGAACTGCCCGGGTTATCTGGTGAGCATCTGTTCTGATTTTATACACCGTCTTGCGATCTATTCATTGCCTGTACCTCTTTACTTGACCAATGACGATTCGGCCTTGTTCATCATATGTGTGCGCGCGTGAGCAGCTCAAGCAATGTAGGTCCCCCAGCCCCAGGGGGTTGGCTTCAAGCTAATGATTCGTAACGCCTACAGAGCACCCTCAAATTCGTTCGCCTCCGAAGACGACGCCATTTACGGCGATGCTGGTGGTACGGCTCCCTCAGATGCCAATGGCGGCGCGAGTGACGAAAATGACGGAGAAGAAGCACCTGAATCAGGTGGTGGAGGAGAAGAGGAGGAAGAGGATAGCGAGGATGTAAGGCATCCGGTCCAAACGTGTTACTTCCCCTGATAATCGGTTTCGTAGGATGTCGAGTTCATTATGGAGCACACCTCAATGTCGTTGGATTTACGGCAACGGCAGGGTCTCCCTCGTGGTACCACCACGTCTCAGCCCCCTCCGAAACCACAACCATGTATGTTGAATATGATCCGCAACCAAACTCCAGTGGTGAGCTGACACACCCAGCAGCGGCACCCGCACCCTCTCTTACCACGGAATACACCCCTAGAGAGAGGGCAAAGCCAACCATTTCACAACCCCCACCTCCCATCCCTACCTTACCTCCTCCTCAACAACAACAACAACCGATCCAGCCGAGCGTCCAACCCATCCTGGTACAGGAACCGATCAAGGTTACAACTGAACCCGATTCTTCAGGGAAAGACCTCCAGGGACCAGATCCCAACACCCTTCCCCAGGCCGCTGCACCCCCATCACACCCTAACATTGACCCTAATTTAATCGGCACACTCGATGGGCGTTCCATCCTTGAAGTTGACCTAAACTCACTTAGTGACAAGCCATGGCGAAGACCAGGATCCGATCTCAGTGACTGGTTTAATTATGGTTTTGACGAGATTTCTTGGGAAGCATATTGTTATCGGAGAAAGGAGCTTGGTGATCTCGCGACTGTCCTCAAGGCGAACATTCTGGTGTGTGACCTTGGTGCTTTGATTTTCTCTATCTAACGGGACTTACTAGAACCTTACGGGCATGCCTGAGGAACAAGTAACCGCTCTTCCACCCGAAATCCGTTCAGTCGTGATGGCCAGCGCAACAAACTATATGAACAACGGTGGCAACCCAGCTATGATGGCCCAAAATCCCGGAATGGGAATCCCAATGATGAGCGACATGGGAATGAACATGCCTCAAATGAACATGATGAACGCCATGAACCCAGGAGACATGTCAGGGATGCAGATGGGGATGCCCATGCAAGACAATTCCATCGTTTCAGGGCATATGCCACAGGAGCATGTTACAGGGGATGGGTTCCCGGGGAATCAGGCGGCGATGATGGGGATGGCCGGTGGCGAGTTCGCGATGCAGGTAGGGCTACTTCGTTACTTTCCGCCCCCTATGTATCCTGGTCCTTAATACCATGGTTATGGCAGGATCCCACGGCAGTCATGCAACAACAGATGCAGCAACAAATGTTCTCCGGAATGGAAGCAGCGAACACACCAGTGCAGCCACAGCCCGTGCGACCTATTCCTACGGGTCCCACAAATCTAACGGGCCCCACCGGACCTTCCTTCAGGGGAAGAGGGGTTGCCCTTGGGCCGCGCGGTCGCGGTGGATTCCAACAACGTGGTGGAAGAGGTATGTGACCGCCATAATCTTAGCTGGTACCCCGTTTACTATCCTCCTCTAGTGGGGCAAACAGCTATACGGTCGACGTCACCCTTACCACCTAACGTTCCAACCGGCCCTAGAAATCAAAATAAATATAAGGACAGGGATGGGCTTACGGCTAATGTCGATGGGTTGGATTACGGCGGCGGGCGGGATGCCAACAGCAACACGCCCCCAGAGGAAAGATCGCGGTAAGGAGCCAGTCATTTCCATCCTATAACAACGGCGACTAATGCGGAGCCTATAGGAAACGGAGGGCCTCTCCTGTGTTGGAGGACGGTAGGTCTAAGAGGCGGTAGCCGTACCCATTGTATACGTTGCTTTCGATATGTATGTGGGGCAGTGGGCCCCATTTCTGCCCACCCTCGAGCTTCTGACCACATTGGGGCACAGCGCAACAAAACCATAGAGCACTGCGTCTGCAATCCGTTGCCGTCGTGATATCGGTGAAACCGGAAATTCAATGACAAGGAGGTTGTGAGTGTGAGACCTATCATGTCCTTTGTCTCTGTTTCTCGGGCTAGACTGTAGTTCCTATGGCACTCCCGCAACTGTGATGCAGTTAACTTGGCACCTAATTTAAATCCGCGGCTTGGCCCACTCTTGCTTCCCTCAACCCACTATTTCTCCTCCCGATGAGGTTCTAATTCCAACATACCAGTGGTTCCGTCGCAAGCCGAGGAAGAATCGAGTGAGCTGTCACCTACTGACAACATCCGAAACTCAACCTGGCGGACCGGGTACCGCACTGAAAGGAAAAATCAGCGGCCCTGTGGCGCGGCAGTCTGTTGCGATTCTCGCGCCAACAGCGTGAATGTTAAGCTTACTTTTATGTACCCTGCCCCACCTCGTCAACAAGATCTCGAAACTTCTCGAGCACCGCCGTAGTGTCCCTCCCTGCCGCACCGCCACTGAATCCTAGCTGCTTCAACCGCCTGCTGCATGCATCTCGTTCTGTTAGGGCAAGTTTAAGACTCGTGATTGAGGAGTCGTGGATCAGATGCTGCAACTGAGGGAAAGCCGTCTTCTCTTCGGGAGGTTGGGAGAAATCGAAGCGAAAGGATCGACAGGACGTACATCGCCCCAATAAGATAATATCGGATTATTTCGAGCCGAGGAAGCTCATGCAAGAATACCTCCCACACTGCAGCAGGGAGGCCAGCGTGCCACACCTGTATGTCCAAGGTAGCGACGATATGACTTCACAACCTTGGATGCGAATCGAGATAATTCCCGAGGATCGTATCGAGACCGTAGAAAGTTGTAGGGGTGAAGGCGAACGAAAAGTCTGTCGGCGGAGAATGCGCATACACCGTCCAGGCGAATGGTGAGGACTTTTGACCCTGAGACGGTTGGAGGGTTTCCGTGTTATACTTAGTGTGGAAGAAGCTGGGATATGACTTCAGATAAGTCGGCGTCTGCACTAACCGAGGCTTCCAGTTTCACTATGGTGGATGCTGGGTACCTGATTTGGGAGAAGATGTACCGTACCCCAGAAGGACCGCGGAACTTGAGGGAAATTTCTCGGAGTCTACACAATTGAATGACCATATCGCAATCGTCTTGGTGACCGTCCAGTTCTTTCGGCCCGGCATGAGCGGGGTTAAGTGTTTCAAGGTCGGGTCAATTAGCCAACGCGGTTTCAATATGGGGGCGTTCGTGGGGAGCGTGGGAAATTCCGAAATCCAGTGTCAAACGGCTCAGATTTCGAAGGAAAGGTGAAGTCCAGCTAATCCAGAGGTTACGAAGGCGAAGGGTGGAGAGGCGTTGTAGTGGATCGCTAGGGGGCCATGAGAGTTCCTGGTGCGAACGAAGCTGATAATGAAGGTCGATTGTTGATATGTTCTGTGCCCTCCGTAAACCACTGACCACCCTATCAGCGAAGGCATGCGATATTCCCTCAAAGACAGGGGAGTGGGGGTTATTTAATGTGTGACCTTGCAATTTCTCCCATACAGCTTCCCACCTTGCGTCCTTGGCTAGGCAGTGTGTCGGCCGCCCCACAAGAGGATGGCTCGGGTAGGAGGCAGATTGTGATTCCGTAGCAAGAAGAACATAGGGGTTGTATTTGCATCATCCGAGGTACAATTCAGTAATGGGGGGAGTGGTGAAGCTGGCTGTGCTCCATAACTGGGGGATGGCTATTCCAGCCACTCGGGCCCCGTAGCGATCGCGGTTAGGACCAAAGGTGATGAAGGGCCGGTGTAGGGTAACCGTCAGTGGGTCACCCAGGTCAGTCACGTGTAGGAAGATCTTGAGGATGAGAAAACGGGGGAGCGGGGATGCGATGGGGTTACTGCGTCGAAGAAGGTGAATTGAACAGAGAGCAGATTCTACACCAGCATCGACTGTGTCCAAGCCATGCCCGCCTTCGGCTGATATCTCCGTTCGTCAGCCCTTGTTG
>Ga0307514_10006028_pt1 | contig 10658 bp, 14 predicted proteins | sample 16_EM_MG_FD_203088 | JGI IMG/M metagenome (GOLD analysis project Ga0307514, IMG submission 203088) | Populus trichocarpa ectomycorrhiza microbial communities from riparian zone in the Pacific Northwest, United States - 16_EM | ecosystem: Host-associated > Plants > Roots > Unclassified | place... | reverse complement strand
AAGATGCAGGTGTAGGTGGGTGACGTAGGGGGGGCTATGTGTGGGATAGTTAGTAGAGGGTTCATGATATATGGCGATGCGGAGTTACCTAAAGTACTGCATTAGAAGTAAGGGAATGGACCCCATTACCGCGATTCCCACCGCAGCGAGTATCCCCGCCGTCTTAGCTGGCAATGTAACATCCCTACCTCCAAACCCGGGAACCCATGTCGGGGCATTAAACGTAATTGTCTCCCTCCTTGGATTCACCTCTACCTCTTCCTTCTCCTGCACCACTACCGCCTCCCCTTCACCGATCTTGGCTGCTGTCGCTGCTGTCGCTGCTGCCGCCCGCTCCACTGCCCAAGGATCCACAATCTGCCAATACCATGCTGGTGCAACCACCCCCACCGAAAATGCTGCCACAAACAACGTGGACAACTTAATACACGCCAGCCAGACCGTGCGCCTGCCGGCATAGTAGATCAGCAAACGGGGTGGGTATGTTGATGTAGAGCCGAGGACCTTTCCTGTAGAAACCTTTCAATTAGCATGTTGTCAAAGTTTAGATATGGGGCTGAAAAAACCGTCTTTATTCTCCGGGGTAGAGTTGGGCGGAATGCCATGGCTCCCTGGAGTCCTGGTGGGGATTATAGGGGCTTCAGGTTTGGACCAGAAGAGCCGCGCGGATGGGGTTGCAGTTGAGAACTTGGGATCATACTGAATGGTGGGACGGAAGTGGGTGTTCGAGGTGGGATGGGGGGAAGTAGAGAGACATCGTGCTCGGGGGTGTGCCACGCATGCAAGGGCCATCCATGTTGGATGGTGTCGCGGGAAGGCTGTGGGGTTGATGATATCTCGGAGGAGGAGAGTACGCGGTTGCAACATACGCATGGTTGTTGAGGCTCAAGGTGAGGCAAGTGCCCCTTCCACCCACTAGAACGCGCGAAATTAAAAATGCAAGACAATACTAGTACATAAATTGTGAATTGGTATATTTTCTCAATTCAAACCCCATAAAAATGGGGTCCTATCGTAAATCCACATCAAAATTAGCGCCTCGGTGCTCATTTCTTCCCGGCTTTCACCCAACAGTCCAGCAATATCTTCACAAGTCCTCATGAACACCCTCAATTGCAATCAATTCCGTCTCAAAGATCAAAGTCGCCTTGGGTGGGATCACTGGTGGCATTCCCCCCTCGCCGTAGGCATACTGGTAAGGGATGGTGAGTTTCCTTTTCTCACCAATGCACATATCTAAAAGACCTTGATCCCAACCTACCACCAATGACTCGTTAGGTCCCATTCCCTCTGAATTGGATAGTATAACGATAACTTACCCTTAATGACTCGTCCCTGACCAAGAGTGAACTCGAAAGGCTGGCCTCGGTCATAGCTGGCATCGAACTGAGAGCCATCCGACTCGAGGGTACCTCGGTAGTGAACTTTGATAGCGTCACCCTTGCGAGTTTTCCGCTCTAAGGATTAATGTTAGCAGGAAGCCAGCCTTCAAACCCGCAAGTGAGAAATGAAGTGACTTGCCACAAGCAACCTCTTTGGTCGTCACAATCTTGAGCTCATCGGCCGCAACAAGGCTGAGGAAAAGGAGAGAGACGAGAGGGGCGACCTTGAACTGCATCGTTAATGTTTATTATTGCTGTACTGTGTGAGAATGTGATGTCCTGTTCTTTTCAGCCTGGGTCGCCATGGGTTGTTAAGCTTTAAGTTACACGCACCAGCGACGGAAAGGCCAGATCTCACCCGTGGCGGGATTTCCCTGCGCTGGCATCGACAAGGCTAGCCTGGTTACCACATCGCCGCAAATAATATCACATCTCGCCAAATACTTAAAACAAATGTGTGGAGGGCCGAAATCTGGGGTGTCCAAGGTTTTCCACGTTTCTTGTTTTGAAATTAACTAAGATCTCCGTATGGTGTTCCAGATCCATCTACCACACACACACACGCACACACACACACGCACACACACACACACAGAGAGAGAGAACTTTCCAGGGATTTGGCTGCGTCACACGGGCTTTGGCTCGCTCGGGCTTCAATCCCCTTATAAGCAATAATCATGGCGTATGGAGTATTGATGGACACGTTCAACACCCCTTGCATGGTCAGCCCGCCTCTGAGAAACATGTTCACGACCCTTCATGCTTCTCATGCAATGCACCCAGTAGTTTGAGAACCAACCAGACTAGAAAATGCACTGTGTAAGAGTTAAGGCTGTCAACCGTCCCGAGGCCCGCAACGCTATTCGTCAACCAGGTATATGATCTAGAAGTAGATCTAGAAGCTCCATATCAGACTCCATGCTTAGCAGATACTTCAATACTGCGTATGCGGAATAGGTACTCGGTACAACAATGAATTATCACACACTGCATGCACTCTGCACACCCGAATCTTGATGTCTGTATTGGACAGTTTGTGGACAATTGGCTATCTGCAAATAACTGTAGCGTGCATGCAGCGTGTGATAATTCATGCGTGCAGCGAGTACATATGTACATATCATGTGTAAGCTGTACTCATGCATCAGCGATCTTCGGGATAAGAACCGAAGGAGAGGCGAGAGGGAAGAACTTACCAAGACAGCTAACCGAGCACCGTTGTAGGGTGTGTGCGTGGTGAGCCTAAGGGAGATTCAGTAACCACGGAAACGAAATCATTGGATGAAACGCGGTGCTGTCAGCCAGACTAGGTGTTGCCCTGGCAGATCTCACCCATACGGTACCCCTCTTCTCGCTTCTTCATGCACGAGACTATTGAGAGGGGAAAATGGTGGGAGTAAGGGGTCTTTGGCCGAGGGGTTGTGGAGATAAATAAAGTAGATTACTTATTCTGTGGACCCTGCAGCCGGTATACAGCCGGAATTGAAAATAATGGCTTAATGCTTGACTGGCATAAAGGCTCGCATGTGCAGAACTCGACAGCCCATCGAAACTTCTCATCACACATCAGTTCGAATCACATTGTCCCGACTACAGATTTGCGACTCGGAGATATTGGCAGCTGCTGCTCGGTGGAGCCTCCAAGGTGACATATTGATAATCACGGGGCACCATCTGACGTATAGACTCAAAAAAAAAAAAAAATCACGGGGCACGAAAGGTCTAAAGACTAAGTATCTTCGTGCCGTGTCCTTCAAACTCCGATCTCCGAGAAAAAGTAGTACATTGAACTGTGTAGCCCTATTCGTCTTCATTGACAAGCTCACAGATAAGCACACAATCCTTTCATTGACATCCATTGACAGTCCCCATTCATACATATAAATCAGGCCCACCATTGTCCTGAGTACAGCGGTGTTGAATCTGCTACCCACCAGACTAGCTCTGCTGGATGTTCAGCATTGTGACTGCCCTCTTCGTCTCCTGATTGATAAATGCATCAATAGACAATAGACTCTAGTTAATTAGAGTGTAGCAGCAGGATGTCCGCTGTAGCTCTTGCTGGCAGCTATAAAGTTAACACTGTCTCTCCGTTCCAGCAAACATTAAAACGTTTCCTGCAGTGCCTGTTCGTCTCGTCGCTCAGCCCTGGAGACTCTTCTTCGTAGCGAACATTCACGTACCCCCCACTGCATCACTGCACACTGCACTTACTACCTCTTGAATAGTACTTAGGTAAGTAAGTACTGTACCTACCTCCTTCCCAACCTCGCACTGCTACTTCCCCAAGCACAAACTCACCTTTGATTCGAGATTAGCGAAAGCCAAAGTCAGCATCCCACTCTAGCCAGCTGCCTGTACTGCACGACAAACTGTCTCTTCCACTGCTGCTCTGTAAGTTCTGCCCTACGCTTTAATTTCCATCGCTCTATTGTCCATGTCCAGCGACGGCTCGTAGTAAGTACATTTGACACTGACACTTGACGTTGGGTGTGGAGGGTATTTAGGACAGGGTCCTAGAAATTAGAGGGAAAAAAAAAAAAAACCTTTTAGTTACTTTCTTTACCTTACCCCCCCTTCTCCGGGAGTTCTGTCTTCCAACCACTCCAACTTCCGACAACTCACACTGTACCACCCATTTCCCTTTCCAATCTGTCCCCCACACCACAGAGGTACACCTCTCCTCAACCCTGCTCATTTATTCTCACATAATCCATAATCCCCATTCTCTTCACGCTTGCCTTGACACACGCTGTCGAGTCTGCGAAACCAATTCGACTGTTTGATTCTCGTGTAGAGAGCCTTGCCTCACAACAAAAAGGTTCGACAATTACGCCGGGAGAATTCTACTCAACGATGGACCCAATAATACAATCAAACATGCCTCACTCAGCACTCGGTCACATTGTTTGCACTCCTCTTCCCCAGTGAATTTATTATTTATTCTAGAGCACTCAGACTAATGCATTCAAATGGCACAGGACACTCATTCTTCGAACGACTGTTTGGTCACCCCTCAGAAGATGATCCATCCTTTGCCCACCCTAGCCTCGTCTCTCCCATCTCCTTCGCCATCTACATCTGGTGAAGCCGAGGAAACCCTTGAACCGGTTCCCCAGACCTGCCCATTGAGCCCAGAAACCACTTGCCAAAAGAAGCGGACTGCAGAGCAGGCCGATTTGAATGACGAAGACGGTGGGGTACAAAAGAGGTCTAGGAACGAAGTTCAGGCCATGACCCCAAAGGCCATGACTCCAGAATCTCAGGTTTCTTCTTCAGCATCAATGGCGGAAGAAACTGCGTCGGCATCACCACAAACACCGAAGAAGGCCCGGCTCACTACCAAAGAATCTGTCTCACCGGGCGATAAAAAACATCAATCATCTGCACAGAAACTTTCGCCACAAGGTACTGATAAGAAGCTCAAAAAGGAGAAAGTGCCGAAAATTACGTCCGATGAGCAGTCGAGAAAAAGAAAGGCCAGACAGGAACAAGAATTTGGAGATCAAACAAAGAAAAGAAGGGTCAGACAGCCAGAAGAGTTTGATGAGCAAAAGGGCGGGAGGGCCAGACAGGAAGAAGAGGTTAAAGATCAACAAAAGAAAAGGAAGGTCAGGCAGCCAGAAGAGTTTGATGAGCAAAGACAGGAAGAAGAGTTTAAAGATCAACCAAAGAAAAGGAAGGTCAGACAGCCAGAAGAGTTTGATGAACAAAAGGGCGGGAGGGCTAGACAGGAAGAAGAGGTTAAAGATCAACAAAAGAAAAGGAAGGTCAGACAGCCAGAAGAGTTTGTTGAGCAAAGACAGGAAGAAGAGTTTAAAGATCAACCAAAGAAAAGAAAGGTCAGACAGCTAGAAGAGTTTGCTGGGCAAAAGGGCGGGAGGGCCGGACAGGAAGAAGAGGCTAAAGATCAACAAAAGAAAAGGAAGACCAGACAGCCAGAAGGGTTTGACGAGCAGAAGGACAGAAGGGTCAGACAGGAAGAAGAGTTGGACAAGCAACTCAAGAAAACAAAGATCAGGCACGAAGGAGAGCCAAAGACAGTTGAACCCAAGAAAAGGGTCTGTGATGGAGCAGTGTCCAGGGACACACCAAAAAAGAGGAAGACAGAGTCAGTAGCAGATATCGAGAAAAGAACACGTGCTAAACTCTACAAAAGAATCACGAAGGAGACAAAAGACGCACCAAGTTCTCCAGCTGCTAGGCTCAAAAGAAAGAGTAGTTACACTGACCCCAGCACCACCTCTGAAACGGATGATAATATCAAACTCAAGAGGAATGTGACAACTCGACGCGAAAAGGTTGATAGAGAATCCCAACAACAAGGTCCTCAAATCAGTCCCGCGATGGCAGAGAATGCTCCAGCAACTGCAGAGTCTTCCCTCCATATCGAGACTACGCCTCTATATGCTGAAACTGAACCTGTGTATTTCAAGCGAGATGGTGTTGTCGGCCTCACTAACCTTGGGAATACATGCTTCGCCAATACCGTCATTCAAGCCTTGTGTAATGCACCGGCTTTCAGAGACCTTCTTATGAGGACTCAATACTCTTGGTCAGCCAAGAAAGATAGAAACACGAATCATATACGCAAAGATCCTTCCAATGCACCAGTGGGAAGAAATACAAGACGGGCTGCCCATATAGCAAAAGAGAAAGACAAGAAACCAGTCCCTGTTGATGAGTAAGTTTCCTCGATTCTAGTAATGTTTATTCGATCTAACAATTATATTACAGGAGTCTGTGCGCTGAACTTGGGGACCTCTTTCATGTCATGACTTATGACAGGACAGACTTGAAGGCCTCGAAACCCTCAAAACGCTCCGAGATGGCTGTGGTGTCCCCACGTGAATTCTATGATTCCGTTATGGCTCTATTGGGGTTTGAGCCTAATGAACAGCACGATGCACAGGAGTTTTTACAGCTTGCTCTTCAGAGAATGAGCAAAGAGCTGGTGCTGGAAAAGATGGGGAAGTTTGGTCAGCTAGGCGTAATTGACAAGGAGGTATCAGGGGAATCACCGGTTCAGATATTGTTTGGGGGACAATATATCAACAAGGTTCGCTCAATGGGTACTTAGCTAAACCGAATCATACTGACTGTTCACAGAATCAATGCAATGGTTGCCCATACTCAACTACCGATTCCACAATGCCAGAAGACTTCCTCTGTTTGAGCTTGGGAATTCCCACAACTCCGGAGGAACAGGGGGCTACAGGGGGGCGCAAGTCTGCCAGATCTAAGTCTGCCAAAAGCGCCATCAGTCTCGAATCCTGCTTGGAGCACTTCGTGAGCCCAGAGCTTGTTCACTCTGGTGGTAGTTCAAGCAAGGCGCCTTTCTGCTCTACTTGTGGTCCAAGAGAGGGCATCACTAAAACTCTGAAACTATCAAAGTGTTCCCAATATCTTTGTATTCAGCTCAAAAGATTCCAGTGGGGACACAGAGGAGAATACAAAGATGCCACCGTCGTGAAACCACCTACCGGCAAACTGGATCTAGGTCCATATCTGACCGAAGAGAGTGGTGTTAAAAACGCCAGCTATGACTTGCACACAATTATCGTTCATGCGGGCGATAGGTAAGCCATCTAGCGATGTGTTGAAGATTTCGCTGGTAACTTGCTAACTATATCAAACAGTTGCAGCAGCGGTCATTATATTGCCTATACCAAGAAACAAGACGGCACTTGGTGGAAAATGAACGATGACAAGAGTAGCATTGTGTCTACAGAAGAGGTTGTGAACTCACAAGCCTATATGATGTTCTTTTCACGTAGCAGCGCGAATACCGATTGCACGACTACGAAGCGGGCGAAATCGACCTCATCTCGTTAGTTCACAGCGCATCTCTTCCACCTATTACGGCAGTACTACTCCTCGGGTTGGAGTTTTAATCTCTGCGATTTTTGTTATTTCTTCAGTTCAGCACAGCACACCAAATTCGGCGCGTCTTTCCAATGAGCTAAATTTTAGCGGTCTAAGCGTATATCCGACAAGATACGATGACAATAATGAATCTAATTCTGGCATACATATCTGTTCGCTTTTTTTCACTTCGCTGTCTTTTTTAAGCGCGGTATCATTTATGACTTTCTTATAATTCTTTGGCTTTCGGCATGAATACTCATATAATAATGGCTTCTCGCAGTTGCTTCATTTCTTGTATATCCTTAGGGGGTGTTGGGTTCTGTCACGGGTCTTTTTATAAGGTGGGATCATGATTGTTTCGGCATTGTAATTTCCTATAACTACCACTCCTACACTACCACCATCACACTACTACTGCTACTTATGGGTAATGGATGTTCTTCTCCATTTCCTCAGCAGTATCTTGTCTTTGGAGGGGGGTGTATGATCCCTTCAGCGTAGCTGTTGGTTTGGGCTGACTACATGGTCATCATGGGACACGGATTTCACATGTTTTTCTCCATCTCTCAGCGGTTCTGTAACGAGTCTTTCTTTTTTTTGGGGGGTGGCGCTTTTTGATCCGTTCGGCGGTGTTATTGGTTTGAACTACACACAATGGTCATGATACGGATTTCTTGTGGAATTTTCCCCATTTCCCGGTGGTTTTGTAACGAGTCTTATCCTTGGGGGATTCATGATTCATTCGGCGTTGTTGATTTGGTTTTTACGATAGGTCATGGGTTACGGATTCCTCAAAAATTTTCACATTTACCGGTGGTTCTGTCGATTATGTGGCGCACAGAAATTAGGGCTTGGTGTTCAAGTTTTGTCATTGGGTGGTAAAAAATGTTTGGTTTTGTTTTTCTTGTTGGGTTCCAATTTCCTTTTTTTGACTTGATTTTCTTATTATACCACTAGCTATCCGTTTCACTGTGGCAACTGGTTTGCTGACGTAACGCCTGGGTACGAGGCTATAGCTATCCTACACATTTGCTCATCTGTTGGGGTTATGTAACTCCAACCAGGCTACATTTGCCGGAACATCATAGAATAAGTCGATAGTTTTCAACAAAATTTCATTCTGTGGATTTCTTGGGTAGGCACAAGGTCAAGTCTGGGTTTCTGGGGTTCTTTGGGCTCTATCTGCTTTAGGTCATTCCATATAGATGAGCAAAGAGCTAGGTGTTTGCATTCCTCGATTTGGGTTCTGGCAGGCAGTCGAGGATCATTTAGACTTCAGTGGTTGCTTTCCTGATTTCGCATTCAGGTTACGGTCGCATGAGGATGGGTTTATTCATGTTGCTACATTGCATACAGGTGGTTGTTTCTGGGCGGCTTGCATTTGGGGATGATATTTGGGGGATACCTTACTTTCAGCTCTTGTATGTACACTTCTAGGTGGGAGCAAGGAGAAGGGGGAGAAATGATACAAAACCGAACACATTCGGCTGAATCTATGCTACTCCCACGAGTCTGGGGGACTTTTTGTGCTTGATGATAGCGATACTCACATCAGTTAGGCGGGTTATGTTATTGGTTGCTTCCCGTATGGAATCCATGATGTAGTCTGGCAGGCTAGGGTTAATGAGACCATGGGCAATTGTATGTGATCCTGCCTTGGCCTGTTCTTGTGGCATGCAATCGGAGGAATCGCACACATTTCATAGGCTCAATATTGGACACGCACTTGGGGGGCAAAATAATATATATATTATGCGCACATTTGGACGGGATATGGCGGGTTACCCTCAACCCCTCCCGACCCCCCCTCTCCCAATCGGTAATGACATTCTTCGCCCATTAATGTTGAAGTTGAGGTTTGATATATCAAGAAAGTCAGGAGTGTCTGCTGTTGTACGATATGTATGTACCAAGATCTGGTGGTAGAGCAAAATAACGTACCATGTATCCGTAGTGCCGTCATAAAAAGCATCAGCGTCCCTAGCCCCACAGATGCAAGTCCTTAGATGCTCTGCGCGGCTCCAAAATAAATTATTGGCGCTTGAACAACCCCCCACCCCACCCCAGTTATGGCGGCGTCTGGCAAGCGGAAACACTGCTACTTAGTGGTATCTAGTTGAGCCAAAGGGCAACAAAAAAGTCCTGGCCTTATATGGGTTGTCTGTATCGAAATTGGTGAGAATTTCTGCATTCGGGATTTACAACATATAGCATCAATTTGCGGTGTCTTTTTTATTTATTTATGTTAGATCAACAGCTAAGTAGTTGCAGGTTTTCTACTACAGTACTCTACCTACTGAAGTTCTTGTGGTGATCCTACTAGCGGTACTCCGTACCTAGGTACAGTAGATGGATGATTCGCATGTGTCCAAAAATACAACCAACCCCTGCTCCAAACCCCCCCTCCCTAGTCTATTTCCTCAATCATGATTGGCGTAGATAATTTACAAGAGCTGATCTTTGCGTACCGTATCATACCCGCATTGCCGTCAGACGCGGGGTGATGTCATCCCGCGGCATGGCGAGATACGCAGATGTGTTGAGAATTTTTTTGCGGGAGGTTCAGTAAGTAAATGTAAGGGGTAAGTACATACCGTACCTACCTACCTAGTTGAGGCGAAAGCGGGGGAGATGGCGGGGTACAGTAAGGTAAGAAATGCATGTGAAAATAACGGGAGGACAGACAATCGGATTGTTAAAAGTTAAATTAGTGAATTCAACAGAACTACTGGTAAGGTACGGGATGGCTTATTTCCGGTGCGGCAGTATCAGGGAGTGTACTCGTACTCTACTCTACTCTACATACCTAGTACCTATCATGTACAGTACCTACAGCATCGCCATCGGGGGCCGCGGGCGGGGGAGACGGGGGTATCGCGAGGTGCATGCGGAAAAAAAATAAATAATAGTAATAATAATAATAACGCAGGAACGGAAAGCGGGGGCGGGAAGCGGGAGCGGAAGTATGTTTAGGTACAACCAAAACTTGCGTCTGAGGTACATATAGGTAGTAAGTACTGTACTTGGTATGAATATGTTTTGATGGTAAGAGACACTTTGTCGCGCGTGCGCTGTATATACGGAGTACAGGCTCAATAATTTCAAGGATTGGTAAATCTCATGTGACTGCATTCATTTCGCACGTGATGGAATGTGTACTGTATATGTGTGGGGGGGGTTGCAAGCATCATGGGAATGAAACATCTCAAAACACTGCCATCTATCAAAAGGAAACCTTACACCACCCAACCCAACCAACCCCATCCTCATACCAATGTCCAACCGCCCCCTCCCTTCCTCCTTCGACGGTGACGAGTACGTATCTACTACCCCTCCAAACACCCCCCCCACAATCACACTAACCCCCCACCCCCGCCCTCCCCTCCCACAGAGAATTCTACGAAGAAA
>Ga0307514_10006027_pt1 | contig 10659 bp, 9 predicted proteins | sample 16_EM_MG_FD_203088 | JGI IMG/M metagenome (GOLD analysis project Ga0307514, IMG submission 203088) | Populus trichocarpa ectomycorrhiza microbial communities from riparian zone in the Pacific Northwest, United States - 16_EM | ecosystem: Host-associated > Plants > Roots > Unclassified | place... | reverse complement strand
CGCGCCCAACGCTTGACTACACAGCACACCGAAATGACGCTTCCTCACATGCGGGCCGGATTCAACGTCGACGACCCTTTGCTCATCGAGTCGCAACTCACCGAAGAGGAGCGCATGGTGCGCGACTCCGCACGGGCCTATTGCCAAGAGCGCCTGGCACCGGCCGTCCTGGAGGCCTTTCGCCACGAGAAGACCGATGCAACGATCTTTCGAGCGATGGGCGAACTCGGCTTGCTCGGTGTGACCATTCCGGAAGCCTATGGCGGCTCAGGTTTCAACTACGTGGCGTATGGGCTCGTGGCACGCGAGGTCGAGCGTGTCGATTCGGGCTACCGCTCGATGATGAGCGTGCAGAGTTCGCTGGTCATGGTGCCGATCCACGAGTTCGGCACAGAGTCGCAAAAGCAGAAGTACCTCCCCCGGCTTGCCAGCGGGCACTCGATCGGCTGCTTCGGACTGACCGAGCCGAACCACGGCTCGGACCCCGGCGGCATGAGCACCCGCGCACACAAGGTTCCTGGCGGCTACAAGCTGAGCGGCGCCAAGATGTGGATCACCAACAGCCCGATCGCCGACGTCTTCGTCGTCTGGGCCAAAGACGACGAGGGCAGCATCCGCGGTTTCATCCTCGAAAAAGGATGGAAGGGGCTGGAGGCGCCCACCATCCATGGCAAGGTGGGGCTGCGCGCCTCGATCACCGGCGAGATCGTGATGGACGAGGTGTTCTGCCCCGAGGAAAACGCGTTTCCTGAAGTGCGCGGATTGAAGGGCCCCTTCACCTGCCTCAACAGTGCCCGATACGGCATTGCCTGGGGCGCACTTGGGGCCGCCGAAGACTGCTTCCAGCGCGCACGGCAATACGTGCTTGACCGCAAGCAGTTCGGCAAGCCCCTGGCGGCCAACCAGCTGATCCAGAAGAAGCTGGCCGACATGCTGACCGACATCACCCTCGGCCTGCAGGGTTGCCTGCGGCTGGGCCGCATGAAAGACGAAGGCACGGCCGCCGTGGAGCTGACCAGCATCATGAAGCGCAACTCGTGCGGCAAGGCACTCGACATTGCACGCACCGCGCGCGACATGCTGGGCGGCAACGGCATCAGCGACGAGTTCGGTGTGGCGCGGCACCTCGTGAATCTCGAGGTGGTGAACACCTACGAGGGCACGCACGATGTGCATGCCCTCATCCTCGGGCGGGCGATCACCGGCATCGCCGCCTTCTGATCGACATGTCACCCACGGCGTTGGGATGTCAGCGCACTTGCGCCAAGCTGCCCTCCATGCGCAGAAAGCCCAACTCGGCCGTGGTGTAGAACGTGCGCGATGTTCCGGCTGTGAAGTTGTCGATGTGGACGACCGTCCCCTTGTCGGCCTCTTGCCATGACAACGCGAAGAGCCCGGGTGCGAGCTCGACGGCGGTGTACTGAACTTCGGCCGTGGCACCGGCGTACTCGCCCTCGGTCACCTCGTAGCGCATCGTGCGGCCGTCTTCGGCGTAGGCATTGAGTACCGTCATCGCCGGGCCATACTGGATTCGGAACGTATGGCCGACGAAGGGTTGGGCCGTGGGTGTGGTGGGTTGGTTCATGTTCGCTCCTCTCAATCCCAGGCCGGCGCCAGGCCGTCCGGGCTGGTCAAGCGTTCGCCGCGATCCAGTGCCGCGATGCGTGCCATGTCGTTCTCGCTCAAATGCAATTGCGCGGCCAGCAGATTGCTCGCCAGGTTCTCGCGCTTCGTCGACGAAGGAATCACGGCATACCCCAGCTGCATCGCCCAGGCGAGCACCACCTGTGCCGGTGTCGCGTGGTGCGCCACGGCGATCGACTGGATCACGGGGTCTCGCAAGGCCTTGCCGTAGGCCAGCGTCATGTAAGACGTGATGTGGATGCCCTGGCTCTTCGCGAACTCGGCGACCTTGCGGTTCTGCAAGAAGGGGTGGAGCTCGATCTGGTTCGTCGCGATCTCGCTGGCCCCTACCGCGGCGATCGCCTCCTTCATCAAGGCAACGTTGAAGTTGGAAACGCCGATCCGCTTCGTCAAGCCCTGGGCCTTGGCCTCGGCGAGCGCGCCCATGTATTCCGCCACCGGCACTGCGTTGCCGGGCGATGGCCAATGGATCAGCGTCAGGTCGACATGGTCGGTGCGCAGCTTGGCCAGGCTGTCTTTCAGGCTCGCGCCGAGCTTGCCCTTCGCAAGGTTCTCGATCCAGATCTTGGTGGTGATGAAGAGGCGATCGCGCGCGACACCGCTCTCGGCAATCGCCTGGCCGACCTCTTTCTCGTTGCCGTAGATCTGGGCGGTGTCGATCAGGCGGTAGCCGAGTTCGAGGCCGTTCTTGACCGAGTCGATGACGACTTGGTCCGTGAGGCGAAAGGTGCCGAGGCCGAGGGGTGTCATGGTGTTCGTGTTCATGGGGAATCCTTGTCGATGTGGACTGAAGTGTGGTTCACGATCTCTTGCAGAAAAAGCCGGTTGTCGTCCAATGAATGTTGACCACTGATCAATAATCAAGATGCCCCATGAAGACAACACTCGAAGAACTGCAAGCCTTCGTCACCGTGGTCGACGCCGGCTCCATCACCGCCGCGGCCGCGCAGCTGAGCCAGACCGTCTCCGGCATCAGCCGTGCTCTCGGCCGCCTCGAGAAGAAGCTCGACTCGACACTGCTGCGCCGAACGACCCGCCGCCTCGAACTCACCGAGGAAGGCCGGACGTTTCTCGCGCACACGCGCGCGATCCTGGCGTCGATCGATGCCGCCGAGGAGCAGATGGCGGCCCGCCGCGCCCAGCCGGCCGGCCGGCTGCGGGTCAACGCGGCCACGCCGTTCATGCTTCACGCGATCGTTCCCCTGGTGCCGGCTTTCCGCCGCGCCTACCCGCAGATCACGCTGGAGCTCGACACCGACGAGATGAACATCGACCTGCTGGAGCGGCGTACCGACGTCGCGATCCGCATCGGCACGCTGCGCGATTCGACCCTGCACGCGAGGCCGTTGGCCACCAGCCGCATCCGCGTGCTGGCAAGCCCCGCCTACCTGGCAGAACACGGGCGGCCCAAGACGGTGGCAAGCCTTGCACGTCACGCACTGCTCGGCTTCACGCAGCCCGAGTCGCTCAACCGCTGGCCGCTGCGCAGCGAAGCAGGAGACGAATGGCCGATCGTGCCGACGATCACCGCCTCGAGCGGTGAGACGCTGCGCCAGTTGGCGCTGCAGGGTTCCGGCATCGCCTGCCTTTCGGACTTCATGACCGCAGGCGACCAGCAGCGCGGCGACCTGGTTCAGGTGCTCGTGCGCGAGTCGGTGGATGTGCGCCAACCGATCAACGCGGTCTACTACCGCAACACCCAGCTCGCGGCACGCATCGCGTGCTTCCTGGATTTCGTGGCGGAGCACTTGTCGGGCATGCGCTGGTCGACCCTCAAGAGCGATGGGTCACGACCGGGCGCGCCTCCGCGTTGAGGCGTGAGACCCACCGCTCGCATGGGTCTGGCGCGCTGAAGCGCGCATCCTCCCGACCCGACCCGCCCCGACTCGCAACGCAGATACTTTTCGTCTGTACTCTTTCAGGAACCCCGCGCAACGGGGCGGCAACACCACTGCGGGCAAGCAAGCCACGGCAGTGAAGTCTCACCGAAGGAGTACCCCCCATGGCAAAGACTGAACCGAATCACTCCCACAGGAAGGCGGACTGGTTTCCTTCCGCCTATGGTGCCGACGACGAGATCGGCGCCGCCAATCTCCTGACGCCTGAGCTTGTCCTGAAGGCGGCAAAGCTCATCAAGACAGGGCGAACCTGCCCGTTGGCCGTCGAAGTCAACAGGCAAACGCCTGCCTTCCGCCACCGCAGCTTCAAGCTGTTCAACGTGCAGCCGGGCCAGCAGGCCGGCAAGACGACGGGCCCCAACCGATTCACGTTCAACGACGAATTGGTGGAGGGCTGGACAGGCGTCGGCACTCAGCTCAATGGCATCGGCCATATCGGCATCGACAACATCTACTACAACGGCAACGATGCGGCCGACTTCGTGACGATCGAGGGCGTCAAGAAACTCGGCATCGAGAAGGTGCCTCCGATCGTCACGCGCGGCTTGGTCGTCGACATGTGCGAACACTTCGCCCAACCCATCGTGAAAGAGGGCACCGAGTTTTCATCTGCAGACATTCAAGCTGCGCTCGCAAAGCACGGCCTGGCCGTGCGCGAAGGCGACGTTGTACTGTTCAACACCGGCTGGCTGGAACTCGTCGGCAAAGACGATCAGCGCTTCTTGGAGGCAGAGCCGGGCATCGGCATGGAAGCGGCGGAATGGCTCGCACGCCAGAAGATCGTGGCGTTCGGCGGTGACACCTGGGCCTCCGAGGTCTATCCCAATCCCAGCGGCGAGGAGTTCCCAGTCAATCAGTTCATGCTTGCCAAAAACGGCATCTACAACCTGGAACTGATCGACACCCGCGCCCTCTTGCACGCTGGAGTGCACGAGTTCTTGTTCGTATTGGGCCAACCGCTCTACACGGGCTCCACACAACTGAACAACCACCTACTAAAAGTAGGTGGGTTCGCGCGGGTCGCAGTGGACTGAAAGTCCACCCGCTGCGCGACCCGCGCTGAATGCCCCGCTTTGCCCGCTTCCTCAAAACATCACCCGCCGCTAAAAGCAGCGCGGCTAAAGCTGACCGGCTGAAAGCCGGTGGCTTGAACCCTGTGATGGAAAGTCAACATCAATCCCGTCGCCATTTTCTGAGCACTGAGCATGGGCTCGGTCGGATGGCTATTTCGCGCGGGCAGTCGGCGGTGCGCGTCGTCTCCGACAACGCTGGAGCCACTGGTGCGCAGGAACGGCTTGCTCAAAAACCGCGCAGCCCTGCCGCATCGCCTCGGCCAAGGCACGGTGGTCGCTGCTGGCCGCACTGACCATCGCGTCGTGCGCGCGTGGCCTCACTCGTGAGCTTGAGTCCGCAGACCACGATAGTGCTTCTGACTTTCAATGTGACGTGTGAAGAAGTACTGAAGTATTGCGCCAACCACTGCACCTAGTAGAGTGAATATTGCTGCGTTCATGGTGACTTTCCGAGTAGCAAGCGTTTGAGGGAAGGGTATAGCTCGTCATCGCTTCCAACCACCATTCGAATCTGTCTAGACACATGATTGCAATCATGGTCCTTCCCAGGCGTGTGCGACAAAGAAGTCATCTGATGGAAAGGTCTCGTGCGTAGGTGCGACTTTTCGAAAAGAAGAGGCGTGTTTGACCAGACTCTTCGACAAGAAAGTAGCAGGTCGTTCCCGACGACCTCAGAACAATGCAGAGTTGGTCATCGCGAATTTCGTAGGAGCCATTCGAGCTACCTCGCTTGGACTTCGCAACGAGGCCCGCAGAGTTAAAGGTCAGTTCCACAATGCCGTAATTCGCCTCGTCCAAGGGATGCGGGTAAATCCAGGTCTTGTTCAGAACCATCGCGGTATCGAGGTGCATCGCCGTCGAGGGCTTGGATGAAAGGCCCGTAGCAACGATCTGCCTGTCCAGTTCAAGCAGAGTCGGAGACTGCGGCGCCGCGCGCGCAACGGGCTTGTCTGCCGCTGTGCTCGCGGCAAGCTTCGTTTCCAGCACCCCCTTCTTGCCCTCTTCTGCGTCGACCAAGTGGAGTTTGGTTCTCGCATAGAGAACACCCATCTTGACTTCCTGCCACACGTAGGTGGCTTTCCCGGGTGATGTCTCAATGTCGAGGGTATCGGTGTTCTCTGAACTGGAAGTTACCGTGTGCTTGCCCGGGGTGACTTCTTTGTAGAGGAACGTCTTCGCTGCTGTTTGTCCGATCTGGGCATTGTCAATCAGCACATCCATCTTGATCGATGCCCCCATGCTCTCGTTCCGATAGACATAGATCGCAGATCGATCTGAGGGCACGGAAAAATTCTTGAGAGCGGCATCCTGCGTGCTGTCTCCCATAGGGACGGAGGCACAGCCTGCAAGGCCAAGAAAACCAGCGCGGCCAGACCCCAGCGGCCTTCGAAGCCGCAACGCGCGAGCAGCTTCAGCACGCCGGATTCTTGCGGCAGCATGGCGCTGATGAGCGCGGTGTAGAGCCACATGAAGGCGAGCGAGCCGCGCGCCATGGCCGCCATCGCAGGGCTCAGGTGCACGCGCAGGTCGATCAGTGGTTCGGGTGCACTGATGGTCAGCCCCTGCGCCATCGGTGTCGGCAGACGCCCGAGCAGGCGAGGTGCTGCGTTGTCGATCGGCACGCTGCCACGGTCGAGCATGCGGATGGTGTCGCGGCAGAACACCTTTTGCGGAAGTGCTTCGGCCAACCAGGCCATCGCGCGCATCAACGGCATGGGCATCGGCAGCCACAACGCGGCACCCAGGCCGAGCGCTGCGCGGTACTCAGCGAGCATCTCGCGGTAGGCCAAGGCCCGCGGCCCGCCGAGTTCGAACACTTCCTTCACCTCGCCGGGCCGTTCGATCAGTTGCGCGATCGACTCGGCCAGCTCGTACACATGGATCGGCTGCACCTGTTGCAGGCCACGGCCGGGAAGCGAGATGACCGGCAGGCTCGCCAGCGTGGCAAACAAGGCAGCGCTCTGGCTGCTCGGCCCGTAGACCAGCGAGGGGCGCAACACGGCCCAATCGATCGGCAGCGAGGCCAGCGCGTCGTCGGCCAGCAGCTTGCTGTGCAGGTAGGGGGTGCTCAGTGTGTCGGCGTCACCGCGCACGCCCAGCGCCGAGACTTGCACGACGCGGCGAACACCCGCCAGCGCCGCACCGCGAAAGAGTTCGATCGGGCCTTCGGTGTGAACGCGCTCGAAGCTCTGGCTGCGCGACGCCATCAGGATGCCGACGCAATTCACGACCGCTTCGATGCGCTCGGCACGCAACCGCGCGGCCCACTCGTCGGGGCTGCGCGGCTCCATGTAGTCGACATGCATCGCATGGCGCCCATCGACCGCACTGCGTGCACCTGCTACCACCGCATGGCCGCGCGAGCGCAGCGCATGCACCACCGCGCGCCCGACACAGCCTGTCGCACCGCAAACGAGAACTCTCATGATGGCCTCCTGTCGTTGCCTGCAACGTCGCAGGCGCCGCCTGCACATTCGCGCATGCGCCTGGCCATGCGCCGCGCCCGGCACTCGCGGATCGCGTTGATCAGCGGTGCCGCTGCACGCGAGATCGGTTGGCGGTGCCGTGCAAACGCGCGATAGCCCGCTTCGGACAACGCACGCAGCGGCGCCCACGCAGTGGGCCGAAACACCCAGCCGAGGCCCACGGCTTCATACGCCAGCCGCAGCACCTGCACACCGCTGATCACTTGCCCGTCGGCACGACGCGCATGGATCTCGGCATTCATCGCCGCGAGCGTGGCGCCATAGGGCGCGGGGTCGAAGCCGGGCGCAGCGATGTCGACGAACTGGAGCTTGCCTTCATGGTTGCGCGAGCGCAGGTGATCCATCTCCAGCGAGCACACCGCGCAACCGGCGTCGTACAGCAAGGTGAGTGGGTAGACAGCGCTCATGATTCCTCCAGTTATTTCAGTCAATACAGAAATACAAAGTCAAAAAAAGGCCCGCTCATGGACCCAGCAGATGGGCCGGCGTGATCTCGGGTTCGGCCACCTTGATTTGCGCTTCGCCTGCGTCGCGACCGAGCAGCTTCTTCACTTTGGCGCCCAGCTTGAGCACCTTGGACAAGGTATCGGTGTCGAGCCGCAGCATCTCATCGCTCCAGGCGGTGAGGGTCTGCAGAAACTCCAGCGTTTCGCGCATGCGCAGCTTGGCCTCGGCCGGGTCGCGGCTGACGGCCGGGTCGGCCAGCAGCTCGGTCAGCACCTCGATGGTGGGAGCGATTTCACGCCGTTGGCGCTCGCGGACGATGGTGCGGAACAGCTCCCACACATGGGTCGAAGTTTCGAAGTGATCGCGCCGGTCACCGGCGATGTGCACCAGCTTCACCAGGTTCCAGCCTTGCAGCTCGCGGATGCTATTGCTCACGTTGGACCGGGCCACGCCGAGCGTGTCAGTGATCTCTTCGGCGTGCATCGGGCGGCCGGTGATGTACAGCAGCGCGTGGATCTGCGCGACGGTGCGGTTCACACCCCAGCGGGTGCCCATTTCGCCCCAGTGGAGGACGAAGCGGGAGAGGGTTGGGGAGAGGTCCATGGGAGTCACTTTATGGTTGTCGTTTATTTCTGTCAATACAGAAATTTATGATTGGATGTTACCGCCTCCTTCGTCCGCCTCTACCCGTTCGGGCTGAGCCCGTCGAAGCCTGGCTCGCATGCCACCACCCGTTTCGCGCGCCAACACTCCGTTCGGGCTGAGCCTGTCGAAGCCTCGTTCGCATACCACCACCCGTTCAGGCTGACCCTTCGACGGGGCTCAGGACAGGGTCCGCCTGCGGCGGATCGAAGCCCCGTGCCGGCTGACGCGTACTTCTTGTTCACTGCGTGAGGCCGCGTCGGGATATGCCCCCGACAGGGCAGTAACTTTGGTGTTCGCATAACTTCGCTGCGCGAAGTGAGCGCCCCCCCGGCTGCGCGAACTTTCGCTTCCCCGAAAGAAAGTCACCAAAGAAAGGGGGACCCGACGGAGGCGGTCGGCCTAGGGCCGACTGCTCTGCGGTGCTCGGTGTTTGGGGCCCGCGCCCAACTCACTTCGTTCAGACAAACGGCGCGAAGTCAGTTCACGAAGCGTGCTGCGCACGCGGCCCCAAACCCCTGCGCTCCTCGACGCCTCCCACGGGGCCCAAGAGCAATGCGTCGTTCGGCTTCGCCGAACATTCCATCCACGCCTCGCTTCGCATCGGCGCAGTCAAAGGCGATGCGCAGCGAGCCGAGCGGTGGGGTAAGTTGAACAGGTGTGCCGTGGTCCGGGCCAATGACTTGGTGACAAGTCGCGGAAGGAAGCAACCCGAAGCGGTAGAGCAAAGTGGAGAGCGTCTTTGCTTTGGTTACTTTCATTTGACGCGACAAATGGTCGCGCAGCGGGGGTTCGCTCAATTCGCGCAGCGAAGTTATGCGAACACCAAAGTGACTCGCCCGCCGGGGCGATTACCCGGCGCACCCGCCGGTAGGCAGAAGAAACACCGACGCGGAGCGCCACAAATCACCCAGCCGAAACGATCCACCCCTCCAACAAATCCACCCCCACCGGCATCCCATAACAAGACCGAAGATTCCCCCAAGCAGCCTGCAACAGACACAGCACCGAATCCAAAGAATCACCAGAGGCATCCGCCACCAACCCATCCCTCTGCGCATGCGACACCCGCAGCCGCAACCCGAGCCGCGTCTTCCCCTGCTCCAAGCCTTCGACCAAATCCTTGCGCGCAATCAATCGCTCGGCCGTCTGCTTCGCCTTGTCATCGCTCTTGTACGAGCGATGGCCAATCACCTCGCGCGCCAGCAAGCCCGGGTAGCCCTCGAGCGCCACCCGCTGTACATCCCCTGCATGCAAACCCGGCAAATGCACACCCGCGTCGAGCAGCAGCGGCACGCCCGCATGCATCATGTAAGCCACCGGCGGGTTGACCCATTTCATCGACGGCGACGCACCCGCCGGCCCATCGCACACGCGGTGCGCAAACTTGGAGCCCACAGGCCGTGCATTGCAGAACGCCGAGAAGGTGTCGCGAATCTCCTCGCGCGTGAGCGCGGTGTAGTGCCGCATCAACGGCAACCACTCGCGCGGCCAGCCCAGCGTCTCAACCAGCTCACGTGGCAAACCAAAAGGGAAGTCACATGCCGCGAGCCACGGCCCCGGCGTGCGCAGCCATGCCGCCAAACCTTCGAAGCTGTCGTGCGCCTCCACCCGCGCCAAGCGCAGCACACCACGCTCCAGCGCACCGAGCGCCACCGTGATGGGCTTGCGCCGCGTGGGTCGACTGGTGAAGTCGATGCCAGCGAGCAGAAGCATCGGGCTCATCCCCACGCGAGGCCGACCACGCCGAGCGCGATGCAGGCCGCACCTGCGATACGCAAACCACGCTCGCCCTCGCCCAGCAGCTTGCCGCCGAGCAGCGCGGCAAACAGCATCGAGACCTCGCGGGCCGGCGCCACGTGCGAGAGCGGCGCGAGCTTCACGGCATAGAGCACCAGCACATAGGCCAACGGGCTCACGGCGGCGATCAGCAGCGCGTGCTTCCACTGCGCGCGGCACGCTTCCTTGAAGCGCGGCCAGTCGCGCAAGGCCGCTGGCAGCATGAAGGGAATGCGCGCGAAGTTGCCGAAGTAATCGATCAGCACCGGCGAGATCAGCCACACCTTCACCGAGTAGCCGTCGATCAACGTGTAGCCCGAGATCAGCAGGCCGGTGACCGCGCCATACGCGAGCCCCGCCCTCACCCGCAGGCGCTGAGCGGGGTCGTGTGCCTTGGCCCACAGGCCGGGGCCGCCGGCAATGAGGAAGACGCCGCCGGTGATGGCCAGCACCCCCATCACGCCGAGCCCCGTCATCGACTCGCCGAGCAGCAGCAGGGCGCCGAACGAGGCCACCAGCGGGCCGGTGCCACGCGCCACCGGGTAGACCACGGTGAGGTCACTGGCGGCATAGCCGCGCAACAACACGTTGAAGTAAGCCAGGTGCGTGATGCCGCTAGCGACGATGAGGCCCCACTCCGCCCAGCCCCAGCGAGGCACCGCGTCCCACCCGGCCCAGATGCCGACCGGT
>Ga0307514_10006026_pt1 | contig 10659 bp, 12 predicted proteins | sample 16_EM_MG_FD_203088 | JGI IMG/M metagenome (GOLD analysis project Ga0307514, IMG submission 203088) | Populus trichocarpa ectomycorrhiza microbial communities from riparian zone in the Pacific Northwest, United States - 16_EM | ecosystem: Host-associated > Plants > Roots > Unclassified | place... | reverse complement strand
TGGTCCGGGGGGAACTCTGCTCTTGGGATGCTACATCGGGTTGGCCCTCGGGTTGCGCGCCTTCAACAGCTGGAGCAGAAGTAGAGCAAGAAGGATCACTTTGCGCGGATGGATCTACTTGAGGTTTTGGGCGCCCCCGAGTGGAAGAACTTAACACAAATTTTGGACTAAGAGATGAACTGAGACCAAGCTTGGCCTTCTCAGCGGTAGCGAACTCTTCCATGATGGTGAAACTGAAAGTGGACTGAGACACATTTGCTTGATAGCTAGGCAAACCAAAATTCAAAGATGACGGTTCTTCATGACCTGTTTCTCCAGAGCGGACAGATGGATCGGCTCCGTGTTGATGGAGGTCTGCAAGAGACGGCCGATGAGGCAACTCGTCCCCGACATTCTGGCTTTCGAATCTACCGTCCGTATGATGCAAATCATCATGTTCTTCAATAATATCGTTATCTGGGCGCATAGAAAATGGAAGGTCTGGAGCATTATTTGAGACAGAGTCGAACGGAGAAGATGCCAACACCCCTGAGGGGAATGCAGTCACTGGAGACGGAAGGAAGGGCTCTCGTCTTGCCAGAGAAAGTTGTAAGGCCATGTCAACGTCCATGGTCCGCTGGCGTTCCCTTGCCTGGGGGTCATGGGGGTCAAAAGATCGGCTTAGAGTTGGAGAATGTCGAGCTGCTCGTGATGTTAATTCACTGAGGTCGCCCGGGGAGATACTTCGCCTGCGCACAGGTGATATACCCCGCGCCGACACTGGCGACGACGACAGCGGTCCTCCCGAAGATGGATTGGAGGTCATCGTAAAACACAGAGGTGCCCATTACCATAAACGCCATAAAATTTCTTGGCTTGTTGGACGTGGCAATCTTCTAATTTCCACCCTGTGAATAGTTGAAGTAGCCCCTGTTGTCTAATGGTTATGACGTCAGACTTCTAATCTGGAGGTTGCGAGTTCGAGTCTCGCCAGGGGTTTATATGTGAATTTTTGTGTGGTGTGCTAGTAAAATGATATATTGTACAATTGCTGGGTATTCTATGTTTTGTGCAAGAAATCAAGCAAGATGGGTTCATAAATGGAGCAAGAGATTACCTTTCCCCCCTCTACCGTTTTGCAGCCCGCAGCTGCGCCCTGAGATTCGAATTTTCGGTCTGCATCGTGTTCAGCTCGTCCATTAATGCTATGCGTTGTGACTGCTCAGACGATTGCATGGCCGTCAGCTCCTCTTCTGCACCCTCCAACCTCTGCTTATATTCCGCCAGTTGAGCTTCCATTTGTTTACGCACCATCTCTGGCGCTTGTGCGGCATCTTCAGCCAGGGCCAGAGTCTGAGCACTAAGCGTGTTGTTTGCCTCCGTCAGTTCTCGAATCTGTTCAGCTTGTTCACCTGCAAGATTCTCCAACTCGTGTTTGTCCGCCGTCGCGTGCTCAACCGCGTCATGTAAGAGCATCATCTCATCCTGCCTAAGAAGGGAAGAAATCATCATCAGTTCATGAGAACATTCGCCAAATGACCAGAGGTTAATTCACATATCAGCCTGCTGCGATAACAACAGCATGTTTCGCTCTTCCAGCGTTTTCACTTGCTTTTGATACGTCTCCATTGCTGCATTGCCGTCCTGAGCCAGCTTCTGTGCCCGCTCCGCATTCTTTTTCAGCAAGTCATGAGCTTGGGCAAACCTAACCAGCCTCTCAATAAGCGCCTTGTCGTCATTTATGAGCGCCTGAACGCGTTGCGCAAAGCCTTCAATAGTGAAAGGCTCGCTCCCCACCTTCGGTGACGGCGTACCATTGGCTTGTTGCCGTACATCATAGAGAGTCTTAAGCGTACGGACGTCCATGTCGGAGAGCGAAGTGATAGTTCCGTTGGCGTTTGGTACAGGAGAACCAGTACGGAAAGTCCGGTTGACGTTGGCTCCCAACTTTGCCGCACGAGCTTCGGGTGATGGCAAGATGACCCATAACGATTGGAGGGCGGCAATAATACCAGACGCGCTACTATCATCAATTGGTAGAGTATTCTTGGATATTGATGGCGTGCGTAGATGAGTCGGTGTCTAAACGAAAAATGAGATTTCCTGAGCATGATCCATGAATATTAAGAGAAAAAACGAACCCTAGGTCGTAACTGTGGCGAATCTCTCCGAGCAGCATCTCTCTCTCGCCGTACCTCCGCTAATTCTCTAGCAATCGCAGCTCCTTTCTCCAGCTCAGCATCCTGCTGCCGACGAGCGTCTTCCAATTCCCTTGTAAGAATTTCTCTTTCATCCAGCACAGATCTCAGATCTTCCTCAAGTTTGTTTCTTGCCGTCTCCCATTCAGCTGCTTCCTCCGTATGCATTATCAACTCCCTATGGACCATCTTCAGATATCCTGCAACCGAATCCAACGACCCTAACAAAGACGACTCTTCAGAAGACAACTCAATTCCATACTGCTCGATGATCGTTTTTAATGTCGAAAGCGCAGCAGAAAGCTCCGTGCTTGTTCCTTGTTCCTTCCCTAAGTGCACTCGTTCCTTCTCCCAAGAACTCTTCTCCTGCCTCAATCGTTGGACCTCCAAATTAAGCTCTTCGAGTCGAGGAATTTCCATCTCGAGGGCAGAAATAGTTTCTTCAGCAGCTTGGAGATCCATACCCAGTGTCGTCTCCACCTCCTGCTTCTCCAATTTCATGATCGACAACTCCCTCGCCATCTCCACCCGTTTCTTGCTTGCAACCGCAAGCTGATTGACTGCATCTTTCAACTTCTCTTCTAAATTCCAAAGTTCAGCAGCGGCTGCTTCTGCGGATATCTTCGGTTTCGGCACAATTGTATCTGCATGTCCAGCAAACAGATGTGCGCCATCGAACCGTGATTTGATTGGTGCTGAGGAACCAGTCACAGACGAGACAGGACTCAGAAGTGTACTCCGGTTTGACGAATCGTAGCCCGAGTCTCCATGAAAACTTGACATTTTCTCCAGGTTTCTCACTGACAGGCTGAGCACACCAGCGCGGTGTTCCATCAGCCGTCTATAGACGTCATTTGCCCTATCCGACACCTTCCATAGCTCTTTCTGTGCCGACTCAACGCGTTTATTGGCGACTTCTACTTGCTCGCTCGTCTGCTTCGAGACCTTTTTGTGCGCCACATTCACTTTGGATAAATTGAGCGCTGCGTCACGAATTTTAGTTTCCAAGGCCAACTTTTTCTTCATGGCAGTTACACGCGATGATAGGACTTGATGCTCCTACAGATGGGAAGTTATGAGTATTCACAAACAGCAGGTAGAATAATGCCTACCTTTTTCAAGTCCTCAATCTCCTCGGCACTCAGAATGTCAAATTCACGACTGTCTATCACTGCATCACTAGCCATAAGACTCATGAGAAGCTCGTCTCGAGTAGAGAGATCGCCTGAGTCCCGTTTCCATCCGGGATCTGATTTCCGAGCAGAATCCTGCATCGACAAGTCAAAGATGGGCGAGATGGGCAACGTCTGCGACCGTTGAGGTGAGGCCATGGCAATGTTCGTCACGGAAGATTTCAAAACCGATCGGAGGGGTGTGGAGTAGGGACTTGAGATATCATCCTGTGCTGAGCTGGCGGCTGACTGTGTAGAAAAGAGCTGTTTCGATTTGTCTTTCTTATTGATAAACAGGGAGGCTGTAGTAGATCTAGGACTACTCTCAGCCTGGGGCGTAGAAGGAAGCGAGGCGAACGAGGAAGAAGCCGACCAGTTGGACTTTGAGGCGTAATTGAGAGGAGAAATTTTTGACAGAGGCGACGTTGAAGGGCTGTCTGAAAGCTGCTGTGGAGAGGGTGGGTTTGCAGAGCCAAATAGCCTGCGCACCCCGTTCATGCAGGGCTACAAGATTGACAGAATGCGACGGCGGAGATGTGTCCGAGTCGTTCGTATGCTGTAAATCATACATAAACAAACAACTCTCAGGGCGACAGATTCTGTCGACAAACTTACAAGTTGCTTGCGGTAAGCTCTCCGGATATTTAAAATGCCGTGCTCTTTTCTGCCCTTGTATTAAGTACAGAATACAAAGTATCGGGTCGCTGCACAGGGGATGACTAGGTGGAGTCCAATAGCACTGCTAGGAACCTTCAATCCTACTAGTACTAGTACAAGTATTGCCGCTGTCTTCTGCCTCTGCACCAGACATGATGATAGAACCTGGCCACACACAAGAAAACAAAATGTGTCGGAAGATACACGGCATTTTGGGCTGTCAATTAACTCGAAATTCGAGCCAAACTTCCTGAACCCAACTTTGCATTGAAAAGATTGCTTGATGATGCCACAATGCTTGTTTGGATTTGTTTGCATGGTCGGCTAAAGGACGAGCGGCTTTGCTTGCAACCGTCAAGCTTTTTCTTCCTGAATTGGGGACTGCATTATCCAGTGTGCAAGATGGGCAAATGGTACTCTTTTTCTTGTGTACTGAGCGGCTATGTGACCTGACACCGCTCGTGGCCATTGCTAGGACTCCAGTTTACACCGACGATGTCTTGCATTCAAAAGTATCAACGCTAGTGTATGTCGTAACCTGTTCCCCCTCGTCCGCCTATTGCATCTTATCAGCATTTTGCGTACACAGGTCTGGCGCCATCCGTCGAGTAGCAGTTGAAAGGGAGACGACGACTTCAATAACATACGAAAACTTTGTAACTGACCTCGACACGGGCGATTCCTTTGCCGCTTCCCTTATCGATATTCTCGTCAAGGTGAGTATTACTATCATGCCTTCAAGGGGTCATGGCTAATGAAGCAACTTTACAGGAGATTGCAGACAGGCGCTCAAGAACAAATGCTGGCGATCGAAGTTTATTGAGTGAACGGACCGTGCGAAGCCTTCGCACACTCGCCAACACTTCTCGTGTCTACTCCAGCCGTTTTCGTACGCATGCTCGCCGGTCTGTAGTTAACATCCCAGAGTACTTAGCGCCGCCTGCTAATGAATTCGAGATGGATGAGGAAGATGATGAATTCGAGGTGGATGCAACAACGAGGATTGAAGGTACAAGGATACCATCGGAATTGCATGATGCGTATGCGGGTGGCGTTGGGGCCCCATCACCTTGGGCGATTCCATCTTCCTCTAGAAGAGTCTTTTCCACTTCCCCTTCTCCATCGGATGAGTGGCAGGCTCCAATTATTCGTTCACCTTCCGCTTCCGCCAATACTCGTCCTTGGGTTAACATCAATTCATCATCCGCGACAGTCCCGAACACATTGTTAAATCGACAAGCATCCATACGCCGTGCAGGGCGGACAAGAGTGGACTTAAACGAGCGCCGCCGATGGTACGCGAGAGAAGCATCAGCACTTGTTTCCCCTCGCCCAGAAGCACCAGAAAATGTGACGGAGCCAAGGGAAGGTTTGGTGTGGAATAGGCCACTGAACTCTCAAGGTAGACGCTTTTTCCCTTTACCGCGTCCACGCAGGCACGATTCCTCTTCATCAACGACTGGTGGGGTGAACATGTTACAGTCGACTTGGACTGATGCCGATAGACTGAGCCCTGATGCAGAGGATTCTTATGATCGTGTTGCTGCACATCCATGGAGTGAACCTCCTGCGTTTAGCCATCCCCCTTCCCCAGGTTCTGAGTTTATTGGTCATCGATATGACCCGGATGCTAGGATATACAGGTTACCCCGATTGCGCCGTGGAGGAGTACTCGCGCCTGAATCGATGTTTTCTCGTCATGCATCGCCAGTTGTTGTTAATGCTGAAAGTATAGCCGTCTCCTCGTCTACGGCTGCTGTCGCATCTACACCTGTCGTTATCCTCACACCACCACCTCCACCACCACCTACAGGCACGGTGGAAGTAGTGTCCCCCGTGGTACCACCTTCATATTCACCCCCTCCGCTGCCTCCTATTCTCGCCGAAGAACCTGTGGCTTATCCGACACCAGGTTCTACGCAGAGCGAATATCTTTCTTAGAAAAAAGTCTTAGTGTAGCTTGATGATTGTCGGCATTTAAAAGGATCCATAGTTGTGACCATTACACCCGCTGGTTTGGACTTCACTGCTTCCTGGTGTGGTGAAGTTGCTTTCTTTTGTTTTTAATTTACCCTTTCTTTTGCGCGCCAATATACAAAAACATGGCCAGGCTATGTTACCTGGGTCAGATTTTTTTCCCCTTTCTTTCTAGTTTGTAATCTTCGTATTCTATATATAGAAATTTTTCTCATCACAAATTCATCTATGAGTTCTGAGACGATACCAATACCCGCCATTAAGAGGCGTCAGCGCCCTCAACCTCGCGCCAGGGCGTCTTCAATAGAAAGAGATGAAGGTGAAACCGTAGATATTACGGAGGAAGAAGCTAAATTGCCGTACGTTGCACGAACTATGCTTGGCCGCCGATTTCAGACCAAGCTTATTCACCCATAGCCTTGCCGATTTGATTGAACTACGGAAATTGAGGAAAGCACGGGAAGGTATCGATGTTGCCAAGCTGAACAAGGGGAATACAAAGAGGAAGAAGAGGCTTAGAGACGATCCTGAGCTGGTCGGGGGCTTGAGGAAAGGTGCAAATTTACATGATGATGACGAGTACGGTTCTATTTTTTTTAAAGAGCTTGTGCCCTTTTGATTGTTGTCTTTTTCGTTTTGACAGCGATGAAGAAGAAAAAAATGCAAAGACAAGAAGGGTTGTTCGAGCCAACAATTTTACCCAACAAACGAATGCATTGGATGTTGACAAGCACATGTGCGTTCAAGAATCCAGGACTTTATTTTTCCATGCTTAAAGACTTGGGTCATCACAGGCTTGCCTATATTGAGGAGAATCTCCAAATTCGTTCTAAACCACGCGAAGAATCGGACGATGAGGACAAGGCGCCTCTTGACCCTCAGGAAGCCCTGTACAGTCTCGCGGACAAGTGGAGAGTCGAGAAGCAGAAAGCCGTCAACGATGGAAGTGTGACGAACAGCATGCAGATGCTGACGGCTATTCCAGAAGTTGACCTTGGCATGGAGTGAGTTCTCTCCTTCTTTTTTCTCTTCTTCCACTCTCCTAGTTGTTCTGCGAAGACGTTTATTGATCATTCGTTTTCTTTAAGTACACGGTTGAAGAATATCGAAGAGACAGAAAAAGCGAAGCTCGTGAAAGCAGAGGAACGCCACGAAAAGAAGAAGACGAGTAACGACGAGGACCACCTTGTGGCTACTCGATGTGAGATAATTTATTTTTATTTTCTGTGATTCTTTTCATCGCGCTGCAACTGTTCATTGTAGTTTACAGGCCAAATTTGCGGCCAAAATCTGACGCCGATATTCTACGAGATGCCAAATTGGAAGCGATGGGTTTACCTCCTCAAGACGACTCTCCTCGGAGACCGAACCACGACAGGCACCAGACGGCTACGGACGAAATGGTTCGTTTTTTGGTTCAAGTATGTCGAGATGCTTACGGAACTTTTTTCTTTCTGCATAAGGTTATGGAGCGCTTTAAGAAACGAATGCGAAAGTAAACTCAGGTTTCATTGTAATTATACCCACACGTTGTGCGTATATTCATTGATAGGGGATAACTGAAGTTCGATATTTTGATGTTCTTACTTAACGAAGAAGGTTCAGCCGGTGAATCATTATCTTCTATTTTGTGCAATGGTATAGTCTAATTAAGAAACCTAAAACACACGACGGCTCAGTCCGGAAATCATGCCCCTCCAGTAGGCTCGTCGGACTGTTGTTGTGCATGGTAAAGGTAATCCCAGCATACTCGAAAACCGGATCTCGTCCTCCTCGTCTACCATGGGAATTGTTTGTCCTCCCTCTAGCTCCGCAGACAGGTATCTAGCCGCTAGGGGCAATCTGCGCTCGCGAGCAGGCTGATAAGTAGGAAGAGGACTTGCTGGAAGCGTGTGCTCCTCGATGAAGTGTTGATACCAAGTCATCGTCTCCTTGAAGCACCTAAGAAATTCTCCCTCGTTTATCTTCACGTCCCAAGCAACAGTCTCATAAAATTTGACCTCCATCTTGGCGAGGTCAGAACAATCATACTCGCGGTCGATGACACGCTTCCACCACACCAACGAGTATTCATTGTCAAACATGATCTTAGCGGCGATCATGTAACTGACAAGGAATACCCGACGGGCGTCGTCTATCGTGGTGACGAAATTGTGCTCTTTGACGAGCAAAGCACTTTGCATACGCTCCGCGAGGGTGAGAGCTGCGATAGCGACTCCAATCCCGAGATGCGAGCGAAAGATGACAGTAGAAACGAAGGACTGGAATTTCTCTTCCCAGCCTCGGGTGCTCGTATACTTCGCGCGAGAGAAACCCTTTGTGATTCTTTGCACGCAATATAATGCAATAAGACGGTGGTCAACACCGTCTTGAGAGAAAAAAGAATAATCATATTTCTGGAACGATGGGTCAGCATTGATGAGGACAGTGTAAAAGATGTCCCTTACCGTATTGCTAGGCATATTGTCACGGCTTTGGAACGATGCTATCGGACGTGTTCTCGATTTAGTCGTTGATGGTAGATGGGAGAGAGAGTATTTGTTTCACAATTTAGGGAACGGACACGTTTATAAACCTACCCAAGTATTTCGTTGCAGACCAAAGTGATAATGTTTCATGACAGATTATCATCACACATACGAAGGATTACGACTTCAGTCTTCATTGAAATTATATATGAAACAACTGAACATAAAGTCCGAGGTCGTCGTCACACACAAACAGAGGTTACGATGTCCCTAAGCTTTCCAAAGTTTGGCGTTCCAAGGCCGGTCACTTTGAAAGTGGTTAAACAATGCATTGAATGAGACATCTGAGCAACGTACCTGGATCCCATCCCTCGGTGGCCTGTGGAACGAACATTGCCAACTTGAGCAAGGCAATTTCCTATAATGTAACTGACTCACATTGAAACCCTGAGTTCCACATCCCACGTTATGACCGCTCAAAACGTCGTTAAAACCTGCCAAACCCTTTTTGTACAATAAGGGGTTCAAGAAACCGAGCGATGGTAAGTTTGCCTTGAAACGAGCGTCGTTGAGAAGTGCGACGAGACCCGCAAATGCTGGCGCTGATGCTGAGGTCCCACCAATACTCGCTCGTCTACCACCAATCCAAACAAGATAGTAATCGGCACGAGCGGCGACATCAGGTATCCCCTGTGTCGGTGTCAGCAATTAAAAGGAGTTCTATCAGAGAAGCATCCTACACGACCATGCCTAGTATAAAAACGTTTGATTAGTTAGTCATTCACGAAACAATTTCAGGGTTATTTACGGATTGTAAAGACCTTGGTAGACATTACCAAGGAGCGTTGAAAAAAATTTAGGCACGGCTGAATCCTGATACCTGGGACGCGGGAACTTTGATATCCCGTCTCAAAACAAGTAAGTGGGTGGTGTTTAAATGGCTGCTCACGTATTCGCTGAACCCGCCTCCTGAGGGAAAGGATCGAACAGCAACTTCTGGATTGATTTCAGACGTGCCACCGACAGAAGTAACGCTTAAAGAAAGATAAGTAATCTGGGCTCACGCATATCAATCGGGAAATTTACTATGGACACCTGCAGAGCGAACGGAATAAGCAAATCAAAGTCTTGAAAGCATCAAAGCTAAGACTTACGACGCAGGGAAGACGGGGAGGAATTTCGTGATGTTTCTCCCGTCGTTCGAGATGCATTCTTGTGTCTCAGGGTCGGCTATGCCATCGCCCACTCCCCAATCGCCAGACGAAAATATCACGGATATGCCACGAACACCAAGTTGGGCAAATCCAGCACAAACACGCCTTGCATAAGTCTCGGGAACTTATATCAGGAGCATCAGTCCATGAAAAACCCGTTAATATATCAATCGTGCCCACCTGTTTGTTCGTCATCACCATAGCTTGTGCTGATAACGAGAGGCGGATTTGCCTGGTTTAAGATGTAATCCAGCCAATCCTGATATGGTCTAATAATTGTAAAATTAGATGAAGCGCTTGAAGAGAAAGTTTTGCGTTACTCATTGGTATTGACAGTGAGTCTCTTAGATGGAATGATAGGAGGTGAACCGCCAGTTGAATAGAAGGTGGCCTTTGGTGCATCACGTTAGTAATCTCCTGACTGCAGAAGCTGGAACGTACGTTAATTGGGTAGGTGAGCCCAAAAGCGTATTGAGTGTCTAGATTAGCTTCCTCACCGGCTTCGGTCAAGCTTTGGTCATTGGCGCCGCCTAATCAGATGATGAGAGAAATACTCTAATCGAGAAAGTATCAAGACTAGCCTGCGATAGGTATGTAGTGATACGAGGAGTTCAAGGCGTCGCGGCGCTGGTCAGCGTAAAAGGTCTGCAGGTCCTGAATATTTGCGTATTGATTCTACGATAGACCATGTCTTCAGTAAATGTATAAGGAACAAAAACGTCAACTGACCAAATACCCGGTAACGGCAATCGAGTTTTTTGGATGAGCAGAGGGTACATATCCTTCAAAATTGTACAATTGCCGAAGGCAAGATAGGGTTATCGTTGTATTGCAGCTAAGGTCAACAGTGTCTGCCGTTGAGGCCAGTGTCTTAGACTTTGGGGAAGGTCTGGCACTTTCGAAAGCAATTGTGACAATCGTTGATCTCTGCTTTGCTGGCCTTCCGAACATAGTAGTCGGTTGGACAACATCAACATGGCTATGAAGCTCGATT
>Ga0307514_10006025_pt1 | contig 10660 bp, 10 predicted proteins | sample 16_EM_MG_FD_203088 | JGI IMG/M metagenome (GOLD analysis project Ga0307514, IMG submission 203088) | Populus trichocarpa ectomycorrhiza microbial communities from riparian zone in the Pacific Northwest, United States - 16_EM | ecosystem: Host-associated > Plants > Roots > Unclassified | place... | reverse complement strand
GTTGTCTGCATTCAAGGTTCGCCATGGGATTTGCCGGCAAAAATTGCAAGGGGAAGGCGGAGGTATGCTAGACTCAGATATAGAAGTAGCCCGACTTCAGTTAAGAGAAGATCTACGTGGTTATGCTTTACGAGATATTTGGAATTGTGATGAGACTGTCTTACAGTAAGTTTATAAATACTCTAATAATTATATCTTATAACTCACAAATAATAGATACAATTTGAAGCCTTGCGCAACAGTTGTAAAGCGGGTGTCAGGAAAACGATTACGAGGAGAAAAGCCCAATCGACAACGAATGACAATATTTCTCTACTGCAATGCTGATGGGAGTGAGAAATTACGAGCTACAGTCATCAATAATGCTGCATATCCTGTAGCTTTCAAAGCAGCAAAGATTAATAGCCGAAGATAGCTTTAGCGCAGATAACCTAAGAGTCTGGGAACGAGATCACCTATACATTATCGACATAATAAGAAAGCATGGATGCTTTCTGGCTTGTGGTATGAGTTTTTGAATTCATTAAATGAGCAGATGAGAATTCAAGACCGCCATATTATTCTTGCCGATAATACTCTAACTCACCATCCACCTTCTACTCCACCACTCAATTATACTGGTCCAACTCCTTCTGTCTTAACACGTGTTAAGATACATTACTTGCCTCCTAATACGACTGCCTTATCCTCGTACCTAATACGTTGATAGGTTATGAGCCCGGCTTGACGCCTGGTTCTATCTACTGTCTCTTACCATAATGTCGGATACTGGCGACGCGACCTCTGGCGACACTTCCACCTCCATCACTATCACTCATCGTTGGGAGCCTACCTCGATAAAAATCTACAACCCCATACTACTCCGAATCGACAATTATATGATCTGGCGCCTGGAAGTGCAGATACATCTCGACAATATAGATGTCTGGGAGCTAGTTTCTGGTGCAGAGGTAAAGCCCACCACCAACATACACGATAATTGGAAACGGAAGAATCGACAGGCACTCTCCTTGTTAATTCAGATGGTATCTGACGAGTACAAAGGACTTATTGGAAACAATACTTCCTCTGCCAGTGCATGGAAAATCTTAGAGGATACACTTGACCGCAAAAGTGTCACTTCTACTATCTATCCTGTCAACCAAGTCTTTGATATGAAAAAGTCTGATGCTAAATCTTGGAGCGAACACATCGCAGAATTCGAGTCTCGCTGGACTAGTGTTAATTCTAAGGTATGCTACTACCACCAGCAAACCCTGGATCCAAGGTCTACAGCTCGCCTTCTCCGACACAGAGTTCAAAGCACACCTTCTCCTTCGCACACTTCTACCGAACATGGACAATATAGCGGACAACCTTCTTGCTAAGGAGACTCTGTCTTATACAGATGTCCGGACGAAATTACTTGACCTCTCGCATGATCCTACATGCCTTTCTTCAACCACTTGATGGAGGTATTATTGCTTCTTTTAAGGCTCCCTACCGACGTCTTTTTGCTCAATACTATGTTGATCACTTCAACAGATATGACAACCTAGCCCCTAAGCTCGATGCATTACAAGTAATCTACCGAACAGCTAAAGCATGGGACTCAGTACCTTCAGCAACGATCTTTCACTGTTGGCAGAAAGTTGGGATTGTTAGTTTTATGGACTGTAAGCTTGTTAGAAGTATTTGGAAGATATTCGGAGAGTGACAACAATATCTGTTGCTAGCATGTTGACTTTAGACTCAACCACGGATGGGTTGCAAGATCATACATATATCAGTACTTGATCAGGGTGTGGATAAATCTACCAATATGTGGTTAGAGTTTGATGAAGATCTTGTTATATATTTATGATAAAGATCCTGCAGTTGTTTCGTAGTCTGTAGTCTGCGAGCAGATTCCGTTATTGAATATATTCATTCACTTGTCTCCCACAGTGACCTAAGTGAACCAGCTCTGTAATATCAGACGACGCGGGAATCGGTAAATTCCTACAATAGACAGAGAAACACTAACATTTTGAAGTAGATAGCTATAGCTAAAGTAGAAAGATAGTATCATCACTGAAATAACAGGTACGACTTGGTCTCGTTCCCAGACTCTTAGGTTATCTGCGCTAAAGCTATCTTCAGTTAAGAGGTATGATTGTGGGTACTGAGCATGAAGGCAATGATTAAGAAGAAGGATGAAGGAAGGGAAAGAGGAGAAAGGGAGAGGGAAGGGAGAGGGGTATTGTCACTGAGGGCAGAGTATGGTGGTAGCTGATTTCATAATTCGGCATCTTCACGTGAGGTTGCGAGTTTGTCTGGGCTTTTTTCTCTCAGTCTAATTTATATATAGTCCCAAGTTAACTCTATAGTGAAAGTGAAAGTCACATTTCAAGTTAAGTTCTGTCGCAGCCAAATTTAATTTGTATGGGAAATAGAATCTCCTGCGCTATTAGGTTTGTTACATTGATCTTAATACCTCGCTTATGCTATTCCATTAGTGGGGAAGGGAAGCGAGGTGGGGATCCCAGGTGTTTTCAATATATTGGCTGGTTCAGTATGGCATTCTAGATTGATCTCCTCTCCTGGGTTGTTTTCAACAGTCGAGTGGATGGATACCCACAAGTTACTGGTATACTTAGGTACTTCCAGTAACTATGTAGTTTTAGCTTATACTAAATTTCAAATTGACTACCAAGATGGCGCTGGTACTTATTGTAGTTTGTTACCCTGAACTTTACTTGAATAAAAAAGTTGTATCTGTGATCTGAATCCACTATTTTTTCACGCTTTCGCACAAAACTCAACTTCGGTCTTAGGACTCAATTCAGCCCCTCATAGCCTTGTTTCTTACAAGATATAGTTGATCAATTACTGCATTAAACACAAATGTACGCACCTGCGCGCTCCTATAACGGTGTGTTGCACCTCAGGTTGTCCCCCCCTCGGCTGACCCATCCAAAGAGTGGACGCGGATTGATGAATCTATTAGGCTCCTGATAAACCCATCGGGAATCGACAAGCTCTACCCCTTGGGGATTCATCAGCAAATATCACGCAAGCTGTAATATACTCGCCAAATAATAATTCGATCCCACGCTGCAAGATTATAACCCTCCGAAGGTAAGACTCAACATAATATGTTCGCCTATCGAAGGTATCATATTGTGGATTGTTGCTGGATGTGTTCCAGACAATGCCAACACCCCTACGGATGTAAAACTGAACTGTGAGTGATGGAAGTGTTGGGTCGTCGTTGTACTCTACAAGATTGGGAACAAATAAGCGCCACAGGAGGATTGGATAACTGAAAGGGCTCACGTCTACTCTGGTGGGGTTCGGGCCGGCAAGTGGACCATTTGGAGGGGCACGAACCCAACAACGTTCTAGCCAGGAAGCTCGAGCCGCACGGATCATGTCACTTGCTATAACCATCCATATGCATGCTGTTAAAGAGAGTTCCAGATCCCAATATGGGGGCACTGGCATTGAATGGTGTAACTTACGAGAACTTCCGAGTATTAGGATCCAGTTAAAGTCGCCAGCCCACATGAAAGGGATATCCACACTGGTAGTACGAACATCTGGTAACATTAAAAACATCACAGTCACATCAACCGTATTGCTTGAGGCTGGAGGTACATTCACAAAGCTGCTCTGGAGGACTGTACTCCTCCCGATGCTCATGGAAAGAGTGTATCTTTTACCCTGCCATGAGGCTGGAAATCCCGCGGTACCTATGATTCTCATGGATATATTCCCAGTACCAGTGTTGGGAAAAATTCGGTCGAAGTGAGCCATGAGGTCCATCTTCGTTTGTGGAACTTGGAGTCCAAAGTGTTTGATTACCTGGAGGGATGGCGGGGGAAGTTGGGGGCCTGGGTCGAACCTGATATTCATTTCTGGCATCGATTTGAGAGATGACAAAGGACGACATCGTGATAGGAAATCAGGGGTGTCTATCAAAGATAATCTGTATCACAGCTGGCGAGCTCAGGTGCAGTTGTTGGTGAATTCGCTCTCAAATCCATTACGGCTCAAAATAGCTTCTCTGGTGAAATCACTGCCCCAGCCGGCGCCCTGATGCGTATCCCGAAGAAAATGACTACCACAGCCGGCTACTATTGGTAGAGAGATTAGCTATGCCTTTGCAAAGTACTGGCAAGTCCTGGTAGTCAATATACCTAGGCCTGGCAAACTCACTACCCTAGCCAGCGAGTCCTATGGAACTTGTTTCCTATGCTTTGGGAAATCTCTAGAGTATTTGAGATAATGGCGGGTAGGCATGAGGCGAAATCTCACTACTCCTACGAAAGCGAAATAAGTGCACTATAAGTCGGATTGGTACCGTAAAGCATCAGAATGGTATTGTAAGTTGTGTAGCAGATTCGGAGGACGGGGTAGGAAGAGCCTTGGCAACGGTTGCAATATACAGTAGATAACTATCATTTGTATATGCGCACAGAGGTTCAAGTGCATACACTAACAGGTTTAGTGTCATTTTACTGCGTCCTAGCCACCTAACTTTGGAGGAGGGTCGTGCTCCTGTCGTTGATGGGTCTAAAAAAGGCCTAGGTCCAAAATTAGACATATTACTACAATAGGCGTAGCACAAATTATTGACTACCCAAAATGATCTAGGTTTCAAATCCAAATTAGACCGTTGACCATAATAGGTGTACCGCATCCAGTGGGAAAGAACACATAGGCCGAGCTCACGTTAAAGCCACTTCTTCTTGACCTTGTATATATTTTCACCTATCGTGCTCCGACCACTAATCTGCACTCACCCTGATCGCCTGCTGATCACCCATATAAAAACTAATTTTCGCTATATACATAGAAAATAGGATGCTATATAGCGTGGTGCCAGCCAGTCTACATGCGATCACTAATTCTAAATAAAAATAAAAATGTGCGCATGCTGTAGAACCTCGATAGTTGTCTACAGAAGTGCCGATGGTGTACGAGGTGTCGATGTCATATTTAGCTAATATCATGGCGTTGAGATTCAGTTCTTAACTTCACAAACTCACTTGATTTCCTTCTATGCATTTCCGGGCACTCACTTCTCATTCATCTATACCCTCTCAGCTCCCATCATTTTATTCTACATAGTAGCGCTAGTGCCGGACAGGGCGATTAACTGACTCCGATCTCTAAATCCTCTTACGGCGTACCATGGGCCCACGAAGGGAATTAATGTACATAATGAGTTTTTAAAAATTAAAAAAAAAAATAGTGTTGAGGTTTTATTGATGAGGCTGTACATATTGGACTACTCTTGTACATTAGCCCGTGGGGTGAAAGGACAGTGCAAAGGGACGTTGTGAACGGGCCTATTATGCTTATAATGACCAAGAGAGCATTTGCAAACTTTCTCCCGAGCGAGGGATTGTAGCTTAGCTTGAAGGTACTATGGTAAAAGCCTGAAAATGATTAAATGAAAATTACCCAAACATCAAGAAATTTGCCCTTTCATTAGTGGAGCAGTTTAGAGGGAGGGTTAGACTTAAGTAATTTCATGTTCTCGGTCCCAATTAGCGCGCGTAGGTAGATAAGAGACTGGGACCGAGAACAGTAATTTCACTAATTTACAAATTCTAAACTGTGGAAACGATCAATTAACTAATATTGTTTTTTCTAATTCTCCTCTTAATCTAGAAGGAATGTTAATTTTCCTAAAAAAAGGAAAAAAATGGTGCACCACTTTACACTCAGAAATGTCTTAACCAGAGATGGCTGAGAGTGTCTTCCGTGCCCACCCCTTTGCATAACTGTTCAACAAAATCTGTAGCGGCATGCTGGCTATCACCCTCTTCCCCCTACAAACCATCTATCATGTGCCCAACCATTCTCATATCGGTGGCCTTGTCGGCCTCACGGTCAGAAGGATTTCAACTTCTTGCCCCTCCCTCACGGCGTGTTCCAAATCGATAATGATGATGTTGTTAGCTGTGTCTCTAATTATATTTTGCTACCTCATATCACGATGTACAAAGTTAATCTTGTGCAACCAGGATGGCCAGTCAAAATCTGCCTTATAGCATCCTTGAGTTCAGTCAAGGTTCTTGGACACACTCTGAAGCCGACTGGACAGCTGGAGACGAAATGAGCTCCTTCAGTACTTTGCCTCGGCCGCAAGATTGATTATGTTTCTAGGTTTTCCGTAGAATTTTTTTGGGTACAGCTCTGGGATTCGAAGGCCATTTTAAATACCCCAGTCTCGAGGGAGTTCCTTTAGTACATAGTCGCGATAAATCGTTACCTATGATTTGTCAACATCAAAGTGAAAATGCCATAAGTAGACAGGGTATAGCATCTTTACATCACCCTCACGATGGTATGTTGTGTAGAGTGGAATAGCTTGGAGAGGGAGTAAGGGTTCAAATGCTTTCAGGATGTGGATTATATTCATAATGGTCCGGAATACCTTCAAGCGGTCTAAGGTCTCTCTGGCATCGAAACGACGGCCGAGTTGTTCAATATTCCGATTGAGTAATATTCTGTAAAGCCTGTCAAAGCATTAGCTAAAAAACAAATCTCAGCAGGATACTAGTAGGAAGGGCTCAATACCATGTATACATGCCGGCAGTGGTATAGGAAACCATATCAGTTCACATGCAATTCCCCATACCCTTCCATACATCCATTCATATATACCCCCGTACAATCTGCATCATTCACAACCCGGTACATACTGCTGCTTACATGCCCCACTAATCCTGCAGTTCATATATTCGATTAATCTTAATGCAAGAAAGAAAGATTCAGATGCTCAATATCCATCAGTTACCCTAAACTTCCCTCATACCCGCCCGCTGTTTCAACTGCTCAAGCCTCGATCCTGGCACAGGCTTTGTTAGCATATCTGCCGGACTCTCATCTCCCGGCACCAAGTGCACTGTGATATCTCCTTCCTCAGCGCATTGCCATACGAAGTGATGCCTGCGCCTGATGTGCTTGGTGCGCCTATGGAAATCGGGGTTATGGGATAATGCTGAGGCCCCATAGTTGTCCGTCCATACTCGTGGGATCGTAGGGACCTCTAGGAACCCCAGTATTTTGCTCAGCCACATAGCATCCTGGAGCACCTGATCCCAACGCAACCTCTGTGCTGCTAAGGGTGGTGACATTTTGTTCGCCGGAGGTTCAGCTGATTGATAAGCTCCCTGAAATTACTAATATCCCACTCGTGGCCTTATACTCAAGGACCTCCGCTCCTGCATCTGTGAAGACATCCACTGTGTCGATCCACGAGTTCAGGGTAACACCTGTTGCGCTGTCCAGGAGGTACGAGATGACTCTATGTGCTGCCTTCTAGTCCTGCTCGCTTGGTTTTGATGCTTTGGTGCAGAGCCGCTGTACTGCATATCTGACGCTTAGCCTCCACATGCGGGCAATAAAGAGCAGCCTTCCTATCAATACCTGGAAGGCTTTAACAGCTGGCAGTTGCAGAGCTGGCTGTGAGCTGGCGACTGCTGGACAGTGTCTGGCCAGAGTTTTTGTGCCTGCAAGATATAGAGTGCTGGCGGTTCTGGTGACACCTTCTTCTGATGCCAATGCTCTAATACTACCTTCTCCACTGATACTCACGCAGCTATTACTGGCATTCCAGCTGATGTCCATTCCTAACAGGTGCTTGGGGATCCCTCTTGCTTCCAGCGTAAAGCGCTCTCGCATAGCTGTTGTCCATTCTCTCACGACATGCGGGCTTGCCAGGGCCACCAAGAGATTACCCAGATGGGTGATGATGATTCTTTGGTCGATTGGCAGATAGTATAAGTTAGTCCCAGATCGTCAGGGCATAAAATGAACTCTAGTCCCTGGAGGATATCGTCCAGAACCCGGTTCCAATTATATGCCTCTTGTTTGGCTCCGTACAAACTCTTCTTCAGCTGTCACCCTCCCTGGCTAGTGGTATAAGGATCTTTGACATACAGCACTTCCTACAGAGGCCCATTCAGAAATGCCCCCTCTATATCGAACTGCTCAACTATCACGTCACGCATCAAGGCAAGGCATATCAGGATCCGCAAACTTACTTCTCTGCATACTTCCATGAATATCATAGTCAATCCCAGTCCACTGTGTAAAACCTCTTGCTGCCAGCCTGGCCTTGTATCGTTTGGGATCTTCTGCCGACCTCTCTTCCTTCTCTCGCAGCACCCATTTGGTGTCAATACCCTTTGCTCCTGCTGGCACCTCATAGGTGCCCAAAGAAAGCCTCCACTCCGACTTCCTTCTCGTTCTCGTCACCCGCCTCGTCTTTGATCCAGACCCTGCGATCCAGGTCCCCAGCTTGCGGTCTCTGTGATTCTGCACCTCCGTCGTTCTGCCTCGTGGAGTCGGCACTCTCACACGATGGTGCTCGTACCCAGGTTATCCCCGTGTCTAGGTTTGCAGCCTCCCTCCGGATTATGGCGTCCTTGATTTCCATTTCTATGCCGGATCTCGGGTCCCCCCTTGGCCAGGTTGGTTGTGGTGGCTTTGGCTGCCATCCTGTCGGTCAGGATTAGGAGCATGTCCTTTTCCGCGTTGAGGGCCTCCAGGGTACGGGATCTCTCTCTCTTGGCCTTAATGTTGATGTTAGGTACGGTTATCTTGATTGGTGTTTTTCCTACAGGCAGGCTTCGATGAGAGAGCCGGTTCTTCGTAAATATTGTATGTTTGACAGCGTATGACTACAGACTTTTTGGATATGTATGCATGTTCGGACTGTGGCAATGGTTGTTCTGTTGGCTCTTTCAGCCATTGAATTTGTCTCGCTATGATATGGGTCTGTAGGCTTCTCTGCAGTGCCTCCCTTCTTCAACCATACTCTAAACCCATTACTCTTAAATTCCCCACCGACATCGGTCCTTAGAGCAGTTATGTGAGCTGTGGTAAATGACTCAAAATGTATCATCATCTCCTTGAGTGCTGCTACTGCATCTGATTTCGCATAAATGGCCTTTGCCATCATAAGTCTTGAGTAGTCATCCACAAGTGTACACATATACTTTTGTTTGCCAATACCTTCGGTTGGCATAGGGCTGTATAAATCGCTGTGGATAAGCTCGCCAACTCGAGAGGTTCTGATGGTGCCATAGTGAGGAGGTGCTGGCTTGGTTGTTCCGGTCTTCATGCAAGCCTCACACTGATATGAGATGCATGAGAGGTGTACTGGGGCCTCCGGAATAAGAGAGAATGTGGGGAATAGGATATGTGCATACATTTCATGCTATTCGATATCGGATATACTAACTGCATGAGCCTCCTCACGAGGCAACTTCCATAGCTTCCTACTTTTCACAAGCTTGATATTAATACCTTGGTACGTAAGTTCATCTTGCTGTTCCAATGTCAAAGATTCTCCCTTCAACGTGATGCCACCAATACTGATTAGCTTCTTAGGAAATGACGGTCCAGTACTCCTTCTAACTTGATTCCATGAATAGTAGCAGTTCCCTGATGGGTTGAGTAAGTTTTTGCAGCACTAGTCTTCAGGTTCTCGCCAGGGCTTGAAGTCGATGAGGTCATTAACATCATATATAATATGAGTTGTTGAGCAGCAGTTTGCAAACCATGCAGTGTCGCTTATGTTGTTTGCTTCAGTTATGGCCATGAATGTGCTTATACAAACTCATGCATCCTCTTCTTTGCCATCGTTATTGGTAGTAGTTGTATTAACTTGTTGTGGGGCTTGGTTTGCATTTCGCTTCTTATATCAACAGTGGACTTCATCATGGTAGGTTCCTGGCCAGCCCTTTATCTTGCAATAGCCACAGAACATTCTTTTCCTATCCATCGCAAATGCTGCAGCTGGCTCGGCTTCTTCGACAGTACTTCTCTGCTTTGGGACGGTCAGAGATTTCCTTTAGTCTGATTACAACATTCGCATAAGTTACTGTATCCTCCTTGCTGGCGATGTTGTCAATGATGTTGCGATAGGGTTGTATGCAGGGGAAGGAGTTGAGTAGTGTATATATGCCTTCCAGGTATCGCTCTTGGTAAAGTAGACAATGGCCCCATCGGCTGTGGTGGCAGATGCGGTAGCTGTAGCGACTGCCTGAGCCAGCTGTGACCACGCGCACTCAATTCGATATGATTGTAGTCTTGCGGTCATCAAATTTGGTGCCTGTAACGCTGTAGAACAGGTGGGATAGGTGGGTGCGGCGCTTGCCTTCATAATTATCTTTTAATATAGCCCATGCTTCTGCCGCAGCTCTGATTTTGAGTTGTGGTTCTTCCTCGTAGCTGCCCATGAGGTCTTAGCCGAAGATAGCTTTAGCACAGATAACCTAAGAGTCTGGGGAGATCACCCATGAGGTAATCGAGGGCTTTGAATGTTTTGTCCTTCTATGTATCGATGTCGCTGGCTGGTTCTGTGGTTTCTGTGCCTGTGACGACAGATGTAAGCTTCATGCGCCAGATCTGGCGTTCTGCTTCCACCTTCCAGGCAGTCTTCATTTGTGAGGTTCTTTGATATCCACGGTGAGGAACGATGCAAGACCTGCTGCGTCTGGGGGCAATGGTACTTCAATTGCTGATACCATAGTTGTGTGCGTTGAATTGTTGGTCGTCAATCTTATGGTGTTGCTACCATGTAGGAAATGGTTTCTTTCCTACAGTACATTCCTGCTGGAAAGCTCATCAAGAGAGATAGAAGCTCATGTATTGCTTAAATGATAATAGTAGGAAA
>Ga0307514_10006023_pt1 | contig 10665 bp, 4 predicted proteins | sample 16_EM_MG_FD_203088 | JGI IMG/M metagenome (GOLD analysis project Ga0307514, IMG submission 203088) | Populus trichocarpa ectomycorrhiza microbial communities from riparian zone in the Pacific Northwest, United States - 16_EM | ecosystem: Host-associated > Plants > Roots > Unclassified | place... | reverse complement strand
GTCACTTCCCTTACGAGTCATGCTCCTCTTGAATATTTGTATGCTGATGTTTGGGGTCCATCTCTGGTTCCTTCTATTGATGGCTACCGCTATTATGTACTTTTTGTTGATCATTTTACTAAGTACTATTGGTTCTTTCCTATCCATAACAAGTTGAATGTGTGTTTCAATTTTTGTTCACTTTACCACTATGGTTGAAAATCAATTCTCTAGAAAAATTAAAAAATTTATTCCGACAACGATGGTGAATTTATCAAACTTAAACCTATTCTTGCTGCTCGTGGTATTAGCCATTTTACCACTACACCACATAATCCCCAGCAAAATGGCACCGTTGAACGTCGCCATCGACATATTGTCGACACGGGTATGGCCCTTTTACATCATGCTTCAGCTCCTTCCACTTATTGGTCATATGCCTTGGCCACGACAGTTTATCTTATTAATCATCTTCCCACTGTATTACACTCACGTCAAAGTCCTTTTGAATTATTATTTGGACGGGTTCCTGACTTTCATAAGTTGCGCACATTTGGTTGTCAATGCTATCCCTGGCTTGTTCCGTATCGTGCAAATAAATTTCAATCTAAATCCCAACCTTGTGTCTTTCTCGGGTACTCCCTTACCCAACATGTGTTTCAATGTCTGAATCTTCACACAGGTAAGATTTATCTCTCTCGTCTTGTCACTTTTGATGAAAGTATTTTTCCCTTCACAAAGGCAACACCCTCTGGCCCTCAGCCTACTGCCACATCTATCGTGCCTGATGCTACAACAACCGTGACTTTGTCCCCTACACCAGGTATGGCTTCCTCTTCTCCTACTAATAATTCATCCTGCTCTGCATCTCCTCTGCCTATAGCACCCGCACTGCCTACCCACACTCATCTCATGGTCACTCAGGCTCAAAATAATATCTTTTGTCCTAAGCAGCTCTCGGTTACTACTAAGCATACTCTTGCACCACCATTGGAATCCACATGTGTCTCTCAGGCTCTCAAAGACCCTAGGTGGCGTAAAGTCATGGCAGATGAATTTACTGCCTTAGTCTCACATGGCACTTGGAGTTTGGTCTCTCGACCCTCTACTTCCAATTTAATTGGTTGTAAATGGGTGTCTAGGATTAAACATCATCCAGATGGTACAATGGATCAGTGTAAGGCACGTCTTGTGGCTAAGGGATTTAATCAACGCCCAGGTGTCGATTATACTGAGACCTTCAGTCCAGTCATCAAACCAACCTCCATTCACCTCATCCTCTCACTAGATATGTTAAATAACTGGCCTCTCAAGCAACTCGATGTTAATAATGAGTTTCTTCACGGTCAGTTAACTGAGCAAGTGTTTATGCATCAACCTGCCGGTTTGATTGATCAGTCTCATCCTCATCATGTTTGTTCTCTTCAGAAGTTTATTTATGGTCTCAAGCAGACGTCTAGAGCCTGGTACACTGCATTACGCTCCAACCTTCTTGCATTGGGTTTCTTTAATTCGAAGTCTGACAGCTCCTTATTTATTTTTGATCGAGATGGCATTCTGCTTTATGTATTGGTCTACGTTGATGATTTAATTCTCACAGGCAATAACAATACATTTTTGCAGCATGTTGTCACCTCTTTAGGTGAAACATTTTCCCTGAAAGAACTCAGTGATCTGTATTATTTTCTCGGGGTGGAGGTTATTCCAGTTCAGCAAGGTTTGTTTCTTTCTCAAAACCGTTATATTCATGATCTCCTTACCAGGTTGAATATGGTTGGTGCTAAGGCAGTTCACACACCTATGTCTGTGTCTACTAAGCTTATGTTTGACGATGGTTTAGCTAGTTATGATGCCAATGAATACAGATGCATCATTGGCTCTCTCCAATATCTCTCGCTCACTCGTCCAGACCTAGGTTTTGCAGTCAATCATCTTGCTCAGTTCATGCACAAACCAACGGTAACGTATTGGCAACATGTTAAAATGCTCTTTCGCTATGTCAAACAGACCATTCATTTTGGTCTCTTGATGCGTCGCCAATCCAACCCAGTGTTTTGGGGGTTCTCTGATGCTGACTAGGGTGGTGATCTTGATAATCGCAAGTCCAACACGGCTTATATAATGTTTCTGGGTAATAACACTATCAGCTGACATACTAGAAAACAAAAGGTTGTGGCTCGTTCCTCTACAGAAGCAGAGTATAGGGCACTGGCTACTGCTGCTTCCGATATTGCATCGATAAAGTCTCTTCTTGATGAACTTGGCCTCACTTTACGTGAACCACTGCTTCTACTTTATGATAACGTTGGTGCCACTCAGCTTAGTCTCAATCTTGTTCTGCATTCCAGAATGAAACATATCGCTATTGATCTTCACTTTGTCCGTGAATTTGTTCATCGTGGCAAACTACGTGTTGCTCATGTTCACACGGATGACCAGCTCGTTGATTTACTAACAAAGCCTCTCGCTCGGTCTTGTTTTACCTTGTTACGTGAAAAATTCAACGTTGCTGATGGAATGTTCATTTTAAGGGGTCGTATAAGGAAATCACCACAACTCCCGCGCATTAGTGATTTGCTTTTATGTATAGTACCTCTAATTGGATTATATTTCCTAAATAGTTCCAGTCTTGTTTATGATTGTATATTCCTTCATTAGCATTCCTTACATAGTCACAGTCTTGTATTATATATAGACAATGTTGTAATGCAATAATATTAAGGTTCTTCACCAAATCACTTGTGTAATCCTTTTACTAGAAATGTCAAATCTTAAATAAATGTTCTATGTGACTTCTAGGTCTAGGGCGTACGTCTTGATAGATTTACTTGCTCGTATTTAGTTTTGGCTTTTCACAGTTTACTCTCTTACGCCCACTTGACGCTCTTTCTAACACACAAAAAATAGCAAGGCCCATTTATATTAGATTCGTTCTAATATATATGGGTTTCATTCTACAGATTCTCCAAGAACCAGTTTATTTTCATGGTTCATGTTTTAGGTGAATTATAGTATCTAAGTGTTTGGTTATAAGAACCAGCTGTGTTTTTATTAGTGGAACCAACAATTTATTGATGTTGGACCTCTGAAAAAACATTTTGAACCTTTTTTTTTGTTTGCTTGATAGTGTGGTAGAGATTGTATTTCAAATTGTTTTTTTGCTCGGAAATGCATTAAAATAATTTATTTTAAGAAAAAAAATATTTTTAAACATTAGCGCATCAACACGATCCAAAAACACCAAAAAAAATTAATTTTAAGCAAAAAATACAAAATTAAATTTTAGGCAAACAATGTTTTGGTCGTATTGTCAAACGCCCCCTTCACGTGAGTGTGCAGTGGTAGATTCCTTTGTTACTATTGAGAAGTATTGAATGACCACTGTAGTCTTCTTCTCTTTCATTCTCCTTAACTATAACAACAAAAGAAAAATGAAAACAATTACATAGACAAACATTCCTCATGACTGTAACCAACAACCCCAAAACTTAAATCGAACTCAAGCTTTTTCTGGATTGTAAATCGTGCTTCCCTAAAGGTTGTGATTTCTTTCTAGTTAGTTTGATTTAAATTTAGACTGATCTGCATGAATGCTTTCTCATTCTCCTTTTTATTTATTGCTTGCAAACCTTTATCTATTTATATAGTTTCAGAAATTAGTGGGTTTTTTTTCTTGTCTAAGATTATTGTTGTTTGATTTCAGATCTTTATCGTATGATTGCTGTCACTTTAATTATTGTTGTCTTAGATTAATGTTCTCAGTCATTAAACCTAAATGAGGTTGAACAAATGACAGGCACTACATTCTAAACAAAATGACTTTTATTTTTTTCATGTCTTTGCTCCTACAAACATTTAATCTAAGCTTCAATTCATAAACACTAGTGGTTGTAATCATTTTAATTTATTTATAGTCTTCAAAGAGATGCTACTATGATTTCACATATGAAACTACTTTGAGATTGATTAATTTGTTCTATACAATGATACTATAAAATGCAATGTCTGCTATTGTTTGCACTTATAAATTTTTCATTAAAATGTAATGTATAATTTAAGAGAACACCAATTCATAAAGCAATCAAACATTTTTATACACAGTCAATACATCTAATAGCATTTCACATATACATAAAACAACTACCTAGAAACCAATTGAAGACATTTTAGGTTGGCAGGTAGATTTGAAAAGGTAGTTTTAATCTTTAGGTTCTGTTACTGCAACATCTTGGATTAAAATTTTGTGTATTATTTTTGTCATGAATATGTTATCTTGACTTCTATTATCTAGCTACCAATCCATTTAGTTCATCTGTAGAAAGGTTAGATAGTCCTACAAGTGAAGCTAGATTACAGTAACATAAAATTGTATTGAAAATGTGAAATTGGTAGAACTTTGGTCCAATCAGATCTCCCCCAATCCACAGACAGTACGTGTGGGATGTGGTTTAGTATTGTGGTGAAACAGATCTAGGACTTGTTGTTTTTCTTTACTATTATCTTTAGCTTTGACCAAGCATTTTATTTTGCGTTAATTAAACTTGCTTCTATACACGCACCTCATGTATCCTTCTGTTACTTATTGGAAAAAAAAAATAGAGAGGAAGGAATAGGTAGTCTTCACCCGTGTTCTGTCATTATCCATATACATATATCTATTTTTTTTCATGACTGCATAAGTTTTTTTCAAAAAAATGAATTACATATTAATATATCTTGTTAGGTTTCAAATGATCCATAAATGTTGTTGAGGTTGTAGGCTTTTTACTTTTATTTTCCTCATCCATCCCTTTTAAACATTAAAGGTTGTTCCTTTTAGGTAATTAATTATTTTCTTTTCATTACCCTATCAAACATAACAATGGATGGGTATGATACTCATTATAAAGCTTGTTGGACCAAAGCAATGTTGCACATGTTTTGTGGCATTTGCATTAAAGCTATTAAGAGAAACAAAACTTTTCTTTAACAAAAGCACAACTTAATAACAAATGGGATGAGTTTTAAAAAGGATTGGAGGGTGTGAAAAAAGTTAATATTTGAAATTGGAGTTGGTTGGAGTAGTGAATTTGGGACTATTTCTGCAACTAGTGAATGGTGGAAAACAAAATTCAGGTCCATTGTCTTTATCTTAATCTTTTCAATTTAGTTTGTGTTGTTGCATTATTTAATTAATCTTTTAGATTTATTAACTACATCCAGGTTTCATTATGTAGGAAATAAAAGGAGTAAAGAAGTTTAGGCATTCCAAAATTGAGCTCTCGATTATGTGCCAAGTATGACATCATATTTAGTAACATAGTGGCCACAAAAGAATATGCTTGGGCTTCCTCTTAAGGAATGTTAGTTGATAAAGATAACAAATGTGCTGGATTAAGGAATACCAATAACAATGAAATAAATCTTGAAGAAGGAAGTTGCAATTCCAACTTGATGGATTGTGGTTTGAATATATATGTTCTTTTTGGATATTACTGTTTCAAATTGAATATATATATTTTTTAAAAAAAAATTCATTCATTGAATGATGCATATGAATATTACCAAGCTCAAATTGAAATCCATTCCAAATTTGATCAACAATGTAAATATCAATAATATATGTGTAAACCCTGGAAGTTCAAAATTTGTAATAAATGGTAAATAAAAGAGAAATTATTAAATGAGCTTAAATGTATGAGAGAAAAAAAGGAAAGAAAGACAAAAAAAAATTAGTGTATACCCCGGATGAAACTAATAACGTTATCGTGAGATGATAATAAACTTGTAAATGAAATAAAGGATGGAAATGTAAAATGGTCCCTAGTTGAGAAATTAATACAGTCCATGCAAGGATGGCACAACAAAATTTAAATTTTTTTGTGTAAGATCACATACTGATCAATTTTACGCTAACAAGCATAAGTTTCAATCCGATTGTTGGATCTGACTAACATTTTTTGAGGAGTCTCCTAACACGTTGTTCTATCTTTAGGTAAAATATGAGGAGAATTGGAGTTCAAAAAGATCATAAAAGATTGTCAGCAGTTAGGCAGAAGAGTAAAATAGAAACTCATTAATGTAATTTTCATAAATAAAGGGAAAAAACTAGAAATTTTAGTTCATCTTCCTCTATATACAGCCAACTAGAGTTGTAAGGAGAGAGAAAGGAGGAGAAAAGAAAATTTTGGAGAGTTCCACACCAAAAACCTTGAGAGAAACTAAAGTTTAAGGTAAGATAATGAGGGAATAAGAATCTAAACACAAGTGAAACAAGAAATAAGAGAGAAATCATGTGAGGGAAAAGAGAGGAAGATAAGAAACACATGGCAAAAAAGAGGGAAAGAAAGGAGGAATGTAAAACTTTGACTAGTTAGCATTCAAAGTTTATATATTTGTCGGGTAAGGAGTTTAAAATTATTATACAAGTTTAAGTGAAGAAATAAATGGATTTCATGCTTAAAATCCAAATTTGAATTAGGATTCTATGATGTTAAATTGGGAAAATATTGAATTGTTGTAGTTGGATGTGTTGTCGATGATGTGGTGGTTTGGAAGGATTTCAGACTGCTATGCATCTTAGAGATTGTACAGGCAAAATATATTCAACATATGAAGTCTGTGTGTTTCACATGATGGTCACAGTCTGGTGTAGGAAGCTGAAGTCAGCTTGTTCACGGTTCCGTTACCACGTATACTGACAGCTTTGTTCCATTCGTTTCCCATGCGAAACGAATGGTAATATTTTTTTTAAAATTACATCTTTTTTTTATTTGTTGTTTTTTATAAATATATTTAACCGACAATAATTTTTATCTAGCAGGCTATGGTTTTTGGATGTGATTCAAGCTCAATGAAGCTTTTTATGGAAACACGTGCGAAGTGATGACCGCCAAAAACGGGTTTAGCAGTTCACGGATAACCTAACTCAACACTTTGTGGTATGTTGGTTTTTAACCATTTCTTTTCTTAAGTTATTATTTTCTTGAATTTGATGAATTTATTTTTTCTTTGCAGGAGACATATATTAACTGGTTGAAGGAGAGATATAGGGACGATCCTTCAACCTATCTAGATATCGATTCAGATTTGTGGTTGGAGGTAGGATCATCTGATGGACCCGATAGAAATCGAGTGTACAAACTCTCTAACACTACGGTTGAGAACTTGCGGACGACCCGTGGTGTTTCGACTGTTAGATGCTCGCAATTGGTCCCGAGCACTCAAACTCCAGAGTTTGAGGCGATGTTGGACTAACAAGTACAAGATCGAATGACCCATCTCAATGAAAAATATGAACAACTCATTGCGAATTATAAAGAACTATGTCGAGTGATAATGGAGATGAGATCACAAATTGGTAGTATATGTACACCATCTAATTGGCCACACGGTCTCAGCGACAATCAACCTCCTCCTCTTCCTCCTCCAACGCCGCCTCTATTTTAGTTTTATTGTATTTAAACATACAAATATTTAAATTTATAATAAATATTTGATTTTTTAAGATAATTTATTTTTATATTTTTTATTTATTATTTATTTTAATTGTTTTTATACTTTTGTTCAATATATTTTTTTAAAAAAACATATTTTTAAATAATTAAAGATTGTATTACTAATGGAATAAGTCTCTCGGTATATTTCAAAGAGTTGGAAAAGAAATTACAGCAAATATCATTGTTACTGTTAACTCACCGATGAACTTATTCCATCGATATATTCCAAAGAGTTTGAAAAGACTTATATCAAATGTCATTACTATTGTTAACTCAATGATGGAATATGTTCAGGTATATTCCAGAAAGTTGAAAAAGAATTGCAGCAAATGTCATTGCTACTGTTAACTCACCGACGAAATAAGTTTGTCAGTATCTTCTAGAGAGTTGAAAAAGAATTACTACAATACCACTGCAATTGTTAACTCATCGACAGAATTACCGATGGCATTCTATCAGTGATATGTAATTTTATCGATGGAATTACATATGGTTCAATTGTCGATGATATGCTAAATTTTACCGAGGGATTACTGGTGGAATGAAGTGGGTAATTTTTTTTGGTGCGCATGTTATGTCTTTAAAGTCATCGGTAAATTTATTAACAATGGACTCACTCACATACAAAAAATTACCGATGAGCATTTTGCCGATTGAATTTTTTGTCCGTGATCCCATCAATAAAATAATCACAAACAGACTATTAGTGTGAATATCGATAGAAAATTCCGACAGTAAAACTATTAAATTTGGTAGTGTTAAGATATATGGTATGCTTGCTTTCACTTTAGTTGCACCTTATATTACAATGCTATCCGATTTGTTTCTCCTGTTGACCTTGATATTGTTGCCAAAATTTGCTATGCTTTATTTTTAGGTTTAACTGATTTTCTAGCTATGATGCTAATTTTAGCTTCATGTATTCTCATATCCAATGCCCATTTCTATTTTTCATAGGAATGGATGGTTGTGCTGTTTTATGTATGGTTTTTTGTTTCTTGTAGACATGAAATGTTTCTTCTTCGTTACAAATGATTGTCTTTCTTAACAGGAGACACTAAGATTTGAAGAAAGAAAGTTTTTACCCAAAAAAAATGTCTTTACCATTCAAAAGTATGTTATATGTCTGTTAGAGAATAATATAAATCATATCTTGGGACCTCACCTAATAACTTAAGCTATTGGGTTGAGATGGTTCTTTGACATGGTATCAGAGTTTTGATGACCAAGCTATCACGAGTTCGAATCTCACCATCCTCATTTATTTGATAAAAATTAAGTACAAGGTAGTGTGAGTCTCTGCAAGTTTCAAGCTCAAATGGCTTTCACTTGAGGATGTGGGTTAAAGAATAATATAAATTATATCTTAAAACCTCACCTAAAAAATAAATTATATTTTTTTTTATTGGTTTCTTGCAGTTTTTCTTTACCTTTCTTTCTGCTTTTCAGTTGTTTAATCTTGGGCTTTAACCATCATGCAGATATCATTCCATTCATCATGAAGGGTTTATTTTAGATAGCCTTTCTTGAATACCTTTCCAATCTAGATTGCTCAGAGTGCTAATTAACAACACATTCAATGTTTTTTTTACTCCTCACCACACGTCAACTAAAGAAATGATTTTTTAATATATAGTTACATTAGAATTTAGATAATCTAAGGAAAAATATGTCTCCTTATAAAGTCAAAAACAAAAATGCAGGAGTAAAAAACAAATGGATGGCGAGACTTTGGTCACACAAAATGGTGGGTCCGTGGGAAACGAGAAGCGTGCGAATTAGGCTAAAGTTGGAAGTGAGTCCCCCATTTTAGACGCCCACTTGTGCCGCCCATAGTGCTTCTTGAGAGGTGGAAAAGACATGGCAAAGAGTGTAGACCCCCTCAAGCCACTTAGGCTGACTCAACCACATCTTCTCCTATATGGGCATTCCCCCTGCTGAAGTCTTGACACGTTGAAAATCATCAAACTACACCATCCAACCGCATTATTCAAAGTGGATTGTCACCTATATTAAAAATATAATAAACAAAGTTGTGTGGTGGTTCTACTCTTCATTATTTATTATGTATTCTCTCTCGGATCGTTATGGATTTAAATAATAACTTTTTAAATTTCTTTTAATTCGATACTCTATTTCTTGTTTTGTACAATTGACTCAGTCGCATTATTTAAGCCACGTCATTTAAAGTATTATTTTTTCTTTTTTTGTTTGATGCATTTGTTTTATCCCTTAATTTTAAAAAAAAAATACAATTTTTCTTTTTTTTTTTTTGTTATCGATGAACTATTTTTTTTATTTAACTTAAAACTAAAAAAAAATTAATCTCATTATTTATTATCAATGACCTGCCTTTACTATCTATTAAATAAAATGATTTTTTTTAACACCCCTATCATGGATTTTTTTTTCTTTTAAAAAAAATATTTTGTACAAAAAATTTGCATGCACTTTATTATCCTATAAATGTATTAAATGAAAATTAATCTATGGGATAAAAAAATTATTGAGTTTGATGGTATGCATGACTTGAGTCATGAGTTTGGTTGTTCACTCGAGTTCTCATGGGTTTTTTTTTTTTAAATACATATTTTTTTCACTAATTTTATCCTTTAAGATTGAGTTAATTTGAGATTTAGCTTTCCAGTTTGGTATTTTTTCAAGATTGTTCTCACAAGTTTTGCATGTCAATCCGGGTTGACCTAAAAAAAATTAAATGTGTTTTCATCCTAATATTAAATAAAAATATTTTTCAATACTTAGATTTATTTTTTTATACATTTTTTTTTTAAAATTACTTTGACATGTGTCACAACGCAAAACAATGGGCTAGTATCTATTTTACTCGGTTGGAAGATGAACTTCTTCCACCACTTTAATATTATTATTTCAGCAGAATGGATAGTTATTAGTTTAGTTTCTTAATTATCTGGTTTAGTAAAAGAAATTTGAATGATGTGATCTCTCTAGAAAATTTTATTAGCATTTATCTCCTTAATAAATAAAATAAAAGATAATTAATAGGAAAGGTTTAGCAAGCATTTGGTTTATTCTGACTTCTTTCTGATGGAGACATAATCCAAACAGCTTTGATCAAATCTTTGCTTTCTGTTTTCTAATGCCAATCTCCTCTTATTCAATGAAACGTTATTTTTGTACAATAGCTAAGTTTATTCCCTCTACATTTCGAGGGGCAAAACCGAATTTT
>Ga0307514_10006022_pt1 | contig 10665 bp, 3 predicted proteins | sample 16_EM_MG_FD_203088 | JGI IMG/M metagenome (GOLD analysis project Ga0307514, IMG submission 203088) | Populus trichocarpa ectomycorrhiza microbial communities from riparian zone in the Pacific Northwest, United States - 16_EM | ecosystem: Host-associated > Plants > Roots > Unclassified | place... | reverse complement strand
AAGACAAGATAATGTCCTAAGCAGGCCCAGGGACCTTGATTAAGAAAATCCTCTGAATTACCCATGAATCCATAACTTGCCCAAAAACAATTAAATTCCAGCAAAAGCAACCTCTACTGCTCTAAACGGTAAGTTTCAACTTCAGTTTGTTAAACCATTTCCTTCAAGCAGTCAAATCACCGTACAAATCTCCAGCTATGCTGAAAACAAAATCCTTACTTGCATGTAATGCAATCCATAATAAGTTCATTCCTAACGTCAAGCTAGCACTTAATTGCTACCTTTACATCCATGGAATAACTATAAAAATTGAACATTTATTAGAGGGAAGTCACTCCAAGAACAATCCTCAACAATGATGGAAAGTAGAAAGTTAAACCAAAGAATCAATGACCAATACTTTATTTTAACTTCACCATCCTCTGATAGAAATTACCAAAGCCAAATCAAGTACTCATTCAAAATCCTCTCAAGTCAAAGTCTTGCAAGAGTCAAATTACTTTTTAAAAGATGTTCCTTCCACAAATAAAACCAGTAATCCTATCAAACAAAGACCAACAAAACCTCTTGAAAAAGCTTTCTTCACATTCAATAACAAAAGCACTACATCAAAACAAAACAAAAACAATTTAAAATATAAAGCTTTACCCTTTACCTTCCAGCAACAGTAGCATCAAATGTGAAAGTAACAAGATAGCTCCCTGGATTCTCCTCATCCGGTTCAAGCCTCAAACTCTCCTTCTTCAAATTAACATCGCTCCTTATAGTGACCGTCTTCTGGTGCTCTACATAAGGAGCCGGTTGGGGCATCACTGGGTACCTCCCTCCTACCCAATGAGCCGCCGGGTGGTCCACCCGGTTGCGGTGATCGTACGGAGCTGGCGACTGCACGGGCATCGCGGGTGGATAGTACCCAGGGTACTGATAATATGGTGGGGGGTTAGGGTTAGGGTATTGCGAAGGGTAAGGCGTTGCCGCCGTGAAAACGTAACGGCTGGGCGTGATTTCCGGCTGCGGGGGTGCTGGTGGGGGCGGTGGAGGGTGGCTCTGCCGGCTTCCGTGTCTCCTTCGGCCGTTAACGTTGTTGCTGCTGATGTTTCCCATGATGGGGTTTTGGGCTTGACCGTTTCTGTTAAGCTTTTATCTTTTAATTTTTTTTTGGGTCAGTTAGTTAAAAAAAATAGAAGAAAAAACGGGTAAGAGAAATATCCGGTAATTTTGTTTAGCTGTAACTGACAAAAGCGGATCTGGAACCTTGAACGGTTCAGTTTTTCTTTTTGTCTTGTTCCTTTCTTTCTTTTCTTGTCTGATGGTAACAGAAGGGAAGGTCCTTTGTGAAGAGCGGAGGATGGAAATGGGGGAGAGAAAAGCTAGGAGATATTTATTTGGGCTTTGTTGCGTGTTTATACTAGAACAAGGAGGAGGAGGAGGAGTAGAGGGGATGATTTTGCAAGAGGTGAGGGATGGAGGCAGAATCTGTGGGTGGGTGGGTGGGTGGGTGGGAAATGGGTGGTGTAATGCGATCGCGTAAAGCTCCACCATTTCTTTATGATTGACAGAGGGAGGGCTAGAGATTATGCTAAAGTTATTAATTTACTGTTTAGTGGATTATTTTTCCACTTCTTTTGTTCGATTTTGTTATTAGTTCTTAAATAAAAAATAATTATTTAACGGTTCTCCTGTTTTTCCAGGACAGCTTCCATCAGTGCTCGGCCGGCAGAGATAAAACGGGCCCTTTTTCGTATTCAAGGTGTTATCTCAATTCCTGCAAGAACATTCACGAAAATGTGGAGAATTAAAAAGAAAAAGGCAATACTTGAATTTTTGTTTGCACATACATGTGCTCATGATTGCATTCCTAATATTGAGTGCGTGGGTGGGCCACTTCAAATAATGTACCGGGCAATGGGCATGACTTAGGTCTAGCACGGCAGTTTCTGTTCAGTTCTGGCGAGACCATGTCCGGCTTACTGAGCTAACATCTTGACTTGAGACTGCTTTCGGGCTTCGGACCTTTCATGTAAGCGGGGCAAACAAACCTTTAAACATTTGCGAGCACGTATTTAAAATTAAATTAAAAAAAATCTATTGTATATGTTGACAAAACTAAAAGGATAAAAAAAACATTTAAGGGGATGATTCATAATATTCAGGTAGAGTAAGTTTTGAGAATTTTTTATACGGTGACATCAAGCATGAAGTTAAGTGTAAGAAAAAATTAATCTTTAATTAATGTAATCCAAATGTAATCCAAATAAGAAATAAGAGCTACTTGACATGTACAAGAGTTGTAGCATATAATTTTATGGTAATGATCATAATTTTTAATCTAATTGTTGAATTCAGTTAAAATTTTATTAAAAAATATTAAAAGCTTTGTTTTCTATAGGATTAAAATTTTATAGTAATTAGATATCAGAAAGATTTTTAGATAAAGCTCATAAGCTTTTATATAATGTCTTGATACTTGGCAACATCAAATGATACCTTATACTAAAATAAAAAAAAACAAGGAAATTTTTTTTTTTCCATGCACATACATTCCTATGTTTAGTAACCATTTATATTATTTCAAGATTTATTTCAGTTAATTTAATATATTCAAATTCTATCATTAAACAATTATTCTTTTCTTTAGATACATGCATATCAATTTATATAATTCCCATATCTCATAACATAGCAATCATTCTCAAAGGTTAGGCCTCAAGCCACACGGTCAAACTATCATTACTTAAAGCATATCACATACATGTTTCTGTCCATAACCATACTTAGCAATTACACATCATCATACTTTTAAAACTAATTTACCCAGTTAAAAATCTAACATATCCATATTTTACATACATTCCCAATTCATATAATTACAACATACCAAAATACATCTCTAACTATTACTACTATTATATATAATATCTTGTCGTAGTATTTGGAATATAATAGACTCGAGCATCAATTGACAAGAATATATTGAAACCTATGCAAAAAATATAACATTCATATAAAATATCTATAGTAAAACTCATAAGATAGTGATTTATAAATTTTACAAACAATATTGAAGGATTACATTCATTTCATGATATACACACATGAAATATCAAAACTTATACTAGCCTTAGATTTCTAGATCAAGCCAAATAGTCTTTCTTTTTATCTTTCTTTATCACCTTATTACAGGTCTTCAATCATTCCTTACTCTTATACAAGTCTTCTATCTCCCCGCCTTTATAATACAATTTCACTACCATTTACTTATCCCTCTATAAGGACTATATATACATGAGGTCACAAAAGAGGTTTATTTCCTTAAAACTCATATGGAGATTGCTTTCTCACATTATCTAGTCTTATAACATATTTTCTCTTTTATGACACTAAGTGAAGGTGAGTCCCCCGTGGAGCTCCCACCACCCAAGTTTCCAAGAACGTAGGTGCCATATAGTGTATCTTTATACTATTCCTAAACAACATTGGCCACAAGTTCACCATTCAACCGTACATATTGATCATATAGCATACACTTTACACTGTTTTGGTCCATACCAAAACTACGCTAACCATTCCTTCTTCAACCACATTGTATACACGCAAGACTAATCGTATCTTTATATGTATACTCTTTTTCTAAGGTTACTAAATACTCTACACATGTACTCTTATGTGATCCTAAAATCCATCCTCTAGCTAAATTGGTTGTCAACACATCATTTTTCCTTCCCACATATAAGGTTGCCTTAATAGCCGATTACCCTATATTCTTTGGGATGTCATATCCACCATTGTCTTCATATGCTTAGAATATCTTAATAATTCTAAATCCTTCCAATATTCCACATTTTTTTCAATTCTTCTAAACATGCATACTAGGTGTTGTAATTATAGCCTAAAAATTCTTACATATGAGCTTTCATAATAGCTATCTTTTTTAATATTTTTGGATTGTCCATGACAACCCCTTTCTTACTATAATTTAGGCTCTCCCGGCAACCTATAAACAAAACATAGTTTGTCCATCGCGACAACTTATATTGACATCGCATATGTATTATCCTATAATATTCTTTCGTATTATAGGTTGGTAACCAACATAACCACTATTATAAGACCTAGGTTGTGGTCTAGGAGCCTAAAAGGCCTTAAGACCATTAGTGAGGCAAAAACAGCCTATAACCCAAGTATTTAAGGGAACTTTTTTTTTTCTGAAATAATAAAAGAATATTAAAAGTTATCTGGTATAGTAAAAGAGAAACATTGTTTAAACAAGTAGTGTTACTTTTGGAGTTTTCTCTAGGAAATTCCTTAAGCTTGGGTGTGGAGCCTTTTTTGTTTGGGATTGTTTATAGGACTAGTAACAAGGTAAGATCATTCCTAACTCTTTAATTTTAAGATTATGACCAATAATTTTGGCATGACAGGGCTCGATGAATGAATTTGGGGTTAGAATGATTTTGATGTTTTTGATGGAATCAATTATGGAAAAACTTGTTAGAATGTTTTATAATATGTATCTGGATTATTTGGGATTGGGATAAAACCATTTTGATGTTAAAGAATGTGTTGTTGAGATTGGGCAGAATCGGAACAGACTATAGGTCAGGATTTTCTGGGATTCCTGATCAAACGATCGACTGACAAAAGTGAACTGGCCAATTGGTTATTAGATAGAAGATGCAGTCAACCATTTGGGTTGTGGTTGGTCAACCAGTTGGAGAAACAATAGTGAGGTAGGTATATTCTGTTTTAGACGGTGATCAGAAGCAAAGATGGTCAATCGATTGGGTTGGCTTGTGGTGGTTGACCTGTTAAAGAGATGGTCAACCGATTGGTTTGTATTGTAACGGTCGATCGGTTGGTTCAGTCTGGTCAACCGGTTTAAAGGGTTGTAGCATTTTCGTTTCTGTCTTAGTATGTTTAATGTTTAGACTTCTTCTTCAATCTTTTTTTTTTGTTTTGAGTATTTCCTATTTATTCATTTAGGTTCTGCTTATATTGCTACGGTCAAACCCCAATGATTCATTTGTCTTAGTTTCGAGTTTTTGTTTGTTTTGCTTATGTTTTCCGAGTAAGCGGGATAATTTCTATTATGCATTATATATATTGATATGATGATGAGTATTATTGCTATTGTTGATTATATAAGCTTAATTAGTTGTTATTATTATTATTATGTTTTCTTCTTAAATATTCATCATATGCTTGTTTAATTTAAACATGGTCTATATATCCTTTATGTTTGTTCAAATGTGACCATGCCTGCATTGTGAATGTTGATTATAAACCATGAACCTTATATTCATGTTATTTATTCATTTGAGCTCATGATTCTTATTACCCCATTTAGATGTCAGAAACTTCAAACTAATGAGGGGTAGTTAGTTACTCCATGCTAACGGAGAGTAGTTAACCTATGTGCATATGATATTTTGATTCCTAACTAGCAAGTAGGATGCCAATATTGTATGGATTAATCCCCTTACAATTATATATGTTTCCTAGTTAACGAGTAAGATGTCAATAATAATGATATGTTATTATAACATGCATACCCCTCTTTGTTCATCATTTGTTTGTGACCATTGGAATATATTTATTTGTTATATAACCTGATTTATACACCTATAATCACGTATCTCATAATGTGATATGGTGACATAAGATAAAAAATAAACCATTATCAATGAAGATCCTATGAATGGGACAATCTTACTTTATTATCCACCATATTATTGACACATTAATCATATTGGTAAAAAGCATGCCATTCTCACAGTTCCTCACCATTTATTCCAATAGATAGTTACTAGCAAAACACTTGCTATATTTTCCTTTAGATATCTTGAAAATTCTTGCTATAATTGTTTGTTCTTTGTTAAAGCCTAAAGCATTGACAAAGTTGTGAAAATTTGAAGTTTATAACAAAGACAAAGCAATATGGGTATTAATATCTTTTTTTTTCTTTTTCCTATAAAGTATGGTGTGACTAGGAGCAACCTAGCAGAATTACATGCCAAACTCTTCTTCCCCAACTCAACTAGGTCATGAACAATTATAACATTCACTTAACAATTACAATGTTTATGTTGGTATGATAAAGGATTACCTTACTATTATTGAGCTTGTCATAAAATAAAAACTGTAGGTGATAACAATCCTTTATCAAGTGCCCTATATATCTATGGTACTAATTGTACTTGAAATTTATCTTGTCCTTTTAGGGTAGTAGCATCCTCACTCATGAGACTTTAATAACTTGGTTAACCACCCCATCGATCCAATAGAGCGTAGACTTTAGCTATGATGAAAGAAAATATGATAGTGGATTCGCTTCCCAAAGTGTTGGCTTTTTAATCACCCATTTATTCTTCTACTGTGTCGCTCATCTAGTTGGATGACATTCACTAAAGAACCTCTCTTGGTATCACTAGAAACAAAGGTACAAGCATTCCTCTTAAAAATTATAATGGAGTTATTGGTTTTATGAGTGCGGTATAAAAATTCATTATACCTAAATTTTAAAAGGTGTCTTGCATTCTCTATATAGGCCTTGGATACATATCATAATAAATTTCTTATCATTAAAACCTTTATTGATGTTTAGGTATAGTCTCAAAACTATTCAATATATTATAACAACTCTTTTCTAGAGGCTTGGAATTCTTATTGTTACACCGATATCATGACGAACGTTTTTTTTTTCTAAGCTTTTGTACAAAGAGAGGGGGGAAGGTTTGAAGAGGGAATAAGATGTAAAAGAGTCACCACCTAATATTATAGCATTAGAAACCCTAACTAATCTTTTATAATTTTGGGCAAATGGCTAGTTATGCTAAAGAAAATATATTATCACCTATGATTACAAATGGATATTATATAAGGGATTAGACTGAAAGGTAGTTGATTGGGACAAAACCTATCATTTCTAAAGTCTAGGTCATTTACCACTCCCAATTACCACTATAATGATGATCGGTGAAGGTTCATTCAATCTAACAACAATTAGTGAATTGACATCTCTAAGACACTAGTTACTTTAGATCAAAACATGTAACCAGATACGTTCTTTTCATGTAACATCATTGAATAACAAAATTGATCTATATAGGAATTAATCGACCCAGTCCAAAACCTAGGAAGTGTGGCACTAAACATATATTTATCCACTCAAAGTCCATGTACAATGACATATAAAGTTCATTTATCCTATAATAGAATATCACTCGTTTTTTGTTGAATGATATTTTATACTCCAGACTCGGATGCCTAAGTAGTGATTATTACCAATTCATTTACTTGGAACACAAGATCTAGATGTATTGAATGTCCTTTACTAAACTCAAAGTTAAGGATACCAACCTATGAGAATTCATTTATCTTGAGATGTGTTATTGATTTAACAATCACACTTCATTATTTTTTTTTATAGTATTACCCCTAATCAATAGCCATGCATACTGATTAGAGAAGATTCTTCTATGCATAATCAATGTTAGTGGACAACTAATTTAGAAGCCAAGATTCTATACTATTATCACATAATCATTAATTTGCATGAGAATGCAAATCACTTAGGAAAGACTAACTTAATACAATCGATTAACCCTAAAGTGTAACGACTAATGATGATAAATTAACACTTAGAAGCCATTTATCGATATTGATAGAATTGGATATACTTACTTAATTCTCTCAATTGGTTCAAAAAATGAAATGACCGATGAAGGTTTATTTGCACCAAAAAACCATTAATAGACACTTGACTTAAAGGCTCTATGTATTTTAAAGAAGATTTTTGGTCTTTGAAAACTGAGATACAAGAGAAAGGTGTTATTCCTCATCAACATTCAAGATGACAACTTGTTATAAGTTTATTTACATTGAACATTAAAGGTAAATATCAAACAAAAAATGAAAAAGAATTTTTTTAAAAAAAAGTTAAAAAAGCATGATTTAAAAAGGAAATGTTAGTGACAAGTTTAGAATGTAGAAACTTTTTTTGAAAGTTAAGCAAGCATGATTTAAAAGAGAAAGTGTTTGTGAAAAGCTTGAAATGTTGATCTTTTAAATGCCTTTTTAATATGGGGCAACCCTTAATAGGCTTTGCAAACAAGCTACAAAGCCAATATGAATACATATATGAATGAGTCTTGATTTTTCACTAGAAAACAAAAAGAAATGCCAAAACACATACTGTTTGAAAAGATTCACATCCATATAAAAGAAAATATCAAATTACAGTTGACAATGATTGTGTTAAAATGGTCAAGAATATAACAAAACCAAGATGCAAGATTATAAGGTTTCAACCACAATGTAAAAAAGTAGTAAAAAATGGACAAACAAAAAACAAACTTAAGGAATAGATAGGTCTTTTAAAAGACTTGTTTTAACTGGGTTTTAGAATCAACTAACTTAAAGAGAAGCTAACCTAGAAGCTATATTGCAACTTCTAAATAGATACAAAACATAATAGTTACAAACACACATAAGAATCCATTTATAATTCATCATAAGTCCAAACAAAATGAATGGGGTAATAGTATGGATATTGTAAGTAAAACAACATAGAAAGAGGAAATGACAAATGATAACATGCTCAAACTAGATATTTAGCAATTCCAACTATAAGAGGTTTAAGATATTTAAAGTTCAATACTTTAATTGGTAGAAAGTCCTAACATTTCTAGTATAATTTATAAGTGTGAACATTGACACATATACGTCTGAAACTAGATCTTATGGTTGAGGTTTAAACTTCACTAACTTAAAGAGACCTACCCTAAAAGATAGAATGTGATTTTTTAAGACCTCATACAAACACTACAAACACAAACACAATATTAGAGAACATTCATAAACTTATTAATGGTGGTGAACAATATAAAATAAACAACATGAAGGATGTTATAATGTAGCAATAAAAAAAGAGATACAACCCAATGATGGTGAATTTAAACAAAGTATTTCATGAATCTCACATAGTAAAGAAGTAATTAGTTAGACTGAGCTTTGATTGTTTGCCTATTTATTTTTATTGGTCTATTTAATTTAATTTTTGCATATTTATTTTTACTGCTTTAACATGCATGTTTATATATTACTCGTGCATAAGTACATCGGGTATGAATTAATGCCTTCATGCATTTTTATTTTTTGAATAAACTCAATTCTAGGTTAAGTGGGGAGTAGCGATCTGTCTCATGACTTTCAGTCGGAGTTCAGATTCATGAGAAATCTAACTATGAGCCAAGCATTTACTCAATAATGACAGTTACACTGTGCTCCAACCATTCCTTGTAAACCCCTACACCGTCTTCATGAAAGGTGGTCATTGGGTATATCATAGACTCTTTTAAGACCAGATAGTGAGCTTACCCCTCATGTAATAACCTAAAACCTACCTTTAGGGTATGGACTCCTTAATAATTCATTTTGCAATAGGTTAAACTTGATTAAAATCCTAAACTTTGCAAGGTTGTTTTTTAGCTAAGACTATGACTTCCATGACTTCTTCTGAGTATGGGGAAAGATCTGAGATGATGCATCTAGTTGAAGGGGATTTTGCCTAAGGACCAAAGTTGGGAAATTATTGTACATGATCAAAATACATTACTCCATGGATAATATAAAGAAGCTTGTGGTAGTTTTGGGATATGTGGATGAGACTTTGTTTGAGAGAAAGTATGGGAGAATTGCCCATCTAATAAGGATCTCAGTTTAGATTTCTACAGGCAATGCCTTAATGCATTTCTAGAATCCGGGTTATAGATGTGTCACCTTTAGAGATATTGACATGACCCCTACCATTAAAGAGTATGCCCAGATTTTGAACTTCCCAAATAACCCTTACAAAGTATATTTCAGACAAAGAATCGAGAATACAACTACCAAGGTCGTAAAATTATTACATCCAGACCAAAGTGATTAGTACAAGATGTTTAATAGAGAATTTAAGTGGAAGTTAATGGAGAATAAAATGAAGGCATATAAAGATAAGGGAAAGCTAGGAGAAGAGAAATACTAAGTAGTTGCTTTCACCTTCTTCGAGTTAGTTTCGTTTCCTTCAGAAGTTGTTGGGATCATCAGTATTGAAGCTGCCAACGCCTTAGTTGAATATGAATGACAAAGAATAACTCCACCACAACTTTCTTGGTTGAAACTCATTTATCCCTAAACCATTGTAAATTGCATGGAAAAGGAGCAATGTGGTGTTGTGTTCTATATTATATATGGATAGTTAGTCATTTAGAGACACCAAGAAAAGTTTTCAATAATTTCTGGTCGTTCAACATAAGACCCTTCATGATGATTTTGAGTGAGGAATGGAACAAGTTAAATTAGAAGTCATGGGTAAAAAATTACCAAGCACTTTATCGGAGTGATTTCAGGTGGAAAGCCCTTTAGGTATGCAGTTCATCTTATCTTATGAGTTGTGGTGATAAAACATTGATTCCACTGATTGGTTTGACTGGTTACATCAGTTACTCACCCTCGTTGGTAGCTGGAAAATTTAGAGGCATTCAGTATATGTTGAGGACCTAGGGATTAGCCAAGTATAACAGTTTGTTCAAAGATGTCAATCACACTATGAGATGTGTTTGGGGGCAGCTTGTTTTATTCTACGGAGAGGAACAACAAAAAGAATCCTCAACCAACCCTAAC
>Ga0307514_10006021_pt1 | contig 10665 bp, 9 predicted proteins | sample 16_EM_MG_FD_203088 | JGI IMG/M metagenome (GOLD analysis project Ga0307514, IMG submission 203088) | Populus trichocarpa ectomycorrhiza microbial communities from riparian zone in the Pacific Northwest, United States - 16_EM | ecosystem: Host-associated > Plants > Roots > Unclassified | place... | reverse complement strand
TAAAACTTTTGAGTTATTTTATGTAGATAAAAAACACAGACTTTTCATTAACTTCTCTTTAGCTAGACCAGGAAGAGAGGTGAGTAAAAAAATCAAAAAATTGATTAAACTGAGAAAACAGGAAAAAAAAATAAGCGAAAAAACCGAACAGTGAAAAAAACTGATTAAAATTTTGAAAAAACCGACCGGTTCGATTTTGGTTTTATAAGTCTAAAATTGAAAAAACCAATCCGTAAAAAAACCGAGCCAAACTGAAAAAACCGGTTTTTATCCTAAAAAAACGAACTGAAACCGGTTTCGGTTTGGTTTTGGTTTTTTTTTTAATAATAAATATAAAATTATTTTTGATATTTTTTAATATCTTTTGAATCCCAAGGTAATAAAAGCTGGTCATTATTTTTTGTTCTAAATATAAAATTAAATGACTTTGGGGCATATGATAAAATTGGGAGAATATACTGATAAAAATAAACTAATAAATTAAAGTTTCAAACCATTATGCCTTCTTTTACACTTAATTAATTCGATATCTTCTGAATTAACTTTTAGAAAAAATATTCAAGTTATCCAAATTTAAAATAAAATAAAATAAAAAAATACCTCAGATCACAGGCTGCTGATGGTGTAAAAGGTTTATTCTCATCCTTAGATTTTTCAAACTTTATATGTAAGGGATTTTATTTATTTAAATCATTAAGCCAAAGTGAAAATGGAAAAAAAAAAAAAAACTCAAAACAAGAATGCAAACTTAAGTTTCAATTTCAAGCCGCACTGCCCTCTCCCTTGTATAGTCCTGACCTTACCCTCGGAGGCATCCATCTCAGCTATGGCCTGACTCGTAAGCGTTCTGAAATTATATGCTAAAGACACGACCCTGGCCCGACCTAAGTCCTGGTCCTTGCTCGATCCCTAGATGTCTCAGGCTAGACAATCCACAGACTTGACCATCGAAAGTCCGGACTCCGGACTCAATCCTTAGGTGTCCTATCCTCCACCCCTACACCTAGACTCCATCCCGACCCGAGCCCCTGCATCTCAAACTCGACCTTAGGTGCTCCGAACCCAACCTAGGCCCGATGTTGTGCATCTTCGGTTAGGTGATGCATGTACACATAGTTTTTAAACTCAGCCCGGTTTAAGGCCCGGGTCACCGGATTTTGACCGGGTCACAAAGTCGTCCAGGTCAATTTTTTTTTTAAAATCAAAACGATATCGTTTTAGTAAAAAAAAATCAATGGGTTGCAACCAGGTTTTTGACCGGATCTTGCCCGGTCAACCGAATCGTCAGGTCAACTCACTGGATCAGCCGGGTCAAATCGAGTTTTTTCTTCAACCTGATCCGGTTCCAGTCCTGAATCAACCGGATACCAGATTGATCCGCTAAACCGAGCCTAATTTCAAAACTATGCATGTACATTCCCTAACGGTACAAACCCCACCTAACTCACAGGTTATAAACTTGAGTGTAAAAATCAATTCTAAAATTTTTAAAAATCACTTTTTTTTTTAAAAAAAGCAAGACTTGATGTCAGTTTTTATTTTTATAAAAAAAAAATAAAAAAATAAATTTTCACATCTTTTTTTTTCTAATTTTAAAAAGTAAAAACATAGAACATAGAAAGAAAATATGATCTCAAACAGCACCTAATCATATTTACGTGATTTTTATTTTGATAAATGTGTCGTTTTAATAATTACTCTACCTCAAAAACTTACTTTATTATTTGCTAATAGTAAAATCATCGTCACCAAAATGCGAGAAAGGGCATCGCAGGTTGACGTGGCCTGAAGCAACTGGATGCAAATTCTCCGTCACCATAACTACATAAGAGACGTTTGTATAGGACCCAGACAGTCGCTGCGCAAAACAAAAAAAAATGGTCAGTCACACATCTACCAGGGGACGCACCAGTGCCAACTGAGGCCTTGTGAACTGGGAAGAGAAAGAACCGAGGAGGAGAACGCGTCACAACTCGGTGAGTCAACAACAACAAGGGCTCTCTTTTATCATCTAGGACGAGTTCAGGTTCTCCATTATTGAAACCCTTTTGATGTTCGTCTATTTTGATGCACTCATTACGCGAAAGTTGGCGCTTTTTTCTATTTTCCCGCATTTAGTAAAGGTTTTGTCTTTGTTTCATATGGGAGCATTCTATTTTTCAATTCTGTAAAATTTTTCTTTGTTGTCAGTAGTTACTTTTTTTCATTAAGGATTTTTGGTTAAAGCCAGGTTTATGGGTATGTTTTGTTTTTTGTCATATCTGTTTTTCTTCAACACGAAAGAAGTCAAGAAGGCAAGAAATGTTAAGAGCTTATTATTTTGGACTTTTTTAACTATGAAAGTGTTGTATTAAAGTGAATGAAGATGAGTTAAGAGGCTATTAATCAAATTTCTGTGCTTTCTTATTTAAAATGCTATGTTATTGTCTGGTTGAAAGGGACTGATGAGTGCATTGAATTAGTTAATTATGCTTTACCTGGAAGAGGAGAGGACTCTAAATACCTGTTGTTATGTAAATGCGTAAATGAATGGAGTTATTTGGTTTCAGGAATGCGTACAATTTTCTTTTGATATGATACAATGCTGGGCCCTGTAAATCAGAAAATAGGAATGTGTGTCTATAAAACTTAATTAACATGTGGTTCATCATTGTGCATTTTGTTTGGACACTGCAAAAACACAAGTTACAGACCTAATTTGGGTTTAGATTGAAAGTATAGATTTAAAATGGAGTCACACGTAAGGCTATGCCAGGGTTACCATTTGTAAATGATTTTGAAACCCTTCACCAGTTTTTGGGGGTGCTAGCAAAGACTCTTGCACATAAACAATAACCATAATACCTGTATGAAACAATTGAAACATATGATGATTCAACCTTTACTTTGAAGTACTTTTAGTTGAGTGATAGAAAGTTTAGCTCTTATCGGAGCTAAGACATGGTTGAGTTGAGTTGTATAGAAGAACTGCAAATACCTTTGTTGACTAGGTAGAGGCAATTGACGCTCCAGTCTGATGTAGGAGAACTTGCTGTAGTTAAGACTTATAATTTTCTGCAAGACTACTAAACAACCATCTATATTTTCTGGTCCTTTGATTGGTGCAGTGGTTTCTTCTTGTTGTTGTTTCATACTCCAGGCATATGCATACTTGAAAAACAAAAACTTAAAATAAGCTTAGGGTTATTGCAATATGTTGATCCCTCTCTACTCTTTCGAACTTTATCCTTACTTTCAGTGCTTTCTCTCCTTTGTTTTACTTTTACCGTAAAATCAAGGAGTTGAAATTTATTCTCCTCTTCACTCCAAGGCAATATAGTTGACATGGATGGAAAACTTCCCCTCTGAAACCTTGGGGATGTTTGATCATGTGAGCAAAGGATGAGATAGTTAATGGCTGCATGGTTTAAAGTCTGCCTATGGGCTCTGTGGGCTAAAATGTTGTTTAATTCAACCTCATTCACTGCATGCCTTTCTGGATGTTGAGCGCAAGAGGGCCCCAAGTTCCAACTGCATTTTTAAGTTTTGGGCTTAACAATTCTGCTGCTTTCTTTTGCGGTTTCTGTTCTGGTTCATATTTTCTTCCAAGTCGGCTGACTAGTAACATGTGTATAGAATTCTTTAAAAATTTCTTTTAGTTAATAATAGTATCTGTGCAAACCCTGGGGGACCAAAAGAATGCATGGGGCTACCTAGTTAATTCAAGAGGTAGTGTGTTTGGCTTTGTGGTTTGGTTTGCAATAGTCTGTCTGCTAGGAGTCTCTTCATAAAGCTATGCTGTCGGTTTCTTCTTTCCATTATTGTTTATTAGCATATCTAAAGCATTTTAGGTGGTGCCACTTAAGTTTGGTAAAACATGACAAATTATCCTCAAATAGTGGTAGTTGACTAACTGGTCCTTAATGTATTCTCGGTAATTTGCACCTCAGGAGTCCTTTCTGTATAGCTGATTATTCTCGGTAAAGCTCCGAAACCGGAACTGAGATTGATTTATTTCTTAACTTTTGGTTTATGACAGGTGAAAAAAGTGGAAAAAGGAAAAAAAAATGTTTCTCAAAGTGCAGTTGCCCTGGAATGTCATAATACCTGCTGAGAACCTGGATGCCAAAGGACTAATGCTCCAAAGGTCAATTGTTGTCTGCCTTTTAGCTGACTTTGCTAAAAAACGGGCCACCAAAGATCTCGGATACTATCTTGCTGTCTCAACTTTGGAGAGCATAGGGGAGGGAAAAGTCAGGCAGCAGACAGGGGATGTGCTATTTCCTGTTGTTTTCAGTGGTATCACCTTCAAGATTTTCAAGGGGGAGATCTTAGAGGGGGTTGTTCACAAGGTGCTCAAGCATGGGGTTCTCTTGAGATGTGGGCCAATTGAGAATATCTATCTCTCTAGTATGAAAATGCTAGATTACCGCTATGTGCCCGGAGAAAATCCAGTTTTCTTGAATGACAAGACGTCAAAGATTGAAAAAGATGTGGTGGTTCGTTTTGTTGTGCTTGGAACAAAATGGTTAGAGGCAGAAAGGGAATTCCAGGCTCTGGTCAGTTTAGAGGGTGATTATCTTGGACCGGTGTCTTAAAGTTCTACCTTGCACTCAGCTGGAGTATCATATCTTCTGAAGTTTTCTAATCAAGTTAGTTTAACTGCCAGCTTGTTGGTTGTTTCTGTAGTATTGTATATCCTTGTGCCACTCTACTCCTTTTTGTGACTGTTGTCTTGGAGTTCTTGCAACTTCAGTGATTGCTAGACTATATGTTTAGCAACTTGATGTTTCCTTCTGTATGCAGATGTTGACAAATAGTATAATTGATTCGAGGACATCTCATCTTTTGTTGATGTGTTTGTGTACCAATTCTCTTAGCTTTTATATTGTTCTGAACTCATGTTTTGCGAGGGAAAGTTGAGAACCGAAACTCAGTAGTTGGTGATGCGCAGGTGGTCAATGATATTCTATACTTTTGTGAAGTTTAAAACCTAGCCTCAGCTATATTGGCTTAGTTTCCCTTCAATCTACTTCTCTCAAATATTTTCTGAGCTTACTCCAGTCACAACCAGAGAAAGCAAATATTTGTCCGGGAGTCTTCCTGCCCAATGAACACAATTGGGTAGCGCGTGCACATTCAAATGCAACCGCGTTGCCGCAGAGCTCTCATGTTACAATGCGGAGTAGAATTTCTAACATGACCCACAAATGTGGAATTATGCCGCAGCTGATTGCCCTCTTGCTGCAAGGTGCAACTTCTTTGATTGACTATACTTTAAAGTTGTTTGGTTGAATATTTCATTATAGTGTTGGAGCCTGGTTTATGGTTCCACAACTTGGAAACTTTGCCAGTAAAATTTGGCAATGAATCTTCAAGGGTAATCTAGTTTCAACAAGAACAATTCATTTAAATGACGGGAAAAGAGTATTCAGGACATGATCAAAATAAAAAACCTCAAAGTTGATGTATATTGTATGTATTTATGAATCTTTCTTCTGACCTGCAGATTTACACGCTTCATAGCCTCATTATTGCAAGCAAAGCAGAAACCGATAACTTTTCCCATCACTGCACACGCCACAAGCATCCCCCATTTGATACCTTGAAAAACAATTAATCAGGTTACTTCAGAATCTATATCAAATTTGTCTGGGGCTAACCCCAGATCCTGCTTCAGAAAGAAGTGCCGTCCTACTCATCATGAGAACTCCACATTGTTTTTCCACACCGGTGTCAAAATTTTGGTGTACCCTGTTCCTGTTAACCAAACAACAATGCAGCAGCCGCTAAATCTAAAACAAGGGAAATTCATAGGGAGGCGAATTTGTGGAAAAGAGCTGGGTAAAGGGTGGCTACATATAAATTAACTAAAAATTATCATCATTATAAATCAGCAAATAGAGTATAACATCATTAAGGTAAATTTGGAGCATACATTAAATGTAGACCATTAAGTGAAAAAAAGGAATTCATTACGAGAATTCATGAAGAGGATAAGGATCTTCCTACAGACGAGTCAAATAGTGATCCCTCCAGATTATTCCAAAAACCCTCTCAAAAGCTCCAATCTCATAAATACAGCTCATGGTCTTGTATTTGTAAAACCATCGTAGAAATAACTGATATCTAAACAAGGAATAGATCAAGCGTACCTTTACATTCATAACCATTCTACACAATACATATCCTTTATAAAGTACCACTTCAAACATATTATTCCTTTCTTTAGTTCTATAATCCAAACATAATCATACAGCTTAATTATCAAAAGGGGAAAAAACACAACAATGCAAAATAAAAAAGTTCACAATATATCATTGCTCTATTATTTTGCAACTGAATAAAGCACCCTCTCGAACAGGTAAATGGAAGATAAAAGCAAAACTTTATTTCTAAGTGTCAAGTGTTTGTGTAACGCAGAAGTTGCAACTAAGAGCCATTGTTCCAAGTGCTCACAATAACCATTAAGATGACACTTTTTGCTTGAAAGAAAACAGTATAACAAGAACATGACATGCTTTGATGAAAATCCAACACATAAACACATAAGCAGCTCCACTGCTAGACTATCTACCTCTCCTCCTCGCCTACAATAGTTCAAAGAATGAAACGTGATCCATGTAAGAGGGAATGAGGTATAACAACCCTTGGTTCAAAATAAACAAACGGACAGGTTACATTGCTCTACTAAAAACCTTATTCTACTCAAAATGAAGTACTAATCATTTTCAAAAAACGTTCAAGAAAGTTCTGACCACTAAATGAAGAAAAGAAAAGAAAAAAAGTAATGGAATTAAGCAGCAACAGAAGCTTTCTTCTTCCCTTTCTTGTTTTCATGTGACTTATCATCTCCCTTTATCATTCTTGAGAGTATATCAGCCTGCTTTGTGTTTCCCTCCTGGTTAAGACTCTTAATCAAATCCTCATAGCTCCTCCAACTAGTGACTCCTCCTTTCTCCATAATTTTACACAAAATTGAATATGCATTGAGAGTCTTCCCTGCTGCTAAGAGAGCATCCAACACTTTATCATAGCTTTTAAAGTCTATGTCACAGTCCCTCTGCAATCCAAAATCTAACAACTTAAGAGCAGCAATGGTCTTGCCCTTTTCAGAAAGAATGGACAGAAGACTATCAAAATTGACATTACACTGACTACTCATGAGGAGATCAATGCGTCCAAGGGCTTCCTCTTCATGACCTCTCATGAGAAGAGCTTCCAAAATCTTAGCAACCAAGTCCATGTTCTCTTTCACCCCCTTCTCCACCATACTTTTCATCACACGACTAGCAGTTTGAACCCTACCATCTTCATACAAACTCTCCATCACTGACCTGAATACTGATGAATCTGGAAGGTGTCCATCTTCAATCATACTATCCAAAGCTGTTTTAGCATCAGCTGGCTCACCTTTCCTCAAGTAGCTCTCGATAAGCAACCTGTAAGCATCAGCATCTCGGGGGATTCCTTTCCTACCCATGATCTTTAGAATTTCAAAAGCAGAATCAGGAGTTCCTTCTTTTGCATGCCCACAGATCAAATTATTAAAGGCAAGAGGATCCTCAACACCCTTTTTCAACAGCTGCCGGAATAAGATTTCTGCTTTTCCAGTCTGTCCATGGCTGCACAAATACTGAATAACTGGGTTATAAGCACCAGACTCCATTTCCAAAGTACTCTGTGGCCTTAAAATAATATCATTCTCAATGAGCTTATCCACAAACTTCACTGCCTGATCGTACTCCTCAGCCTTGCAGAAATTCTCTATCAAGACACCATAATGTCCAGCTTCTGATGGAATGCTCAACTTAATCATTCCATCAAGCACATCCACAGCCGCTTTCAAATCCCCAGCCTTGCACTGACTGTTCAACAACTTCAGGAAGATCGAATTATCCTTGGGTGCAATGCGTCTCCTCACCATTTCCTTCAAAATATCCTTAGCCTCAGTCATTTTCCCAGCATCACAAAGATCTGGCAACAAAGTCGTATACGTCACATTATTAGGCTTAATACCAACCGACTTCATCTCTTCAAGCAACCTCAACCCATCATTAATTCTATCCACTGCAAAATACCCTTTAATCATGGTCGTATAACTTATCACAGTAGGTGCAATATCCTTTGCCTTCATCTCAGCAAACAACTTCTCAGCCTCCTCCATCCTCTTATGCCTATAATATCCATTAATCATCGTATTATAAGTAACCACATCCGGAGATATCCCTCTAACCTTCATATCTTCATAAAACCTGACTGCAGTTCGCAACCTCATTGACAAAAAGAAGCCCCATATCAACACATTATAAGTATGCCTAGTCGGCCCAATCCCTTCATCTAGCATCTTATTAAAAAACCTTTTGGCCATCATATACCTCCCTTTCCTCACAATAACCTTAAACAAAGCATTATAACTCTTAACACTCCTCTCCACACCCAATTCTTTCATTTTAGAAAACATCTTAACAGATTCTTGAACTATCCCAGCCTTACCATAACTATCGATTAACAAAACAAACATATCCTCATCTAATTCAAAACCCTTCTTAGGCATATCTTCTAAAACAATACAACGGGCGTGATTAAGCATAGAATATCTACCCAAAATCTGGATAATCTTCATGTGGGTTTCGCGGTCGTGTTGAATTAAACCCGCCCGTTCAACCCACCTGAAGAATTGGAGCGCGTGATCGGGCTTTCGAGCTCCGTGCAAAACATTATAAACTAAAGAATGATCGAATTCGGGCACTAGAGCTCGAATCGAATTCTGCAACCGGGTCGTCCAGTCCCGATTAGCCATCATTCTACAAATTATATCCTCTAGTTTTTCAGGGCTTCGATGCTGCTGCTTAGCTCTCGGGATTCGCTGGTATTGTTTCTCTTGAGCCACATTTGGGGTTTCGGTTTTTGGGTCAGGTTTCGGGCCTGGAGATGCGGTTGTTTCTGGGTTAGGGGAGATAGGATCTTCACCTGGAGCTGGAATTGAAGTGCAGAAATGGAGGTAGGGTGTGAGTGAGATTTGACAAACCCTAGGTTTTAACTGAAATGGTTTAGAAAAAGCGATATGGTACCCCATTTTTCTTGTGAGAAATGGTGAAATACAGAAAGAGGTCTAAACAACTACTTTATGTTCTTTCCTGGGAGCTGTTAGAGTAAGAGAAGCGGGAGGGTTACAGGGATGCTACGCTGACACTAGGGTTTAAGGGAGGTGAAGCAATAGTTTGTGGGTTTATTCAAATTAATCCCTCAAGTTTAAGTTCTTTCACAACCAACTCCTTAATCTTTTGCTCCCTCAAGTTTAAATGATTTCACAACCAACTCCTTAATCTTTTGTTTTCCCATTAATCTCCTCATAGCAGTGCCCCCTTCCAAGTTCCACCAAAATCTATTAATTTTTCTTGGGGTGAACAATAGAGGCAAGGCTCTAAAATAAGCTTTGACTTGAATGATAAATGGATTGTTTTCGGGAATACTCCGAAGATAATTTTTTTTTTATAAAGGCATTACTTTGGGTGAAAATATCTTTTTCTATGAGAGCCTAGAAAAAAGATATAGTCTAATTATGTTATAAAGCAATTTTTAAAATCTTAATTAAATGATGACGAGAGCTCTATCGGGAATATTATTCAGTAATTTCATGGTGAATGATTTTTATAATATGATTTTTATAAATTTAATTTTTATAAATTATATTAGGGGTGATTATTTTCGATTCGGTTCAGTTTTTATAAAAAAAAAGTAACAAAAAACCAAAACCGGTTCAAACCGACTAGTTTCGGTTAGGTTATTTTGGGAAAAAACCGGTTTAAACCGGTTTGACTCGATTTTTTCCTGTTTAGCTTGGTTTTTTTCCAGTTTGGGTTCGGTTCGGTGTTTTTGGTTTCAGACTTATAAAATTGAACCGAACCGGTCGTTTTTAAAAAATTCTAATCTGTCATCAATTTCACCATTTACTTTCTTGTCACCATCCTTCTTGCTGTAATGTCCTTCATCTATTTCTTTTCCATGGCTATAATTGAGGTTGGTGTTGATGGTTTCCTCTTCCTTCTCAGCATGTCCATCCAGGTTGATAACCTTTTGCAAACTTGACCCAAGACCGGCCCTGTTGAATAATCCCTATCTGCAGGACAGCATATGAACTTTAAGCGCAGCAAAAGAAATTGAAAAACAATTGTAGTTCAGTATTCTTGTTGAAATGTCTAGTAATCTGCGCCCGGTAAGTTACGCAGGCTTCCCTTGGCATTTAGTAAATTACTATCATTTGCTCCAACAATATCCTGGACGTTCAGATTTTCCTTCTTGATTGCCATTTTATCCACCCTACTGTTCTCTAACAAAGTTGTATCTTCACACAGGGATGCAGCAAGGCAATGGAGAGGTGTGTTCCCCTAGTATCCTTCTGATTTAAAAGGGTGCTGAGCCATAGATTTTTATGGAGATACTCCTCTGCTTCCGGCTCTCCACGGCAAAGTGAAGGTCATTCCAACTTTTCTGGTCAACCAGTTCACAACAATCTGGGCAGCGTGATATGAGCTCTCTCATCACGAGTACATGGCCTCGGCCTGCTGTAGTGTGGAGAGCTGTCCTTTTCCCTTCTTGTCACCGATGTAAGCAGCAAATTTATCGCATTCCACTAACAATTTCAAGTACTCTTTTGAGTTCTTCAAAAAACATATGATATTA
>Ga0307514_10006019_pt1 | contig 10667 bp, 7 predicted proteins | sample 16_EM_MG_FD_203088 | JGI IMG/M metagenome (GOLD analysis project Ga0307514, IMG submission 203088) | Populus trichocarpa ectomycorrhiza microbial communities from riparian zone in the Pacific Northwest, United States - 16_EM | ecosystem: Host-associated > Plants > Roots > Unclassified | place... | reverse complement strand
GTGATGACACTGGCCAATCAGGGTGAAGGCCAAGGTGCTAAGGCAGTGCCAAGAGGTTGCATAACCTGCGTAACCATCACTCAGGTTTTTAATTGACCACCCCTACTATATATACTATACAATACGTATATATACCATATATGGCTTGGAATACGCACCTAGGGAGCATAGAACAGTTACATACCCTAGACAACACCACTTTATGCCAGTAAACAGCATGAGCTTAAATCTCAAAGTTTAGTTACAAAATGCGGTGGCTGAGCACCCATTGCTCCTGTCAGTCTCCTGATTTGGTTTCAGTTGTGCTTTAGCTATTCCCCTGCTCGTATCGGGTTAGTATTACGAGTACCTATGTAGGTACATTGACTCACCGACATACTTACAGTACAGATGTCTTCAAATTTAATTACATCTGCATATGAATGTTATTTTTTTGCCAGTCGCGATGGTAACATGCACACATACCTAATCTGAATCCATATACCAAGCACCTGGACCTGTACCTGCAAGGTCCACTTTAATATCTGCCTGAGCCAACCCACTCAGTATTCAGAGTACCTATTTCGACTTCCTACTCTGGAAGGTACAATCACGAGTGAGGACCCTAAGTACCTAAACCTCTTCACAAGAGTAGTATACGTCATGGGGATTATGAGAAAGCTAGGGTAAGGGACTACCTACCTGTCCCTCACATCGGGTCAATATCTACCTACACATAGAATGCAAATCACATCACATCACTGCGAGGCCCCCCTTGCTTTCGAACTGCCAAAGATACCATTGCCATCATTCCTGAGAGAGAAAAAGTTGTAAATATCTTGGAGGAGTATCAATACCATCCTGCATCTTCGCATACACTTGGGGAACTCTATCTATTCACTTTCCGAGGTTTCACTATAAACTACATATCCATACACGGCCGCCACGCGGCGCGGCATTAACCTTGGCCCGTACGGCGGCAACTCGGCAGCCCAGAGCATACCTAAACAGTATCATCTCTCATTTCATCCATCGTCAAGGTATCCTCATACATGTATACAGTACATATATACATATCTATCGTAATTACATACAACTGTACATACATGCATGCATGTCAGCAGGCGTTGGCGCGTATCGATAGTCTGCAAATGTCATTACACTCTATCTGAGGAACAGCCCACTGATAGGCACAAGATTCATATATAGTATGTGCATGTGCATATATATATATCTTATTGCCCATGACGTTTGAGGGTGTAGAGCATAGCCTAGGGTATAATGTATTCATCCGTGGAAGACCACTACCTCACGTGACAAGCTCTCGATCAGAGGAGGTGATTATGCTCGACATACCTACATTCAATCAACAAAAGATAGGCAAAAGCAAAAAGAAGCCCCAAATCCCATGTAAATCAACAAAGGAAATTAGCAGAGATTGAGATGACGAAAATGGTACCAACAATGTAGTACTCCCCAAATCTACCCAAACCCCAAGAAATTTTAACTGAACCTATACAATACTTCATCCCAAACAGCTTCCCCCAATCCACCTGTTTGACCTCCAACAAAAGATGCAGCAGACAATGCAGTTAAATAATTGGAAACGATAGTATTAAAGAGAAACATAGGAAACCCAGGAACGAATATGTGACAAAGGAAAGACCGGAAAGGAATAGCCACGCCACCCAGATGTAACGGAGAAAATAGGAAGAAATAAAAAGATAAATGAAATGAGCCATGTACAGGAACTTCCAAACAGAATGCCCATGTTCCCAATCTCATGCAACAAACGCCTTGTCTAACATTCTTAACGTCCGCACATCCTCGTTAGAGAAAATTTTCTCGCTGGGGATATCCTGTACATCCAAAAATTTAGACCCGCCAGGGCTCATTTCCCCCGTTACTAGCCCATTGCTCCTGCCTGCATTCTCTGGGCTTTCCCGGATGGGATTCATTTCCCAGTTCTCAACGGTCCTCGGAGGGGTATGTGCTAGTGCATGACTACTCCCGCTGGGAGAGGAATAATGCATCGAGCCAGTATGCTCAACAGGAGGTATTGATGCCTGCCTCTGATCGTGATGCTGATATTCCTGAGCTATCATCCTGGGAGAAGTCTGTTGTGTAGAGCGCAGGTGCATCATTGGTGATGACATTGACGAGGTTCGTGGGGCCCCTTGCTGGTGCTGTGGGGATCCCTCATACTGTTGGGGAGCCCCTTGGGTGATATAATGGCCATTCGAGGTTGCTATTGGTGGGGGTAGCTGGCTTTGAACCGGGAATGGAAGGTGATGTGCGTATTGGGTGGGCATCATACCAGCTTGAGATATTGGCGGTGTGGCAGTTGGACTAGGGAGCCATTGTGGCTGGGAGTATGGGGACCCACTGATCTGAATGGGTTGGGAATAACTATGAGGATGGGTTGCAGACTGTTGGCGAAAAGATTGTGGTAGGCCAGAGTTCTGGTGAGGGTGGAATGATGTGGCAAGCTGAGGACGCTGGTTGTTAGACGCCATTATCGGCACATTCTGTTGCTCGTGTACGGTAGACTCAGGATACATTCCTTTAGCTGGTCGAATATGTTTTAGTTGCGGATCCTGGGAAGGCTGCATCAGAGTCATAGATGCTGGATGTGACCGAGCATAATAGCTGATTAAATGTAACTTCTGATGATTGGCTGTCGTGATGCTGAACGACTGCTTCATCAAGCCATCTGGCTTATAACGATATCCCTCCTGGCCCTCCATATCCATATGGTCGGAGTCACTGTCTCCGTTAGGTGATTTCCGGTGGGGCATGGTTGTCACTGGCGGCGCAAATGCATTTCCCCCTCCTCGTTTTCCTTCCATCTCCCGATATGTCAGAAAACTCCCAGAGACCCTACTCGCACTCCATGATTTTCCATCTGTCCACCGTCTCATTCCTGCTTCCCGTTCATCCCAAACGAAGATGCTTCCGGACTTAATGCTCTGTCTTTCCTTCTCCGATAATCGGCGCTGAACTCGAGGTAATAACCCAAGCCTACATGCCTCAAAGAGTATGATGGCGTCTGCTGGTGTTCGGACGTGTCCATGATAAGTCTCCATGTTGTTTGTGGTTGGTATCGAGTGTTGTGGCACTTCTCGCTGCTGCTCCTACTACTTGTGCCCTTGAAGAGAAGTTGTTGATTTTCAGCGTTCGGGGCCAAGCAAAGATGATGCGTCAAGTATGCGTTGAGGAGGACTGAGGTGCTGAATGGCACTTGTAGTGAAGTTCGGAGGGGTGGTGTACGGTGTCTCCTAATCCTAGAGGGGGATAAAGAAACAGTCGTCCTTTATGTGAATGGAGGCTGTAAGACTGAAGGATGAAAGTTTTCCGAATCTTGAATGGGGAGTGCGCAAGTATATGAATGAAAATGGTTCGGCTCGCTAGGTAGCCGTTTGTCCGGATGAATAGTATAAGGATTATGACAGACTGGAAAAAAAATCTCCCAAGACGTTCAGTGACAACTTTCTGGGATATTAGCAGCCTAGAACATCTGGTAGTCTAAATTTTGGTGTGGGTGAGGCTTCGCCCCGAAAATGTCGTACGTAGTTGTTTTGGTTGCGGGTGAGCAAAATGCTTCTTTCAGCTACACAGCTTGGCCCGGAGTTTTCTGGGCTTTTTTCCGCGCGAGGGGTGTGTGGTGGGTGGGGCAAGGGTCGCTCAGTCAAGAAGCAGATGCAGGGAGGCCCGGGGTGCTTGTTGGGGGAGGGCGGGGGAAGGGGGGCAAGGGGGTGGGGGGTGCTAAGTAGCCAGCCCTGAAGAGTTTGAATGGGGAATGCGAGGATGTTTCTGCTGAGCACTTGTGATATTGGTACGGAGAAGGAAGAGGGGAGCTGGAGGTTGATGAAGATATTGAGGTCACTGGCGATGAGAGCAAAAGCCACACACACACACACACACACACAGAGACACACACCACACACACGCACAAAACTTAAAGTTCTTGTCGTATGGCCCGGTCTCGTATATAGCGTTGCAAGTAGTACATAGATTTAGCCGCTGCTTGGGCTGGAGCGAAGCTTGGTGGGAGCAGATACCTAGGTCAATCAATATATGATCAATACTTACTTAATGCATATGGATCATGAAACTTAAGCTTGAAGAACAGAACAAGGCGAACGAAGCAAGGTGTGTATCCGGAACTACTAGTGCATTCTGTCGCTGGCACACCAATGTGGCCTCTCATGGTATTCTGGCAAAACTATGAAAAAAACTATGGATATCGCATGATGCCCGGGGCTGCAGCACTTTGATCGGTGATCATGATCTCCAGGCGTAAAGTTCTGCGTCTATTTTCATGATTTCTAATCTGACTCCGGATCCCCCGGCCGCATGTACAGCAATTATAACTGCACTCTCCGGCTCAGTTAGCATGATGTATATGTACTGATTGTCCGCCTAGACAGTTCGGACGAAAAGAAAAAAAGACCTGGGCGAATGCTGCTGCAGACGCTCAATACTTGGGTTGAATCTGTCGAATGAGGGACACATCCGATAGCTGCACATATAGTGCAGTGCAGACCTACAAGCGTGTAAGCCTCACTGCGAAAAGGTATGTATGAAGCTGGTTTGCCCTTCGTATTGAGGCACACATGGAAGCGATGCACCACGGAGTCGGAGGACGCTTTTCCGGCAGTGAATCGCAGTTGGAAGCTTATTTTATGCAACTGCCCGTAATATCCGAAGTCAATCGGCACAGGGCTTTGTCCCTTCATTCACTAGGATCCATGGGTACCAAACCCTAGCGAGGTAAGTAAGACCTTTAGATCCTTAACTCCTTCACTCTACCTATCTACTAATATATGTATGTGCATGTCATCACTCCTCATCCTTAGCTTTCTACTTGGAGTCCTTTTCTTCAGTACTTAATCACGGTACAGGCGATGACCATGGCTAGAAGAAATTATCCAGGTCCCTGCCCCTCCCAATCAAGGAGGGCTGGTGGAGCTAAATGCGTTTTTCGAATGCTGAGGATAAACCAAGCATTTGGCGTGACAGGGGAACGGGTGGATGCAGCAGACTAAGAGGAATTTAGGTGCGTGTGCATGAGACATGCCTACTCAACTCTCATTCAAAGTGCTCAAGTTGTCGGAAATACGTTGGCCATGTGAGCCAAGCCCTCCTACGTACATCGATCTTTGTGTTTGAAATACTCTCGCACGCTGACAATGGTGTCTGCCTATGGTCGTGAGAGAACAAGGATCCCCATAGGGAAGGCGGTGACTACGGGCGGGGGATATAAGCGCTGGTTTTTGCATGTAATATTTAGAGTTCCGTGTATTATCTCAAGATAGCCTATGATGATCACTGACAAGGCTCGAAGATATCTTCACTTCTATACTTTTACAAAGTCAAACATAATTCCTCTCCTCATAGCCTCGTAATCTTACACATTGAACAGGCTCAACTTCCTTTCCAGCGACATGAGTAGTACTGTATGAGATATTAAACAGTTGGAGTAAAATCCTAGGTAAAGCTGCTACGATCAAACTTTTGACCGGGCGTCTTGTGCACCAGTTTAATCGCGATCCCCGTGGAAGCTTTATGGCTTGAATGGAGGGCATTTTCTTCTATGCCTTGATGATTTTTTTATTTATAGAATCGCTATCCGTACTTAAGCAGTAGCCAAGAAGTATTTGGTGAGGCGGCTCGGGGGCTTCCGGCTGAAATGATAGTTGGCACCTGAAATGAGTCCCCATAGGAAGTATGTGTCTGAGTCAAGCGCCAGATTCGCATGCCAGAAATGATGTGTCAACCAAACGATTCTACCTACCCAAAGTGATGACTAGTTTTTCGACAGGATATATGTCTGATGTGGAAACGTGGCCAACTGAGAAGAATAGTTATGACTAAGGTGTTCGTGTGGAAAAGCATCATATATCTTAAACTCTCCGTAGGGAATATATAGCCCCTCCTGAGCTCCACCGCTAACGTGCATATATACTACTACCTTATCTGAGGTCATGGTCACCCTATTAAGTATATGCATAAGCTGTGCAGTTGGAAGGCTAGTGGGATTAGAGATTAAGGTTCTGCAATGTGAGTATAAAGTTACCTCCACTCATGGTTTCACCGCGCGTGCATCTGTCGGAAGTTTGGTTCTTGCTTTAAAACATGCAATTTAAAATCAACCTCAACCATCGTCAACTAAATTTGCTTGTATACGTAATGCAAAAGGGCTTATGACCTGCGAGTTAGTAGCCGCCCAATGATACCTTGAACCCTCCAACGCCATAATTGACTCACAGATAATAGCTCATCTAAAACCAAGCCTTGCGGGAAGGTGGCTCTCCTGCACGAAGCTTCCGCCTAGGGCCCGCGCCCGCTATAGAGTGTTCATAGGAATAGAGTTAGTCATATTTACTTGAAAATATTTAAATTCGTAATAAATTTGGTTGCTCATTTAATACCAATAGTTTTGAAAAGTACTTGCCGCTATATGGGAGTATTATCAAGCATGTATCAAGCTTTCTGACGAAGATCCGCGCCCAAAAACCTTGATCCGATCACAACTTCTAAAAGGGAAGCACCTAAACTTCCAAACATGGTACTAGGCAAAACACAGGGATCTTTTGGCGCGGAAGGGGTGCATACAAAAACCTTAAAGGAATCTAATGTCCGGCCTCTGGTGGCGAGATCTTAGGGCTATTGGCTGAAGCAAGGACTGATCCTGATCATCTTTGTGAGGCCGGGTGCTGGTGTCGATCACTCGTGACATGGCAGGTGATGTCCTTATTTGGGACAGTTATAAGTATACAAAGGTATAAAGGTATCTACACATATATATCCAGTTGCTATTTTGTAGATACCTTTACTATTGAGTGCGAACCCGAGATTCCATGACATATAGCCCTTTTGGGACAGTAGTTAGCTATAGGGGAAAAAAATGACTACCGATCTAATTTTGGTATGTATCAAATGGAAAGACAGAGTGCAACTCATATCGGGGGGAGCGTACCCGAAAATCATAAGTATTTGCAGTGAAAAGGTTTTTTATTTCATTTTTTAAGTCAATATTCACATTTAGTATAGGGCCATGGTGAGAGCCGAAATTTAGTAATCTAACAACTGTGCCAATGAGATGTAACTACCTGCGTAAGCTCCATACCTATTGAGCACCTCGCTCATGGGCCAGCTACCGTACTTACAGGTAATCTCGGATTTTGGAGTGGATACGGCAGAAGCTTTAACCCAGTTCCCCTGAACTGAGCCCACAATGTTTTGATTTTGATAGCTACATATGTACTTCTCATATATGCATATCCTTTAAGTAGGTTAATTACATTAATACTAATTCAATATATGGCCCCTAATTAGTATCTATACAGCATGTATTCTGAAAACAGCCAAATTTCGCAATTCCCACGATTGATACAAATTGAATTGCAACTTGAGTGAATATTCGCATTTATCTCGCGACTCTTAACCCATGCCAAGAACCGACCCGGCTCAGCGCGTGGCCGCCATGCAGCAAATCTTAATTGAACAACGGAACCACGCCACAGCAACTAATGCTAAACCCCAAACCGCATACAAAAACAGGGCATATGGCTCTGCCTAAATACCTATACACAACTCCAATACTTTTGCGACATGTCTGAATGACACTTTATTCCGAACACTCCAGGTTCACTGGTGCTTTGAATTTATTTTATGGAAGGGCTGGGGAATAAAGTACTATCCACAGGCCTTAGGCCTGGAATAAGCCTCATACCAGTGGTTAATATGACGGTAGGTGGCCAATTGTTTTGAATGATAAAACTCCATTTCCATTATATTTGATTTAATTAATATGACCGCAACACCCATGCTAAGGCAGAAAGCTTGATCGCAATTGCCTATTTCTAGGATATATCAATTCATCTAAAAAGGCCCCGCTCTTACGCCGAAAGCCGAGGGCCCCGGCGTCCACCAACTCGAGGCTTCATTAGGGCATAAGTTTTCAGGGGTAGTACATAATAGGGGATGAATCAAACAAACACTGTCGTGTCGGCTTGGGCAGGACCCGTGTTATGTGAAGGGATTTCCTCATAGCCATCATGTCATGCATCCTGGCTAAACAGTCCTTGCATAAGCATACCAGTAGAGCAGCCAGATCCCTTGTGGGGTAAGCATTGGACTAGGTAGAGTATTTACCTAGAAGTTTAAGCTAGGGTTGTAACTCCCGCCAAGCGGAGAAGATTCAGCAACATCTATTACGACATTACCTACTAAATAGTGCCAATAGAAATACAGAAAGCTCTCGTTCAGCATCTAAATGGCCGCACACTTCCCCAATGTATCGAATGCCACGCGGTCAGTCAACCCGGAGGCACTAGGCAAATCCTTAAATTCACAACCTGACCAAAACGAATTCTCACCGGCGCTGCACCAAGAGCCTCAGATCTGCACCATAAGCACCTAGTCTGGCTGCACAACCCCTCGTAGATGGGAGCACCTTACAATCTGTAGGCCGCGTCAACGCTTGGGGCTGTACCAAGCATTTGGATATTCTTAGCGAAGCTAAGCAGGTTTGACACGCAGAACCCTGTATTGTTACCATTCTCGAGTTTGGATAATAATACGGTAGGGCCGTCTTTGCCATAGTCGCGAATTCCTATGTCCAATACCTACCTAGACTCTTCTGCGCACTCTAGAGTCACTCATGAAGTACGCCAGACTGAGGCTTGGCGACTTAAGTGATGGTAACATAAATCTCGGCTACGTCTAGCCGGAACTAAACCATAAACGGCAAACTGTAGTCAATATACAAATGAACCAAGCCAAGAAGTGGATTGTCTTGAAAATTGCACTGTGAGAGTTTACATGGGTACTAGTACATGGATATCTCGGCATCTCTTGCTACAGTAGTCTCCATGAAAAAATTACTTTGACAGGGTCACAATGCCTTGGGCACCTGAAGAATCCTCTGGTCTGGCCACATTTTGGCTTTCTAGCCTACTAGTGTTTCGTACTCAGAGACTGATCATCGAATATAGGTTAGTGCGATGGGTAGACACTTTAGCACTCAACGTCCCAGAAAGCTAATATAAGCTCTTCGCTGGCAACACTGAAATAATTATGTGACAGATAAAAAGAGTCTTGGCACGAGATCAAATATAAGCATATTGCGAACGAAGGATGTTATACGAAGCCAGGATGTTGTATCATATTTCCTCCAATTATGTCCATTGACATATGCATCCCCGCTTCCTGTTAAAACCGATTGTCGTTCCACAAAAAAGCTTGGCCTCAACCCATGTAGTTTGGTGGACAACCCTGGTGGCTGGGATTCGCCATGCTGTATGGTGATGGATGTGGCGTTTTGTTCCCTCGAAAGAGGAGACCTGGAACAATTCACAGCCCTGTTTGAAGAGAATTTTACGTAGTCTTGAGCCAATTTTTACAATACTGACTACTTATTTACGGGGCATGCTGAGTTGTCAACGACCCAGGCTCGGAGGGCAAATAATAATCCTGGCGCCGGCAGTCGGCACGAGTTGCAGATCGGGCTGCGGAACGCTTGGAAAGTTCCTCGCCCAATTCTTGGCATCGATCTTCGTACGATAAGGTTGTCGCCAGCAGGGCGCCAAACCTTGCCTGCTGCAGGCCAAGCTTCTGGGGCTTGCCTTAGTGTAGTGCCAAGATCTGCCGGTGTGGGGCGGACTTAGCAAAAGGTTACCGGTAAATAAAATAAAATGAATTTGTCAGATTGACTTCATACTTAGGTAATTTCTATTGTGAGATCGGTTCGCAATTTCCTGCCTTGGTTACCAACAAGCAGCTGAGTCTGTCTATGTCATCGCCTAATTGCAAATGTAAACCCTAGTGTTTATGTGAGTCTCGTTAATGACTTATGTCAATTGGGCTGCATTACGCTGTCATGAGAGTGGGATGTAAGTCGTACTAGTCTAACTGGGCTAGCTGATGAGGTCTGTATTGTGTATTTACTCTTCTAGCACTGCTTGTAAGACTTGGACATCTTGTCGGGGGAACTTGTAGAGGATCAAGTGTGTAATATAGTAGATACAAATACCCCACACAAGGATTTGCTCCCTAATAACCCATCTCGTAGTGCTCGGAGATTTATCTAGATATCTTTCAATTCCTGTTGTCTAGTGCTACTTCAGGGTAACTTTAAGCCTATCGCAAGTCATTCTGGGACATGTTAACAACCAGGTTGTATTATTTTGGGGAGCGTAGGGACTGCAAAGTGTATATATGAGTGTGGAGTGGGGGTGCCGGGCCCTGGGTGTGGGGCAGCTGAGTGCTGGCTGTATACATCCGTGTGTGCGTGCATACACCCCAGCAACCGTTGTCTGGCATGTTATAAAGCTAGAATCTTACATCTCTAGAAAGGGCATTGAGCCGTTGCATCACCCCACCTACCACCTTCCACCTACCCTGCCCTCTGTACAACCTTTCCTAGTGAGGAGAGCGGGTAGGAGAATAGGGAGGCAAGTAGTCTGGTTGTACGGGAGGAGGAAGTAAGGGATACCCCACGGATGGCGGGTGGGATGTGGGGTGTGGGGCAGCAGTGGAGCAGGGGGGTACTAGAATTACAGGTAAACTCTGCTATAAGGAACCCTGACATACGGAAAACCTTGCTATACGGTAGCTCCGCCACGGATTGTTTCTGCACACAGCTATTTCGCCCTCGCTATAGTGAAAAAAGGGCTATAGTG
>Ga0307514_10006016_pt1 | contig 10672 bp, 4 predicted proteins | sample 16_EM_MG_FD_203088 | JGI IMG/M metagenome (GOLD analysis project Ga0307514, IMG submission 203088) | Populus trichocarpa ectomycorrhiza microbial communities from riparian zone in the Pacific Northwest, United States - 16_EM | ecosystem: Host-associated > Plants > Roots > Unclassified | place... | reverse complement strand
TGGTTTTTATTTCATAACCCATGTTACTCGTGAGCAGAGATAATTTTGACTTAAAATTTTAATCATTTTTTTTTATGAATATATATTTTAATGTTTATATAATTAAATAAAAATAAATTTAAAAAAATATTACACGAGATCACATTGGCTAATACTCTTAGCATTCATGAACACATTAGCTAAGCCTAGGTCATGCCCGTTGAAGTGAAGGCAAGAGGGCATACATTGGGAATTGAGCCTCACAAGGAAGTGCACTATTGCAGCATATATGTCATCCCCTTCGGGGCGTAGCTGGCGCCTGGCAGCGCATCTTTTGTGTGGACAAATGGCATGGCATGTCGTTATTGGTCGGGAGGAAACATATATTGCACTATTGCAGTGCAGTATATATTTTTGTTAAAATTGTAAAATCGGTATCAAAATCGTGATTTTTTATGAATTCATCTTATTTTACTGATTTAACTTAATTTCAACCTGATTTTATTAATTTTTTTGAGTTTATTAACTTTTTTAAGTTTTTAAAACGATTCTGCACGATAAGCATATATTAACTCGTAAAATCATACGACATCACAATTTTAACAACCTTATTCTCAAGGTATTCACATATTGATCACTTTGAACCTGCTTAGACGCCATAGAAACTAACAAATAACCAGGTCAATTATTTGTTTTTTTGCTACTCGCAAGGCCATGAACAAGGAGTTGTCAGACAGGACCTATATATAAAACCAGTCTGCAGTCAAAACAATTTGACTTTGGGTTTCGGCATTTGGAGAAAACAAATCTCCACTCCGAGACTGCACAACTGCAAATCTGATCGTCACATGAATTTGAGCACACAAACAGTAGAGCAAACTGCACAACATCTCATAACATAAACGGGGTCTAACTGGAAAAACTTCAGAATACAAATATTAATACTGTTCCGATATGCTACTTATAATAATCTAACATAATGTCAAGTCATTAGAGACATCTCTGTCTGCAGGTTCTTTTACTTCCAAGAGCTGGCCTAAAAGAAGCCCATCCAGCTGTTCTGCTCGCTCCATCAATTTTAGTGGCCATACTTCTGGAACTCCCACTCGCTATTATCTGCAAGCGTTAAATGGCCAAATAAGTGCTGAGGATTTGATAGATGAAATTAAAAAAAAATTAAAAAATTATGCATTCACTACAGCATACCAAGAGGGCACACTTGGCGGGTTTTGAGCCATCGGCTGATACAGTGGAAGTGGAAGGCATGATTGCACACACCTGTGGTAGCACAAACCAAGTCTCTTAGCACGTCTAAGGAAATTGACAGCAAATAAAACACAAACCTACAGGACAAACTAAAGCAGTACATCCAAATTGATCACATAAGCAAGACTATTGAACCTTCACATCCACCAACAGAAACATGAATAAACCAATACAGATAGAAATTTGTTACGGTTAGCAATCAATACAAATAGCCCTAGATCAAGTGTCATGCTTGTATGCATGTAACAAATCTAGATGTGATAAGAAATTACCAAAGGAACCATGGTTTAAATGCAGCAAGATTAATGGGCAGAATCAATAGATCTATATATATATATATATATCTAATAAAGAGAAAGAGGGGTTGGCTAGAGAATCAGCATCTTAACCTACCATTTCTAACCCATATCTTTGAGAGCTAAAATTAAACAAAATCAAGATCTCCCTTTTGACCCTCACCATTCTTGTGGATTTCCAAAAACTATACCATGAATTTTGCAAATTCATACATGCTATAATTGGTGTCAGCCACAAAAAAAGAAAGAAAGAAAAAGAAGCAGAATATAAGGCCAAGAGATTTCTCTTTTCTCCTAAAGTGCCATCTAAGAAATTGAAGGCAGTGACCTCAATCAGGTTAATCTCAAATAGCAAGAGCATGCCAGACATGGCACACATTCCCACATAAGGAATTGCTTATGAATGTACCAAAAACTAAATTCGGTCGCAGGGGCATAATTGTTGTAATTGCTGGCATATCAGGTACTACTAATACTATATAATTACCTCATTTAACACCCCTAAAACATAAATGGTTATATTTTAGTTAGATATAAACCAACATGGTTACAGTTTGAGGTGCTCAAATTAACAACCTATTCCCAAGAGCAGACTACCAATCAATGCATGCTATATCCAGGGAGAATCTAAAAAAAAAATGAAAGGCCTAAGACAACTGCCGCAACTGGGATAATTAGCATAAGAGAATGTTCTAAGTCAGTAGCTTGATATTCAGGGTGAAAATATCTTGTAACTGAAGTCTAGTAGTTAAGAGAATGAATTCTCCAAACATCAAACTCACAAAAAGACCAACTCCTTGAAACAGACATAATGGTAGTCATCAACACCTAACGGCAGACATCCTTAGGTTTGGGACTTTCGGGTAACTATCCAAACACACAACCATAGCAAACTCCTAGTAGGTATTGGACATATTCGCCCTTTGATTTCTAAATCTCTTCAAAGAAGATACAAAGAGAACCACATAAATAATTAAAACCATACCAAGCACGAAAAACTCTGCCACACTAATCTAACAAACACTGTCACCAACAATTATAAAGCCCCCATCACATTAAATCCGTCTTCAATGCAAATAATAAAGTCACAAAAAGGTACACCAAGCTCAGTACATGCAGTCATGAAACCAAGCTCAAAACCAAGAAGGAGAATACAAATTACCAATCCATGAGAAAACCCTAAATTCAAGAAAGAAGAACACATACCCCAGGCAACAGTGCACTCCTCGCTTGTAGCACTCGCTTGATTTGCTTGACACTCAATGCCTACACAAAAATACATACATACATACATAAATAAATAGAAAAACGAAAACCCTGGAAATCTTGAAAGAGAGAAAGCAAGAGACATACAAAGATCCATGATATGATTCCTACAAATAGCGCAGTTATCCACAACAATATCTGCAAACCCATCAAATAATTAACACAAAACATGAAGAATATAATTAAAATAAAGAAAGTAGGTATAATCAAAGAGACAGACCCCAAGCCCAAAGAGCGACAGCATTCCACTTCTTGATTTCGAATCGCTTCGGTTTCCTTGAGGAAGACGAACTTGCCTCGCCTGCCGTAACCATCGTCACGTCCGTGTCCATCTGGGCTTGGGTTCTAGAGAGCGAGAGAGAGAGTTTTTGGTTTGTTCTTTTCTTTTCTCTTGTGAAGGCAAAAGAGAGAAATTGGGGAAGGAACGAAGAAAATCAAAAAGGAGCGTGAGAAGGTGGATTAATCATGGGGTTTTCTTTTTTACTAGCGTGGTACTGATTATTTATCCGAGTCATATGTTTTTACTAGAGAAATTGGAGGTAGTTTTTCAAATTTATTTTTATTTAGTTTTTTTACCGTCAAAATAAATATTTATAAAAAGACAGAGAAAAGTATATATTTTACTAGAAGAATTATTTTTCTTTTATTCATGCATTGTTTTTACTGAAACATGAGTTTCTATTAATAGCATGTTTTTTTTAATAAAAAGCATAGGCAATTGAAATAAATTCTTGTAAGAATATTAATAATTTGAAATAAGTAAAAAATATATCTCTTTAATCCAGATTTTGTTTTTTATTAGTGCATTTTTTTTAATGCAAATTTGTTTTTATTAGAAATGTTATTTTTTAAATAAAAAACTTATTATGATCTTAAATATAAGCTTTAATAAAAAAAATATTAAAGATCATGTCTCTAACATTTTGTATGAAATTAAGGGGAAAATAATAAATATAAAATTATGTAAAAAAGATTATAAAAAAATAAAATAAAATTTATTTTCATTGAATATTTATAATCACATTTGAAAACAAAATCTATTAGATTCATATATAATAATTAACAAAATAATTGTTAATATAACAATAAAAAGCTTAATCCTATTTGAAATCCAGATACTTAATTGAACATTATTATTTTATTTATAGTGTATTGTAATAATAATTAAGGAAAAAGACAAAGGTAAATATAAAAAGAGACAAACCACTTATAGCTAGAAGGATGGGCAACACGTTTGACCCAATACAATCAAGCTCTAGCACTTCTAGGCAAGGCTTGCACGTTTGGTTTTTGTTTTTGTTTTTTTTTTTAATATGAGTGTTCAAATCAGCTTATATGTATCTCGACTAATTTTATAAGTCCTGAAATTAACAACCATGTAAGCTTTCAATGGTCCTGAAATTTGTGAGACTCGAACTAATAACCTCTAGGGAACAAACTTGAAATCTGACTAGTTGAACTTTACCATTTAAAATTAGTTTTTTTCCTTTCTTGTTCAGTGAACACACAACACAACATTGATTCTATTTTAAAAAAAAAAAATTGACATGTCATTAAAGTTAAAATCTTGAATTAAAAGCATCCATAAATCAGAAAAAAAAAATAAACTAAAAATTAAACCGGATAAAAAAAAATTAAGTCAACATCTACTTTTCTAAGCAAGATGAAATTTTCAAAACTCTTCGATGGTAACCCTCTCGAAAAAATAAACTAATCGATACAAAAATTGACTAGTTTTGTGGCTAATATATGGTCAAGCAACTCCATTCTCTACCATTAAATTCTTTTTTGTTGATTTTCCTTTTCCTCTCGGATGAAACGTTTTAAAAAATATAGTTTAGAATCTAAATTTAAAAGCTTAAAATTAAAGGGATAAAAAATTGCATAAACAAAGATTTTTTTGGATAAAAATGAAGTTATTTTCTCGAACTATATCTATATCATGGGTCATTTTTTGAGATATCTTTTCATCAAGTTCTTTTACAATTAATATAATTTATATTTAAGAGATACTATTTTCATACCTATTTCAAATTATTTAAGATTTTTAGAACATTTGTTTTAGCTGTCGTTATCTTTATTAAAAAATTATGTTGTTAATAATTTTTGTTTTGTTTTATTCCAATAAAAAATACATAAAAAAGAGAATAATTTATATAATAATTTATATTTTTTCATCTAAAATTTAAATTGTTGTTTATGAGAAATACACACACACACACAAAAATATATTTATATTTGTATAGTAAACAACAATAAATAATAAGCTCTACAGTTTTAAAAACTATAGAGAAATTGAATAATAATTTGAATATTATTTTAATTATAATGGATTTTAATAAAAAAACAAAGTTAGAGGAAAACAAAAAACATTGAAAAAAAAGATTTAAATGTTATAAAAATAAGCTAGGCATGTTTGGCTAATAAAAAAAGGCCACATGCATGAGCATGTGAGGTTAGGCGCTGAGCACCCACCTTAATGTTTTTTGGAAATAGAAATAAATGGATGACATGTTGTATGTAATGTAAATTTTGAGTATCTCTAATAATTGAAAAGTTAGTTTAAAAGTTTTTAGACTCTTAAAACCTATTTAAACATTTTTTCATTTAAAAACAGCTAATAAACATTATAGACACTACATTAAACCCATCCTAATATAAAAATAATCCTTAAACTTTGGTAAAAAAACCCCCAAAATTAAATTGAATGAAAAAATCTTTCTAAATTCTGATATATCTTTTCTAGAAAAATAAAAGTTTTAAAAAACCTTAATGACATTATCATTGATATCAAAATTGGTTTTTTTTTACAGTCAGAAAGTGGTAAATTGTCTTCTATCTCTCTTTTTTTTTTCTAGCAATTTGCTATCTCTTTAAAACTCTGGAACTCAAAGTTAAACAAATAAAATGCATTATAGAAACTATAATGACCAAAAATTAATAAACTTAAATAAAGTTTTTCGTGCAAAATCTAAAAGTGCCATATTTTTTTGAAATTTAGTTTGATTCTTATTTTTTATATAGTTTTAAATTATAAATTAAAATACTTTTTCAATACATTGATCTCTTTTAAAATTTTCAAAATACTTCAAATTCAAAAACAAAATGGTAAAGAAAGAAAATCTCAACACATAAAAGGTTTCATCAGAATGGCAGCCATAAAAAGGCAGTGCTAGATTTTACATCAGGGAACAAGCAAGACTTTTTATTTTTTACAAAATCATGATTGATTATACTGTCAAAGAACCATCTTAACCTAAAAATTTAAGCTGTTAGGTGAGGTTCCAGAATATGATTTATATTATTCTCTAACACACCCCCTCAAGTGAAAGCTTTTGAACTTGAAACTTGTACAGGTCCACTTTACCTTGTACTTAATTTTTATCAAATAAATAAGAATGATGAGATTCGAACTCGTAACCGCTTGGTCATCAAAGCTCTGATACCATGTCAAAGAACCATCTCAATTTAAAAGCTTAAACTGTTAGATAAAATTCCAAGATATAATTTATATTATTCTTAACATGTACATTGTAGCATCAGCTTTGGCTCTCTACTATACTATATCAGATGTAGTTGCAAATGCCCATTTGCGGTTCGTATACTTTGCCTTGTATATGATAGATAATGCCCGATGTAGTTTTTCTTTGCCCGGCTCATGCCAATAGCATCAGCATTCTTTGCATGAGCATTCTTTCAAATAGATACGATATTAGATTTTGATAGTCGTTATTTTTTAAAATATAATTTTTAAAATATATATTAAAATAATATATATTTTTTTATTTTTTAAAAAATATTTTTAATATCAATACATCAAAATAATCTAAAAACATCAAAAAATATTAATTTAAAATAAAAAAATAAAAAAATTTAAATTATTTTAAAAATACTTTTATAATACAAAAACAAACATAAAAAATATCGCATTTTAAAGCTTCAGCGTTTGCAGGCACCCACTTGAAGAATGGCCAAAACAAACAAGATGATGACCATTTTCGAACATTTTGATTGCTTCTTATGCCAACGAAAATGGATTTTGAGAATCATCCAAATCCAGGTCAGCTTCCCTTAATTTAACTCTCTTTCCCTTTTGCTGCTTCAGCTCCTCCTGGGGACCTAGCTCGTCTCTTTGTTTAGTAAAACACCAGTTTCAACATCTGGGTCTCCTTCGCTCTTTAAAATTGTCTTCTAATGCATTTATGATTGGATACATCTTAAGTTTATACGGTAGATCTCGTTTCAAATACATTATGTCGGTGTTTAAGAGTACACTAATGAATATTTTTAAAAAAATTATTTTTTACATTAGAATATCAGAGCAATCTAAAAAACAAAAAAAAAATAATGTTTTATGAAAAGTTATTTGTACTAAAAAACCATTTCAACCTAAAATTTTAAGCTATTAGATGAAGTTACAAGATATGATTTATATTATTTTTTAACACACTCTCTCAAGTATCGAGATATAATTTATATTATTCTCTAACAATTTAAACCGCGTTGCTAAACTGCCCCTGAAACATTAGGAAACCAAGCTCAAAGATGGTTCAAGTTGGTTCACGATTTGGTAGATGTAGGTAAATAACGAATGACAATGGACACTTGTATTTACCAAAACTGAACGTATATTGGTCGAGCTATTGCCATGAAAGAATGAACATGAAAGTTTACAATCTCAAACATTTATTTCAACTCCAAGCCCATCAAAATCTCTGATTTCCAATGCAGTCTGTATTGAAGAAACTGTTAGATAAACTTTTCTTTATGTATTTTTTTTATTTTACAGTAAATATATTATCAAACCAGATTGTACGTAAATCAATTTTTTTCCCCAGATGATTTAAAAAATACGTACGTATTTTATCCTTAAAATATTCAGATCCAAAATTAGAAGGGTTTATACGAATGATGTCATCATGTGAATAATTGAATAAGTTTTCTCTTTTGTCACCCAACCAATTCATATTAATAAAGTTTTAATTAAGTATTACTGATCAACCTAACCAACCCACCCAGAAAATTATATCACATGAAAATTACTGATCACCAAAGTTTTTGGACTCCTCTAGTAGTTAATTGCAGGACCAGTCCCCGGAAACGGGGACCGATGAAAATTGGAAGCATTTATTTGAATGGTCACAGTACTAGCATCCTAAGAGATCGGCTTGCTATATATATATATATATATATATCCATCATAGTCTGCGTTCAAAATACATATTCGATAGCTAATAGGAAATTTGTATACATGATCTGGTTTCTCAATCAAAATAAAATTTGAGCTTTCTTATTGGTTCAATGCTTGAAAATTAACAAATACAAACAGACACATCGATGAAATATTTCTGTTAATAGATTGTAGTGAATTTTTTCTATGATGTTTGTTTTCGTCTGACAATTGATGAGTTGAAAAATTATAGTCTTCCAGGGCTTTGACATATAATGTATCGAGAAAATAAAATTTGCAACTTATAAATGTTGTATTTGAACATAGATTAATTGTATTTTAACTTATAAATGTTTAAATTTATAATAAATATTTGAGTTTTATATTTATTTAATTTTTAATTATTTTCTATTTTTGTTTAATAGATTTTTTTTAAAATATATTTTTAAATTATTACTGATAGGGTTATTGAAGGACTTATTCCGTCAGTATATTCTAGAGAGTTGCAAACAAGTTATTATAAATATCATTGCCACCGTTTACTCACTGACAGAATAACAGACGGATTGTATGATGATTATATGTCAAATTCCTCAATGGAAATACCGTCGGACAAAAAAAAAATCACCGATTGAATGGCATACGGTTTTTCTGTCGGTGATATGTTATATTCAACGATGGAAATACCGATGGAATGAAACGGATAATGTTTTTTTGGCGTGCTTTGTCCATAAGTAAATTCATCGATAAAATTATTTCAACGAATTCACCAACGGACCACAAATCACAAATGAGAATTTTTTTGATGGATTAGTTCTGTTTGTGAGCTCGTTGGTAAGCTTCGTGCTCACAAACTGTGAGTATAAATACTTATAAAAAATTCCATCGAGAAATCTAAAAATTCTGGTAGTGGTTACTCTTGTTTGTTGTTTGTTGGGATGTTATTTAAAAAATAAGAAAAAGAAAAGAAATGATAATCAAGAAATAGAAGAAGAGAAGGAGGCTGTCATGATCAGAGTGACATAACGAAAAATGCACTTTCAGCAAGATAAGGATGATTTGGATGTCAAATAGCTAATTTAAGAGACATTAATATTTTGAAGTAACAATTGATATGGACATTTTCTTTGTCTCGGGACATTGTGGACGGGAAGAAGATGCCGCTCACTCTGCTCATTTGTATGGAGTTTAGGACAACAATATCACAGTTACAATTACAATAGTTACAAACAAAACTACAAGATCCTAAGCTTAATTTCTTTTTATTGTGTTTTAGTCTCCTAATGCTGAATGAAGAGAGAAAAACTAATAAAAAAAGAGAGAGAAAATAACCAAAACTTTGGTTGATTACATTTTAACTTCGAAAAAATTAATTTTAGTATCAATAAATTCATTTTAAAAATAATATTTCAAGGGTCAAAAAAATATATCAAGGCTCAAAATGTTATTTTTTTAATTCAGTTTGACTTTAAGTTTTTAACCCATTAGAGGGTTCTTCGGGGTCGAAATGGATTTGTATAGGTCTTTATAGGGTAAAAATAGTTAAAATTTAGATTTTTAGGATCTAAATCACATAAACTCCAATTTTCTAGCCGCTGGGGATGGTCAGACTTTGTTATAGTAGGAGATATATTTTTTACCCAGATAAATAATGTGTCATCCCAATTGTTAAAAAAAATAAAAAATAGCTTAAGTGGTCTTTCAACCCAACAACAACTGGCTGTTAAATCGTTTCGTTTGATAGTCGATCTTTGATGGTCTATTATCATAATCAAAAGAAAATCAAAACATAATGTTTATTAATGATCTTCGATGATCTTTGAAGGAAAAAAGAGATTTTTTTTTTAAAAAAAGTTCCATTAATGTACATTGATCATGTGGAGATGGGAAATGCAATTAATTAATGTTTATACTTGTAACCACTGTACTGTACTCGTCTCAACTGCATGTGTTAAGCCTCAACTCTCAAGTCAGGCCATGCGCTCCCTTATCATATCCTTCAATTCCCCTCTCAAGTCAGACCAACCACATCTAATAATATCCTGACTCTCCCTTCAAATAAGTTCTCTCCCACATCTCGTTCCTTTCCTGCTAGATCACTGATCACATGGCTCAAGATCATCACCGGATCCCTCCCAGGAACACCGATCTCACCACCACCTCCCGGTGGCCGCTTCGACGGAGACTTTCCCTACGTAGGCGTAAACTGCCCATAATACGTCTAGGAGGAGAGAAGCCTCGACGACGAAGGATGTCTTTATTGAGGATGTTAAGAGGAACGCGGTTGAGGTGGCTAAAATTGCGATACCTATGCATGTTAAAGAAGCTCAAGGAATGTTATCGTAATTTTATTAACGATCTGTCGGCATCTGGAGCAACTATAGAGGCTTATCAACAAAGGCTTTTAATGGAGACCTCTTTTGCTGTTCCTGGCATGGGTATTACTTTCTCCAACTTTCTTTCCGTTCAGGCTGGATCCAATCCCTCTCGATCGTTCATGGTGTAAAACGTGTTTTTTTTTTAAGAAAAAAAAACTGATCGTAATTAAGTTTAATTTCAATAATGTTAGATTAATTGTGAATCTTTTCTTTCTTTCTTTGCTTCTTAATATTTTCGTTTTCTTTAATATTAATTGTAGTATTGGGTTCTGTCTCGTTTATGATTGCATTTATATAAAGGATTATGTTTTATTGAT
>Ga0307514_10006015_pt1 | contig 10673 bp, 8 predicted proteins | sample 16_EM_MG_FD_203088 | JGI IMG/M metagenome (GOLD analysis project Ga0307514, IMG submission 203088) | Populus trichocarpa ectomycorrhiza microbial communities from riparian zone in the Pacific Northwest, United States - 16_EM | ecosystem: Host-associated > Plants > Roots > Unclassified | place... | reverse complement strand
CGGAATCCAGCGCGGGTCTTCACACCCCACGACAGCACGATAGCGAGAGCCCGGTCGCGTACGGCGTCGCCGGAACCCAGGGGCGTGCGTCGCTCGACCAGGCGGTAGCCGGGCGGGATTGCAGCGGGTGGCGTGCGGGTGATGCCGCCGTGGTCGAAGTTCGGGCGCGGCATCCCGCGGCTTACTTGCGCAGGTCGCGCAGGGTGCGCCTCGCGTAATAGATGCCGCCAGCGGCGAGGGCAAGGAACACCACGCCGAGGCCGATGGGGATTGCAGCTGACGAGGTGATTCCAATGACGATGAGCACGACCCCGACGAGGATCATGCCGATCTGGAACATGATGGCGAACTTCCAGACCGCCTCGCCCTGCACTGGCTCTGCCATTAGGACTCTCTTCCCCGTGAACTCCCAGGCTTTGGATATGGTTCGCTGCCGTAGCCCCCATCCGGGATACGACGGTATCGAGACCGGGCAAACAAGGCTCCGAGCAGAAGGAGGACGCTTCCGGCCGCCATTACCAACCAGCCTTCGCGCTGATAAAAGTGTCCGAGAGCAACGATACCGAACACGACAAGGCTGACTCCGACGAGAATGAGGAGGCTTGGCCCGTAATACCTCTTCAAGCGATCTTCCACGGTGTTATTGCCAGACGTGAACGCGTCGTCGAAGCGCGGCTCTGCCACTACTTCTTCTTCTCCTCGACGTCGCCGGTGAGGGCTGCGACGAACGCCTCCTGCGGAACCTCGACGCGACCAACCATCTTCATGCGCTTCTTGCCCTCCTTCTGCTTCTCGAGGAGCTTGCGCTTGCGGGTGATGTCACCGCCGTAGCACTTGGCGAGCACGTCCTTGCGAATGGCGCTGATCGACTCGCGCGCGATGATGCGAGCGCCGATCGCAGCCTGGATCGGCACCTCGAACTGCTGGCGTGGGATGAGCTTCTTGAGGCGCTCGGTCATGAGCACGCCGTAGGCATAGGCCTTATCGCGGTGCACGATGGCACTGAACGCGTCGACCGCCTCGCCCTGCAGCAGGATGTCGACCTTGACCAGGTCGGCCTCTGCCTCGCCGCTCGGCTCGTAGTCGAGGGAGGCATAGCCGGCGGTCTTGCTCTTCAGCTGGTCGAAGAAGTCGAAGACGATCTCGCCGAGCGGGATCGTGTATTTGATCTCCACCCGGTCTTCGCCGAGGTAGTCCATGCCGATGAGCGTGCCTCGGCGCGACTGGCAGAGCTCCATGATCGTGCCGACGTAGTCCTTCGGGGCGAGGATTGCCGCGCGCACCATCGGCTCGCTGACCGACGCGATCTTCGTGCCCGTGGGGAACTCGGAGGGGTTGGTGACAGTGAAGTGCTTCTTGTCCTCCGTGGTCACCTCGTAGGGCACCGAGGGCGCGGTGGCGATGAGGTCAAGGCCGAACTCCCGCTCGAGGCGCTCGGTGACGATCTCGAGGTGGAGGAGTCCGAGGAAGCCGCAGCGGAAGCCGAAGCCGAGCGCAACCGACGTCTCTGGCTCGTAGTTGAGCGACGCATCCGACAGCTTGAGCTTGTCGAGCGCCTCGCGAAGGATCGGGTAGTCGCTGCCGTCGATCGGGTAGAGGCCGGAGAAGACCATCGCCTTCGGGTCGGTGTAGCCGGGCAGCGCTTGGGTGGAGGGCTTCTGCGCATTGGTGACGGTGTCGCCCACCTTCGACTGGCGCACATCCTTCACGCCGGTGATCAGGTAGCCGACCTCGCCGACGCCAAGGCCCTTGGACGGCGTCGGCTCTGGCGAGGACACACCGATCTCGAGCAGCTCGTGCACCGCCCGCGTCGACATCATCTGGATCTTCTCGCGCGGGCTGAGCTTGCCGTCGATGACGCGAACGTAGGTGATGACGCCGCGGTAGGAGTCGTAGACGGAGTCGAAGATCATGGCGCGGCTCGGCGCGTTCGGGTCGCCCTGCGGCGGCGGGATCAGCTCGACAACCCGGTCGAGGAGGTCTTCGACCCCCATGCCGGTCTTGCCGCTCACGCGGAGCACGTCATCCGGGTGCCCGCCGATGAGGCTCGCGAGCTCCTTGGCGTACTTGTCAGGGTCGGCGGCCGGCAGGTCGATCTTGTTGAGCACCGGGATGATCGTGAGGTCGTTGTCGAGGGCGAGGTAGAGGTTCGCGAGGGTCTGGGCCTCGATGCCCTGGGCGGCATCCACGAGAAGGATGGCGCCCTCGCATGCGGCCAGTGACCGGGAGACCTCGTAGGTGAAGTCGACGTGGCCGGGGGTGTCGATCATGTTGAGCGCGTAGGGCTTGCCATCGAGCGCCCACGGCATGCGAACGGCCTGGCTCTTGATGGTGATGCCGCGCTCTCGCTCGATGTCCATGCGGTCGAGGTACTGCGCGCGCATGTCGCGGTCGCTGACGACACCGGTGATGCCGAGCATGCGGTCGGCGAGGGTCGACTTGCCGTGGTCGATGTGGGCGATGATGCAGAAGTTGCGGATGAACGCCGGATCGGTCGAGGCAGGGGCGAGGGCCGTGGTTGCGCGGGGAGACATTTGTGCCAATTCTCCCATGACCGCGGGGCCGAGCGCGTACGCCCGGCCCCGCAGATGGTGCAGTGAGGCTAGAAGGCCCAGCTCCAGTCGCCGAGGGCGACGAACGGGAGGGCGAAAGCGAGCCCGAGAGCGCCGATGATCATCCAGCCGAACAGCGAGAGCCCGCCGAGCACGATCGCGAAGATCGCGAAGGTGCGGCCGGCCGGTTCCTGCCGGTAGCCGAGGATGCCGAGCACGATCGCCGCGGCGGGAAGGAGCACCGCCTGGCCGGTGACGAGCGACACGAGGCCGAGGACGAAGCCGACGACGCTGAGCGTGCGGGGCGGGGAGACGACCGCGGAGGTCGCCGGGACGGTGGTGCTGGTGGTGGGGGTGGCTTCAGTGGTTGTCATGGTTCAAGGCTAGGAAGCGCGCGACTGCGGAACCATCGGGGTAACCCCCGATTCCTCCCGTGGGTTAGAGCGGAACGGGCAGGCGTGACAGGCCAGTCACAAGGTCGTCGCGGGTCGCGGCGAGGCATAGGCGGATCCAGCCCTCCCCCGAGCGGCCGAAGGCGCTGCCGGGAGCGACGGCGACCCTCTCGGAGAGCAGGAACTCCATTGCCCAGGTCGCGACATCCCCGCCGCTGGCGTAGCTGAGGTCGACCCACAGGTAGAACGCGCCCTCGGCGTGGTGGAAACGGATGCCGCGCTGCATCAGCAGTGCCGCGGCGGTCTCGTAGTTCTCGCGGTAGTGTCGCGCCGCATCCTCGACCGCCTGCTGGCTGCCCTCGATAGCGGCGACGCCCGCGTACTGATCGGGCGCGGCCACGCAGCTGATGCTCGCCTCCTGCACGGTGCGAAGGATGTCGGCGTACCCGGGCGGGGAGACGAGGTACCCGACGCGCACACCCGTCATCGCGTAGGTCTTCGACAGCGAGAACGCGCTCCAGACACGGTCGCCGCCCGGGAGGGAGCCGATGCTCACGTGCTCGGCGCCGTAGGTGAACGCCTCGTAGACCTCATCGCTGATGATCCAGAGGTCGTGCCGCACGGCGAAGTCGAGCAGCTGCTGCAGGGTCTCGCGCGGAAAGACGACACCGAGCGGGTTCGAGGGGGTGTTGACGATGAGCACCCGGGTGCGCTCGGTCACGAGCGCCTCGAGCTGTTCGAGGTCGGGTAGGAACCCGTGCTGCGGCAGCAGCGAATATGGCACCGGCACGGCGTCGAGCATGCGGGCGTTCATCGTGAAGGTCGTGTAGCCGGGGTCGGGTACCAGTACCTCGTCGCCGGCGGCCAACGTGAGTGCCATGGCCTGGTGGAGTGCCTGGGTGGCTCCGACGGTGACCCAGACGCGCTCGACGTCGACGTGGAGGTCGTTGTCACGCGCGAGTTTCGCGGCGATGGCAGCGCGCAGCGCGGGGATGCCGCCGTTCGCTGTGTAGTGGGTCTCCCCCGAATCCCACGCCTGCTTCGCCGCCGCGCCGATATGGGAAGCTGAATTACGGTCGGGCTCGCCGATAGCGAGCATGATCACGTCGTCGAGGGCGACCGCCACCTCGAAGATGCGACGGATGCCGGAGCCCGGCACGGTCTCGATGTGCGGGGCGAGGTGCGGCATCCGTCCAGCGTAATTGCCCGCGGGGCCTCGCTACGGTATCGTTGCCTGTTGGCTTGCGCGCACATCTTGCGGATGTTCGCGATTCGCGGCCGGTTGCCACCCACAGCAATCCTCTAACCGGCACGGCCGCACTCACACATCCATCAGATCGAAAAGGTACACACACGTGGCAAACATCAAGTCGCAGATGAAGCGAATTCTCACCAACAAGAAGTCGCAGGAGCGCAACAAGGCTGTGAAGAGCGAGGTCAAGACCGCGGTTCGCGCAACGCGCACCGCCATCGCGACCGGTGACAAGGCTGCGGCAACCGCCGCCCTCGTCGTCGCCTCGAAGAAGCTCGACAAGGCTGCCAGCAAGGGTGTCATCCACCAGAACCAGGCTGCCAACAAGAAGTCGGCTATCGCCAAGCAGGTTGCAGCGCTCTAAGCGTTCTCATTTTCGGCAAGGCCCTCCGCTCGCGGGGGGCCTTGCTTTTTTGGCGCTACGCGTCGCCGCGCCGCGCGATGACGCCGACCATGCGCTCGAGCGCGTAGACCGGGTCGCGTCCGCCGCCCTTGATCTGCGCGTCGGTCTCGGCGAGCAGCTCGATGGCGGCAGCAAGCCCCGCGTCGCTCCAGCCGCGCACGTCGCGACGTGCCCGGTCGACCTGCCACGGGGCAAGGCCGAGCTTCTGCGCGAGCTGGCCGGAGGGCGCGGTCGTGCCGGCGACCTTCGCCATGGTGCGAACCTTCATGGCGAAGGCGGCGAGCATCGGCACCGGGTCGGCTCCGGACGCGAGGGCATGGCGTAGCAGGATCAAGGCGTCGCCGTGCTTGCCGGCGATGGCAGCATCCGCGACGGCGAAGGCGTTCGTCTCGACGCGACCGCCGTAGTACTTCTCGATCGTGACCTCGGTGATCTCCTCGCTCGCGTCGGCGAGCAGCTGCTGGCAGGCGGCGGCGAGCTCGGCCAGGTCGTCGGAGAACGCGCTCACGAGCATGCGCAGCGCGCCGCCGCTGATGCGCCGCTTTGCTGTGGCGAACTCCGCCGCGGCGAAGTCCTGCTTCTCTGTGTCTTTCTTGAGCTCGGCGCACACGACCTCGATGCCGCCGCCGAGACCGGAGCGCACGGCATCCAGCAGTTTCTTGCCGCGCACGCCGCTCGCGTGACGCAGCACGATGTAGGTGTCGTCGGCCGGGTTCTCGAGGTACGACAGGGTCTCAGTGATGAACGCGTCGGTGCACTTCTCGACGTTGCTGATGCGGATGAGGCGCGGCTCGTTGAAAAGGCTGGGGCTCGCGAGGGTGAGCAGCTCGCCCGGGGCGTACTGGTCTGCCTCGATGTCGTTGATCTCGATGCTCGGGTCTTCGAGGCGAAGGGTGTCGCGCAGGATGCGGATCGCCCGGTCGGCGAGCACGCCCTCAGGCCCACTGACGAGCACGACGGGCGCGGGGCGCACGCGATCCCACGACACCTGGGGGATGCTCGCTGCCGTCGCCTTGCCTGCCACGCCCGCCAGCCTACCCGGGGCGTGCGACGCGCTCGGTCCACACCGTCGGGCCGGGAGAGACGAGGATGAGCCCGTCGAGGTCGGTGCGGAATGCAGCGGTGCCCACGTCGGCGAGCGCCGAGAGCAGTGAATCCGTCGGGTGCCCATAGGTGTTGTCGGCGCCAACGCCGATAAGGCCGATGGATGCCCGGATCACCCCATAGAGTCGCGGCGACTGGTCAGCGGATCCGTGATGCGCCACCTTGACGAGGTCGACCGGCGGAAGGCCCGCCGCGAGCAGTCGCGCCTGCGCCTCCTCGCCGAGATCCCCGAGAAAGAGCGCGCTGGGGCACGCGCAGTCGACCCCGGGCTCGACCAGGACGGTCACACTGGCTGGATTGCCGCGTTCCGGTGCGTCACCGCGCGGCCAGAGCACGCTCCAGCGCAACTGGCCGAGCACGCCGCTCATGCCGCGGCTCGCGACAGTCACCGCCGCACCGTGTCGCTGAAGGTCGGAGACAAGACGGTCGTCGTCTGCTCCGTCGCTCGGACCCACGAGCACGTCATCGACGATGCCGAGAACAGCGTCGGTGCCTCCGACATGGTCGAGGTCGTAGTGGGTGAGAACGAGCAGGTCGATGTGCCCGACACCGAGATCGGCAAGGCAGGCTCGAAGCGCTTCTGGCTCTGGCCCGGTGTCGATCAACGCGATCAGTTCGGCGCTGCGCACGAGGGTCGCGTCGCCCTGCCCGACATCGCACATCGCGTACTGCCAGTCGCCCGGACGATCGACGCGAGCGCCGAGCCACGTGCCGGCCGCGACTCCCACGATCACCACAGCGGCGGCGGCAGCAAGCACGCGCGCCGCGCGAAAGCGGAGGCCGGCGATGCCGAGCACCGTCACCACGGAGAGCAGCACGACCCCGACCGCTCCCTCTGTCCACGGGATGCTGCCAAGCGGCAGTCCGGCAAAGAAGATCGCGACGGCGGCGATCCAACTCGCCGGCAGCCACGCGATCGCAGCGAGGATGGTGCCGAGCCACGGGGCGATCGGTGCCGCCACGCACGCGAGCAAGCCGATGATGGTGGCCGCGGGAGCAGCTGGTTCGGCGAGCACGTTGGCGACGACGCCATAGGTGGGAAGGGAGGGTTGAAGGAGGATGAGCACTGGCTGGCACAGCAGCTGCGCCGCGAGTGGCACGGCGATGACCGCGGCGATCGGCAGCGGCATCCACCGGCCGAGTACGGTAGCAAGAGGCCTGGCGAGGAGGAGGAGCCCTCCTGTGGCCAGCACCGAGAGCGCGAACCCGTAGTCCCGCGCCAGCCATGGATCCCCGGCGAGCAGCACGATGACTGCGAGACCGAGCACGGGCACACCCCGCACCGGCCGACCGCTGGCGAGGGCGATGAGCACGATGGTAGCCATGACAGCTGCCCGCATCACACTCGGCTCCGGCGTGACGAGCACGACGAAGGCAGCGAGCACCACGATGGCGGCCCCGACCCGCGCGGTTCTCGAGAGACCAAGCCACTGGCCGAGCAGAACGACGAGCCCGACGACGATGGCGCAGTTCGACCCGGACACCGCGGTGAGGTGGCTGAGCGAGGTCGCCTTCATGGCGGCGTCGAGCTGGTCGCTGACGGCACTCGTGTCGCCGATGGCGAGACCGGGGAGCAGGTCGGCGCCGTCGCCGGGAAGGGTATGCACGACATCCACGAAACCGGCTCGGAGCCCGGTCGCCCAGTCGAGGTACCACGGCGCTCGATCGACCATCTGCCATCGCGAGACGAAGAACAGGTACGCGGTGCGCTCACCCGCGGCAGTGGCGGTCGGCGTGCCGGCTATCGCCACCGTCGTACCGATCGGCGCATCGACGGTACCGACGATGTGCACGGGAGCGCCACCAATAGTGCCCTCCCCTGCTCCGGTGACGACGAGCTGCGCCTCAACGAAACGACCGGGCTCGAGGTGCGTGCGGGAGGGTTCGCCCACGGCCACCATCGCGCAGAGGAGAGCCACGACAACGCCGCAGAGAGCCAGGATGCCCGGCCAGCGAAGCAGCAGCGTCACGACCGCGACCACGCACGCTGCGATCGCGGCCGCCGGCGCCGCGGCCGGTACTGCCACCACGATGCCTGCCGCGATCCACCCGGTGGCCGCCGGCACAGCCAACCGCAGATCGACGGCCGTCTCACCCCGCCTCATACCGTTATCAGCTCGCGCAGGCCCTCGAAGGTCTTGTCGCCGATGCCTGTCACGCTGCGCAGGTCATCGATGGCAGCAAAGCGCCCGTTGTCGTCGCGCCACGCGATGATGCGCTGGGCGAGTGCGGGGCCGACCCGTGGCAGTGTCTCGAGCGTTGCCTGGTCGGCCGTGTTGATGTTGACCTTGCCGCCGACGACTGCTCCAGCGGCATCGAGCGCCGGCAGCTCCCCCACCAGCGGCACAAAGAGCTGCTCCCCGTCAGAGAGCACGCGGGCGAGGTTGAGCTGCGTTTCGTCGGCGCCCTCAGCGAAGCCACCGGCGGAGGCGATCGCATCGACGACCCGGTCGCCCTCGCGCAGCTGGTACAGCCCCGGAGCGACGACGGCGCCGAGAACGTGGACGAAGATGCCCGTCGTCACCGGCGCGGAGCTAGCCAGCGCAACGGGCGTCGACGCCGGACGATTGGCCAGGGCGCTCGCAAGGATGGCGACGGCAAGTGCGGCGAGCAGCAGCACGACGACGGCTCCCGGTCCGATATGGAGTCGGGAGCCTGTCGTCACCTGCCGAGGCTAGGCGTCGCCCGAGGGCAGCATTCTGCCCTCGGCAGATCAGTGTGAAACGACTACTTGGTGGCGATGTTGACGAGGCGCGGAGCCCGCACGATCACGTTGGTGATCGGAGTGTCGCCGAGCGTGCGCACCACCGCCGCCGAGGCGCGGGCGAGCTTCTCGAGCTCCTCTGGCGTGATCTTCGGGCTCACCTCGAACTTGTCGCGCATCTTGCCGTCGACCTGGATGATCGCCATGACCGACTCCTCGATGAGAAGGGTCGGGTCGGCCTTGCGCCACGCGGCGTTGGCCACTGTCGGCTCATAGCCGAGCGTCTCCCACATCTCCTCTGCCGTGTAGGGAGAGAACATCGACAGCGCAACGGCGATGACCTCGGTGGCCTCGCGCACAGCGGCATCGCCGCCGCCGGCGCCGGAGTCGATGGTCTTGCGCGTGGCGTTCACGAGCTCCATTAGTCGGGCGACGACGACGTTGAACTTGAACGACTCGACGAGTCCGGGAGCGTCTTTGAGGAAGCGGTGGGTCTGCTTGCGGAGAGCGAGATCGCCCGTCTTCCACTCGATGTCAGGGGCAGAGGTGACGTCACCGGCGAGCCGGAGGGCGCGCGCGAGGAACTTCACCGATCCGGCGGGAGATACGTCCTCCCAGTTGATGTCGTCCTCCGGCGGGCCGGCGAAGACCATGGTGAGCCGGATGGCGTCGACGCCGTACTGCTCGATGACGTCGCCGAGGTTCACCCCGCCCTTGCTCTTCGACATCTTGGAGCCGCCGGAGAGCACCATGCCCTGGTTGAGCAGCGCGCTGAAGGGCTCGGTGAACGAGACGTAGCCGAGGTCGAACAGCACCTTGGTGATGAAGCGCGCGTACAGCAGGTGCAGGATGGCGTGCTCGACGCCACCGACGTACTGGTCGACCGGAGCCCACTTCTCGGCCAGTGCGGCGTCGAATGCCTTGGTGTCATCGTGCGGAGCGAGGAACCGCAGGAAGTACCAGGAGCTGTCTACGAAGGTGTCCATCGTGTCGGGGTCGCGCAGGGCATCGCTGCCGTCACGCGGGTCGGCGACGGTGACCCAGTCGGTGGCCGCCGCGAGAGGCGACTGGCCCTTCGGCTGCAGGTCGAGTCCCTCGGTCGACGGCAGCAGCACGGGCAGCTGATCCTCCGGCACCGGGATGAGCTCGCCGTCGGCTCCGTGGATCATCGGGATGGGGGTGCCCCAGAAGCGCTGGCGGCTGATCAGCCAGTCACGAAGACGGTAGGTCTTCGCGGCCCGGCCGACGCCGGCGGCCTCGAGCTGCTCGATGATCTTCTTGATCGCGTTGCTCTTGCTCAGCCCGTCGAGCGGGCCGGAGTTGATCATGCGACCGTCGCCATGCAGGGCCTCACCGGTCGTGCCCGGATCGAGGGACGGCAGGTCGTCGGGCAGGATCGCCTGGCCGTTCTCATCGAGCTCGAGCACCGGGATGGATGCCGTGACGGGCGCGTTGGTGTCGACGACAACCACAACCGGAAGGTCGAACTTTCGCGCGAAGTCGAGGTCGCGCTGGTCGTGGGCTGGCACGGCCATGACCGCTCCGTGACCGTAGTCGGCCAGCACGTAGTCGGAGGTCCAGATCGGGATGCGCTCATTGGTGACAGGGTTGATGGCGAAGCGGCGAAGCGGGATGCCCGTCTTCTCGCGCGTCGCGTCCTGCCGTTCGATCTCGGTGCTCTTCTGCGCCTGCGTGAGGTACTCGGCGAACGCCTCCTGCACCTCGGGGGTTGAACCGGCGGCGAGCTCGGCCGCGAGCTCGGAATCCGGCGCGACGACCATGAAGGTCACGCCGTACAGGGTGTCTGGTCGGGTCGTGAAGACCGTGACCTTCTCATCCCTTCCCTCGATTGCGAAGTCGACGTCGGCGCCGATCGAGCGGCCGATCCAGTTGCGCTGCATCGCGAGCACCTTGCTCGGCCACGAGCCCTCGAGCTGGTTGAGGTCGTCGAGAAGGCGGTCGGCGTAGTCGGTGATCTTGAAGTACCACTGGGTCAGCTTCTTCTTGACGACCACGGCGCCGGAGCGGTCGGAGGTGCCGTCGGCGAGCACCTGCTCGTTGGCGAGCACGGTCTGGTCGATCGGATCCCAGTTGACCCAGCTCTCCTTGCGATAGGCGAGGCCCTTCTCGTAGAGCTTGAGGAACAGCCACTGGTTCCACTTGTAGTACTCGGGGTCGCTCGTCGCGAGCTCGCGCTCCCAGTCGACCGAGGTCGCATATCGGCGCATGGAGGCCTTCTGCTCCGCGATGTTGCCGTAGGTCCACT
>Ga0307514_10006014_pt1 | contig 10674 bp, 18 predicted proteins | sample 16_EM_MG_FD_203088 | JGI IMG/M metagenome (GOLD analysis project Ga0307514, IMG submission 203088) | Populus trichocarpa ectomycorrhiza microbial communities from riparian zone in the Pacific Northwest, United States - 16_EM | ecosystem: Host-associated > Plants > Roots > Unclassified | place... | reverse complement strand
ACAGCCCTGGTATAATGATATCACAATAACATGATCGGCACCTTGCTTGATTCTCGGAAATCCTTCCCCTTCTCAGGACTGTTCAAAGCGACATCTCTCTCTCGAGAATCATCTTCATCGCTTAGAATGATGGGAACCGAAAGCAAATCCATATCTTCAGTCTTGACCTTGCTCTTTTTCTTCAGAGTAGTCGACTTGGTAACGGCAACATTGTTCGATGCCGTTGTCCGATTATGAGTTGAGCGATTTTGCTTACCCAGAGATACTGCTCGAGACGCAGAACCTCCTTCAGCCCTGCTTCCATAAATCACATTAAATAATTTAACATGAGAAATCGAGTTACTTGCTTTTTTGTCTGCGGGGCCGCCGACTTAGATTTGGAGACGTGCTAAAAACGGAACGATATTATCAATCAAATTTGTAAGACAACTTCCCTTGTCGACGCACCTTCACACTCTCAGAAGTCAGCCGTGCAATGTGTGCCGTAGGTCCCCTTCTGGTGTTCTCACCATCCGTGTCTAACTGCAGCACTTCGGAAGTGTGAGTCTCTGCATCAGAATCTTCGACTCTGACTGGTTGCGTGCGGCGTTTTGGCTTCTTCAAGACTAGCGGTGTTTCATATGCCTCATTGTCAACATCCTCTGCGTTTTTCTGGAAATATCTTGCCCGTGGAGTCACTTCGTCACCATCTTCCATCTCCACATCAGAAATACCTTGCAGATTGCCATGGTCCTGTGCCATATGGGTGGATCTTCGCAGCGTTAGCCCATCATCAACTCCCAACTCTATCATCGTTTCTAGAGCATTTGCTTATTAGCCATCGACTCACATTTACTCTAGAATATAAATACCTGTGCGGCGCAGACCTGGAGGACGAGATTCTGGTAAAGTCGGTTGGGTTACTCCTCCGTTGCCAGTGGTTTTGACTTTCGTTGACAGATGAACAGGTGTAACAAAACCCTCAGGAATCCCAGCTTTTCCGACAGCTCTATCCGATGGTACCAGGTCTTTCGTGTTTTTGCTAGAGGTTGATTTCTTGGGAATTGGGCGAGGGGCAGGTTGCTTCGCAGGGACATTGGAGTTGGTTGATTTCTTGGGAATTGGGCGAGGAGCAGGCTGCTTCACAGGGACATTGGAGTTGGAAGTCGTCTTTGTCTTTTTGGTGGGAGCGGCTCTATTTTCGTCATCACTCGCTAGTTGGACGGCGTCTGTCTGAGGCTCGCTTTTACGCTTTCTGTTGTTGGTTGTCACCTCAGCATTACGAAAGGTTTGCGAACGGCCTTGAGCTGGTAAGTGACCATTGTCATCTGTCAAATGATGTCAGACTAAAACCTACCAAATAGTCAATGTTACGTAGCAACGTACCTCCAGAGGGTTGCTGACGTGGAAACCTTTTCTCGTCATTTCTAGCCTTGGTCCTCTGCTGGGAACGGTAGTCTTCAAGCTCACTTTCTGCAGCCTCTTCTTGGGCAACCTGTCGCTCCTTTGCCTCTTTTCTGCCCCTTTTTGCATCTTTCTCTTTCTGAATGACTGTGGGATCCCGGTGGGTTCTTGTGGCGGCTTGAACTATAGCACCAGGATGCTTATTGGAGTTTGCGGCTCGCGTTTGCATACGAGGTTGAGACGTGTCATCCTTGCGAGACGGCATGAGTGAAGTGGTGGTTGAACTTGATGGGACTTAGCGTGATTTGGCAGACTCAGATCACATTATTTGTCATTCTTTTCTTTTCTGCAATACCTTTGAGAGACCCCTTGCTCCTTGTGTTCTGCAAACATGCCTCGATACCCAACCACTCATATTCCAGAGCCAAAAGAATGGTTTCCTTGTTTAGTCACAACCTGTGATGCTAGATTTCGATCCATGAATGGTTGTACACAGCATATTCATGCGAAACATACAAGTAACAAGTCCCGGCACGACGACTTGCAAGACTTCCCGATGGCGTCTCAATCGTGGATCAGATCATCAAGTCCACAATCTTATGCTATGGATGAAGACAATCTGCTACAGCCCGAGGCTCCTGACGACTTCAATGAACCGCCCACTGCATTGTACGCATCACGAAGTTCTACCCAACCTATCGATGTACTCTCGGACAATGATTTTCAACCACAACTTGTTGAGGAGTCCCTCTCTTCATCACCTTCTTGTCATCAAAGTTCACCTCCAAATCATCAAGATGAAGAACCCGAAGGACAAATGCCTACTACCGAGTATCATCCATTCATCAATGGTAGGTACATCATTTTTTCATTCAGTATCTACGTACTGAACAAACACTACAGGCGAAAAATGTGACAAGCATGGAGCTCCGCTTGGACCGGATTTACCTCCACCCTCTACTGAAACCCGCAGCCCCGATGATTGGTTCCCTTACAGAACTCGCGTTGGATTCGAAACAGCCGAATTTCTTTATGCACGCAAAAAAATGTCTGCTGCAGACATTGATTTCTTGTCTCAGTTGTGGGCAGCGACATTAGCAGAACACGATGACTCGCCACCATATGCCAACCACAAAGACCTCTACGAAACAATCGATGCCACACCGATTGGAGGTATTCCGTGGCAAAGTGTTACTTTCCAGTACGATGGTCCACGACCCGATGATACTCCAACATGGATGGAATCCGAGTATACAATCTGGTTCCGAGATCCACGCTTATTATTCAAGAACATGTTGGAAAATCCTGAATTTGCCAAGCATTTTGACTACGCACCACACCGACAGTATGATCCGAAGGGTTCTCGTCGTTATGAGAACTTCATGTCTGGTGATTGGGCATGGAAACAGGCTGTAATTATATATTTTAATGTTCCGTTTGATGGGCAAAGACTTACGAATACCTAGGATATCATTTCTGAGGATCCAGAGACACATGGCGCAATGTTTGTGCCTGTCATTCTCGGTAGTGATAAAACAGTCGCATCTGTTGGAACAGGACACACTGAATTTTGGCCAATCTATGGTTCTATTGGCAATATTCACAACGGCGCAAGGCGTGCACATGGTAGTGGTCTGGTTCTTATTGGATTTTTATCAATTCCAAAAAGTACGTTTTTCAGAGTCCTCGATCAATCACATATGCATTCGACATTGTTAAAATTTTATGGTAGCCAATTATGAACATGCGAGCTGTCCTGAATTTCGCCAATTTCGCCGGAAGCTTTTCCATTCATCCTTGTCATTTATTTTAGAGACACTCCGCCATGGAGAAACCGTTCCTGAGGTTTATCAATGCCCAGATGGATATTATCGTCGAATTATATGGGGGATTGGCCCATATCTTGGAGATTATCCAGAACAAGTATTGCTGGGTTGCATTGTGCAGGGCTGGTGTGCTCGGTAAGCATTGCCTGTTCTCGTCTCTACTTGTTTTCAAAATGATTCTTTATAGCTGTCAAGGAGAGAACAATGATCTTGATGGTCACCTATCCGAGCTGCCACGAACTCGCAATCTCACGGAATCTCTTATTGCAAAATATCGAGTTGGTATTCTTTGGGACAAATTTGGCATAGTTTTGGATGTAGTGGTGAGTATACCAGCCTTCGATTGGACTTCAACTAATGTGTTTTCCCCTCACCTGCTATACAGCCATTCACAAATGACTTCGAGCGTGCCGATATTCATGAGCTTCTCGCTCCAGATCTGCTTCATCAACTGATTAAAGGGGCGTTCAAGGACCATTTGGTGTCATGGGTGGAGGATTACATCTACGCCAACCATCCACGAAGAACAGCAAAGAAGATTATGGATGATATTGATCGACGGTGAGGTCTTGCGTACACATGTTATCACATGAATTTATTCCTTCAATAGAATTGCAATCGTCCCAGCTTTTTCCGGTCTTCGACGATTTCCAGAAGGCCGTGGTTTCAAACAATGGACTGGGGATGACTCAAAGGCTCTGATGAAAGTAAGTCGAAAAAACCTGGTACTACCTCATACTATGTTGCTAAATATTTCGTCATTAGGTTTATCTGCCTGCAATACAAGGTCACGTACCGCCAGATATGACGCGCGCAATCCGTGCATTCCTGGAATTTTGCTACATAGCACGCCGAAATGTCTTGACTGAAAATGATCTGGATCAGTTGCATGATGCCCTTTCCCGTTTTCATCAGTATCGGGAAATTTTCATCTCAACTGGCATACGAAATGACTTCTCATTGCCACGGCAACATTCCCTTGTCCATTACCCTTCACTCATTCGTCTTTTTGGTGCGCCTAATGGACTCTGTACATCAATTTCCGAATCCAAACATATCTGAGCTGTCAAAGAACCATGGCGGCGATCAAGTCGCAACGAAGCACTCGGTCAGATGCTCGTTACAAACCAGCGACTTGACCACCTGGCAGCTGCTCGAGTTGATTTCAGCAGCCGTGGTATGCTCCAAGGAACTTGCTTAGGTAGCACATTGCAAGCTCTAGGTAGGTCTTCAATGATTCATCTCTTCTCGAAAGTTGTACCATGCTGAAAAAATCTGAACTTAGCGGCAGCATGCACAGCTGCTCAGCCAGGTGCGACGGACGAAGCTGAAAGCGAGGATTCGCAAGATGGAGACGAGGATTCTACGTTAGATGAGGATCCAATGGATGAAGTTGTTGATGACGGAGATGTTCTTGCGGAAGTGAAACTTGCTGCAACCATTCGTAAGTTCCTTCCTTCAATTCCAAGTCTAGTCATAAGATTAATTAGAATGAATAGAACGCAGATGGTCTCTTCATACTGCTGCAAGAAACCTTGAATTACCATCATTCCCGATAATGGTTCGCAGGTTTCTATACGACCAACTTTATCCAAATTCCATGATACCATCCGAAGACGTTTTGCCAGACTCCTATCCCAAAATTGAAGAGAAGATTCATGTCTTCAACTCTGCGGTTGCAATATTTAGGGCACCAAGTGATCTCAGCAACATCAATGGAATGCATCGTGAGCACATTCGGGCAACCTCATCATGGAGAAAAGGTGCCGCTCGATATGATTGCGTCCTTGTTAATTCGCATCCCGATCTTGAGGGTGCATGCAGTTTCGAAGTCGCTCGCGTTTTCTTATTCTTCTCCTTCACACATTGCGACAAGGTATATTCCTGTGCTCTTGTCCAATGGTTTTCATTTGTATACTCAGAACCTGATGAAGACACCGGACTATGGATCATAGAACCGGAGTTTCAGGACACCAGTGGAGATCCTCATCTTGCTGTTATTCACACAGACAGCATCTGCCGGGCTGTTCACCTTATACCTGCCTATCGCACCGCTGAAAAAGTCAGCACCAACCTCACAATGCATTCATCATTGGACACCTTCCCTTTTCACTACATCAACAAATTTGCAGACCACCATGCCTTTGAAACCCTATTCTAACAACTATCTCATATTTCTATAGTTACTTACAGTCCTCGCGAATACCAAAGTTTTCTTCACCTCCGTCCACTTTTCTAACGGCTCTCGCAGCACATCTCCCTGCTGGCATTTTGATAAATTTCTCTCGTTCTACTATGTATTGCTTCATCGGCATGTATTTCCTATGTACAATAAGATTGGCCAGTCATCGTGAATTGACTCGATTGTGTGGCATTTGACAGACACAACCAGTTGCAACGAGAAGGAAACATCTACTTCCCGTTGTGTCCGAACATAAAAAAGGTCAAAATTCTCATTGCATGTGAGGGGGGATTATCGAAATAGTATTTTAGTATCGGTACTTCCGATACGGCTCTGCCAATGTCAAAGAAAAGGAAATATGAAACGAAGCACTCACCGCCGCAAAGACAGAGAACGAGAACGAGGTCCTCCAATGTGATCGCCTTACCACTGAGCGGCTTGGAAAATATCTTCGTTCCGCCATGGAGAGGCCAAGAAGACGGAGGACAAGATGGAGAGTGGGCCCCTCCTACTGTCTTCCAGCCTCCTGGTGAAGAGGAGGTATCGCTCGTCAAGTGCTGCCCAACAACAATAAGCATCATGGAAGATTCCAGGAAGCTGAACATCTACTAACCTTCTCTTGTCTGCCTTTAACGTTCTTGATATCCCTTGTGTGTTATTGGCTGTGGTCGTGTGAGAGATGTTGATGAGTCACTACCTGGATGCTTCCCAGCAAAGAATAAGTAGGTGGCGCTGGTTGTCTGGATCTGCTAGCAAACGTGGAACGATATGCTTACCTCGCCCTGGATCCTTAGCTTGATTGTCGAGGGTATCAGGAGACATCGCATCAAGGGTGCCAGTGAGGGTCTTAACGAAGCGGATGAGGTGTGCCAAGTGATTGTACTTGGTCCGAGTCTCACTTCGAGTCTCACTTTCAGGTACGATATAATGATCGTCTTTGGTATCTGTTCTGCTATGAGTAAAATTAATAAAACGAGGTATCATACGCATATGTCAGGATAAACTTACATGTTCGTTACACCACTGCGCCCATCAGTTGAGCCAGGCCATAATGGTACAAGATCGTTGGTTGCTGACAGCAGGCTTCCTTGCCGGTGGCTTCTTCATGATGGAAATCCCATTAAGTTCTCTTTTTTGGAGTAGGTGCTGACAGAACAGAAGATGTGCTGACAGAGCCTGGGCCTCTGCAACTATAGTGCAAATGGGTGCACTGAAGATGAGAGATATGCGGTAGAATAAGCAGCGCTATTGTTGTTGGAAAAAGGCAATGGCTTTCGAGACTCCGAAGAGAAATCAGAGCGTGACCGAGCTCGTGATCAGATGAGAAATTCTTTCATTCAGTCATCGATGTCGAACCAGCTGAACGGGCACTGCTCTCAGAATGGCTTATATACGCCGTTTTCTCAATCCCTCCCACATTGACCAATCGCGATGGAAGACGACGGGTCAAGTGTACGCATCAAAGTCGCCCAGTATTGTGTCGACAAGAAGCTTCAAGAGACCAAGCAGCTGCAGATCAACACCCACAAAGCCGGCTTGACCTGTCTTCATGGCCTCCCTCAGTACTTTGGCCCTGCCCATCCCGAAACCAATGCTGCCCTTGCAGACGTGGACGAGCTCCCTCCCCTCTTTCCATCACGCCCAGACAACGACGCCTCCTGGGATGAGCTGAAGAAACTCCCCAGCCTATCATTCCTTTCCCAGACGACTCCGAAGGCTCCAACCTCAAGGCCATATAGGTACCGTGTTGTTATCATTGGAGCTGGCCTCGCAGGCTTGCGCACCGCCAAGCTTCTTCAGGATTAATTGATTGCGGTATCCCATACAAGATCTTCGAGGCAAGCGACCGACCTAGGGGTTGAATCTGGACCTATGAATTTCCCCCATCTCCTGGCCATCCAGCAGGCAAGCACGACTACTACGATGTTGGTGCCATGCGGTTTCCGAATAACAACGCGAACCACGAGACCTTCAAGCTCTTCGAAGAGCTCAATTTGTCAAGCGTTTTGAGGGAATACGTCTGTCGATGGACAACAATATTCGTTACTTTAACAGTGAGTTGATCATTTATCTACCGGGCGTTCTTGCAGCGCTCATTGGACGCTCTAATAAGACATCAAGTCCACTGCGGCAGACGCAAAGACAGCAGGTGATCACTTCAACGACGAGATTGTCTGTACACACCTTTCCTTCCCCTTCTTTCTGGTCAGCTCATGCCGAACAAATAGGTACCGAAAAAAATATTTGGATGACAAGTACACTGATCCGTGGAACAGGAAGCTCGAAGGGGCAAACGCTTGCACTCTCAAAGCCTTTGATCCTTTTCGAAAAGCTCTCATTGACGACTTCAACAAAGGATGGCAGAAACTTATGAAGTATGACTGGGCTTCAACACGATCCTACCTGACAGTAACGGGACTAGGCGCAGACGATCCAAGCCCCCAGAGTATCCATTGTCCGTCATGCATTGGATGGAGACCCGGAACAGCGCTACTACGACGAGGCATTCTCCAGCGTAAGCGTATCGTTATCCACCCGGCCAGTGTTATCTCACTCAATTCCATCTCTAGGTCATCCTTTCTTCTCTTGGATTCGACGATCCCACAAAGACAGTCGAATGGAAATTCCTCGAAGGCGGCAGCAAGGTATTGGTTGACGCACTGCTTGCCACGTTGACCACTAAGCCATCCTACAAACACCGTGTAACGTCCATCGAACAAACGTACGACTTCCCTAGCAACTGTTTCCCCAATAATTGCGATTGGCCTCGTTGCTCGGACCATCGCCATTGCCCCGCTGCCCTGTGCATTGTTCACAAGATGAGACGGTTGCACCCAATTGTCGCCGTTTCCCTGGAACTGGTTGTCCCTGCTGCCCTGAAGATTGTCCTCGTTTCCCCAATGTCCGTTTCCCCTTGATGAAGGTCAGCGTCGCGGGCAAGGCAGATGAACATTTCACCCATGTTGTTTCAATCGTCTCATTTGCTGAGCTCGGCCTCGTCGACACGAACAAGGTCACAATGATTTATTCACAGTGCCAGGCCATCCGTACCCTACGCTGCGGACCAGCAGTCAAAGTCGCTATCAAGTTCAAGACCCGCTGGTGGGAGCAATCCAAAATTACTCAGCAAGGCGGCTCTAGCACTACGGGCAGGCCTAACTGGGAGGTTGTGTATCCGAGTTATGGGAGAGGCGAGTCCGGCCCTGGTGTGTTGATGGTAACATACAATCGGTGCGTATTGGACTACACCGCTTACAGTTGAAACGATGTTGATCCAAACCTCAGGCAACAAGACGGTTTGCGCTTTGGTGTGCTCATCAAGAACTTAGACTGGTCGGACACGCCCGACCCAAACCGTGAACACCCATGGTCTGAAGAAATACTCCTTAATCAAATCTACCAAGACCTCGCACTGATGCACGGAGTGGGAGAGAAGCAGCTTCGAGATGATACGCTGGATTTCCATGCATTCGACTGGTACCACAGCCCATACACCATGGGAGCATTTGCACACCTCGCACCTGGGCAATACGAGACCACTGCCACGCCATTTGGACCGGTTGATCTTGAATTCGAAATTGGCGAGAAGAGAGACAGAGCTGGTCGAAGTCGCCGCCCAAATATTCCACCACCACCGGCACCATCAGAGGATGGTTCTGCAGAGCTCGACATCGAGTCGACATATGTCCCGATGAACCCCACGAAGGACAGCGCCGTTGGTGCCCCACCCAAGCAAGCAGATTCCTCGTCCTCATCTGCTGCTGGCACAGGAAATAGCACCTTGGCTTCAACAGCTGTTACGACACCTCACGTCTCGGTGCCCGCGACGCCCGCTCTGAGCCCAACACAAAGTGCGCGAATACTCTCAGGCATGGAAGGGCAATCTCGGTCTGTAGCAGGCAAAACCCCTCAGCCTCCGCCGATGGCTTCACGGTTCCCAGCCATTGCCGAAGATTACCTACGTCCTCCTGGTCGGGGATGATACAAACTATAACCCACACTTCGACTGGTCTCGTTACTTGCCTTCCGCTGTCGCTCTAGATCGAGGGTCCCATGATAGGTACTGTTCTCACCCTCTTTCAACAGTCGTATCTGACAGTATTGATTCCTATTTAGGCAGTTGATTACTTTCAACGCGTCCTTCAGATTGAAGAAGACAATGGCGAAATTTGGAGTGCACTAGGTCAGTCTATTCCTTGACTCGAGTCGCACATTTATATATATATATATGTATGTTGCATAGGCCATTGCTACCTTATGCAGGATGACCTACAAAAGGTGTATTCTGCTTACCAGCAGGCTCTGTACCTCCTACCAAACCCCAAGGAGGATCCCAAGCTATGGTATGGAATAGGCCCTCTACGACCGATATGGGTCATTAGACCACCCAGAGGAAGCTTTCTCCTCAGTCCTCCGCATGTGTAAAGGTCAGTTAGTCTCGCCGACTCCATGACGATCGGTTTGATTAAGGGTTACAAGATTTAGATTTCGACAAGGAGAATGAAATTCTTTTTCATCTAGGGATTATTTACAAGCAGCAGGGCAAATTCGAAGAATCACTTGACTGCTTTTACCGCATCCTTCGCAATCCTCCGAGCCCCTCGCACACGCCCATATCTGGTTCCAAATCGGGCACGTTTTCGAACAACAGAAGAACGTAAGCTGTCGTCTTGATTTCTCTTTTTCTTTTCTGTATGCTTTGTTAGCACCACCGGGCGAGAGATGCATATGAACGCTTCGTTGAGGCAAACCCCCAACATGCCAAAGTCCAACAACTCGGTTGGCTTTACCATCAAGATGGATCTTCCTTCCAGAACCACGATATCGCTATTCAATATTTCACGAAGTCTCTCGAAGCTGGTCAGTCTCCTTGCCCACCATATTTAAGTATTGTTTCGACTGATATCCTTGTTGTAGATCCTTCTGACGTCCAAAGTTGGTATCTTCTTGGTCGGGCTTATATGGCTGGTCAAAATTACAACAAGGCTTACGAAGCCTACCAACAAGCTGTCTACCGGGATGGTCGCAATCTTACCTTCTGGTGCTCTATCGGCGTCCTCTATTTCCAAATCAACCAATACCGTGACGCTCTTGATGATCAATCCCTATATCTCCGAAGTCTGGTTTGATCTTGGAAACCTGTACGAAAGCTGCAACAATCAAATCACGGACGCCATCGACGCATATGCCCGTGCAGCAGAGCTTGATCCCAGCAATGTTGCCATTGCACAACGTCTGCAGCTTTTGAAGAATGCTCAGGCAACCGGTAGTCAGCTTCCTGCC
>Ga0307514_10006012_pt1 | contig 10678 bp, 7 predicted proteins | sample 16_EM_MG_FD_203088 | JGI IMG/M metagenome (GOLD analysis project Ga0307514, IMG submission 203088) | Populus trichocarpa ectomycorrhiza microbial communities from riparian zone in the Pacific Northwest, United States - 16_EM | ecosystem: Host-associated > Plants > Roots > Unclassified | place... | reverse complement strand
ACAAGCAACCTGATTTGTTTTAAAACCATGGTTTCGTCTCTTGATGCGATCCAATCTCTCCTGGACATGGACCAACTTGGATCTGAGAAATGATCTGGTTATGGTATCAAGGTCTGAACAATAAAGCCCTGCTATGATTGGGCTACAGTGTTTCAGCTCGCATATTCTTCAGCTCTCCAGTCCCGAATTATTTCAGCTCTCAATATTAATAATAATATTTTCTTTTAAATTTATTAATTATTTCATTAATAATATTAATTATAAGAATAATAATAATATTTCTAAAACAAACAATACTATTTAGAATCATAAGACCTAGGAATTTCAGGCCCAGTATGTCAATCCAAGCTCTAGGTGTCCCCAAGTGGGGCACATGCATGGCTCACTCCAGACGCAGCCCAAGCACCATGTGTGCGTTGTGGTGTGCCCAGCACTGAGACAAGAGCCCAAGCCCCACTTGTGTGCTTGATCTGCCAGCACATAGGGAGGCAACCCAAGCGCCACGTGTGTTCTGTGGGTGTCCAGCCCCCAAGCAAGAGCCCAAGCGCTACGTGTACGCAGCCCTAGAGGGCCTCCAGCCTGGCACTTGGGACCTACTAAATGCAGCCTCACACATGACCCCACCAAACAATGCAGTTCACAGTGAATTCATTTACAGTGCACAGTAGTCCGTGCTATAGTGAAACACTGATAAGTTTTAGTTATAGTTAATATATATATATATAAAATTTTGAGAGGTAATATATATTGAAGGTTAATCAATGCGTGTAGATGGATAGATAATTGATTTTAATTACAATGAAATCTAATAGCTCATTAACAGCAAAGACCAACTGAAACATTATTTCTCGAATTTATCAAGTTTCACATCATTATGAAGGAGACAAAACAAAGGGGTGATCAATAGGAAATTGGCTGAGAAAGAGTTAAGTGAAGACGTGAAGCAAGCAAGTAACCAGGAAAGAAGAAAACAAAGCTAGGCTTCTTACAAGACGGGGATTCGTCTCTTGACGTAATTAAACTTCCAAGAATAGTGGCAGAATATCAGAGATTAATCTATAGTTTTCTCTTAACTTTAAAGTAATTGTGTTTAATTATAATGAGGTTGGAGTAGTTTCTAGCTAGTGACGCACATGGTGAGCCCTGGATAAAGGGGTAACCACCATGTGGCACTGTTAGGCAGCTCGGCAATTTCTTGTCTTTAGCCGTGGATGATGATCGAAGATGCTTTGGATTGTGTTCTTGAAAAACTCCAAAGCTTTTCTGTCGATATTTAAGGTAACTATCTTGGTTGACTGTGTGCATTGGTTGACTTTTCTATTGATCTGCATTATTTGATGTACATAAGCTGTTAATTAATTCCCGGATTAGCGTATGATGCGACAATGAAGTGATGTTAATTTAGTTTTTTTTCCTCGTTAATTAGAGGTTTTCGTGTAATCTTGCTCGACTCATTAATTGATCGATCATTGATCGGATTTTATTTTTTTATTTGATAATAATAGCATTTTTTTAATCAATTAATTATGATTAAGTTTTTATTCGTTTGATTTTAAAAGTATATCTTCTACGTTGATTTTATAGATTCAAATAAAAATAATATTTTCTGAATGCTAACCTTTAAGACTTTATGAATCTCTCAACATAAACTATGCTACTCCATCATTCTCTCAAAACTCAAAGTAGAATATATAGTCATTATTTTTTTATTAATATGAATGATCGAATTAGTTTATGTTTATTTTAATAAATTCTACGGGTCCTGAAATTAATGACTATGTAAACTTTCAGTAATTATTATATTAGCAACTATATAACTTGAACCTGAAACCATAAAAAAAACAAATTTCTTGATTCTAAATTCTTATAACAAAGCCATCTATTAAATGGTTGCTATATTTATATGCATGCATCATTGAATCCCAAATTGATGTATATATATACTAACAATTCAATCCATATCAAGACAGAAAGAATAGATGCGTGTGACAGGATGCTCTTTAAAAGCGATCATAACACCTTTCCACTCGCAGATCTTCCTCGTGACAGCATGCGTGTAAGTTTTGGTTGTTTTTTATTTTGAAATGTATTAAAATAATATTTTTTTATTTATTAAAAATTATTTTTAATATTATTGTATTAAAATAATTTGAAAATATTATAAATATATTAATTTAAAATAAAAAATTTAAATATTTTTAAAAACATTTTTAAAATACAAAAACTAATATTACCTTCGTCAAATCATAAGACCGTGGATCCCTTCCTGAGCTAGCGTGGGTTATCAAATGATTGAACAGAAGTGCACTCATTCCTTTGCCTTAAACTTATAAAAAATCTAATTTCAATATTTTAATTTGACCATGAGAATAAATTTACTCTAAATACAAGAAAATTAATGTGAATGTAGCACCATATGCACGATAACTTCTAGAAAAATTAGAATTTATTTCTTTGCCTTAAACTAAGGGATTAAATCGCTTAAGTATTACTTATGCTAAATGTTTGTCCTTTTTTTTTGGGCTTAATATCAAGGATGGATTCCAAGTTTCCAACCAACTTTCCCAACAATTACTAATTGTTTTTTAAAAAAGTTTTAAGTAGAGTAAGGGTTTTTCGGAGTGCGGTAACAGTTATTTTTTAAAGTACTTTTCATTCCAAGACACATTAAAATAATATTATTTTATTTTTTAAAAAATATTTTTAACATCAACACATCAAAATGATATAAAAACATCAAAAACATATTAATTTAAAATAAAATAAAAAATACATATTTTTTCAAAAACACTTTTAAAACGCAGTGCCAATACAAGGTTCATGCGGTATAGCTTTAAGTTTTTTTAAAAAAATAAAACATGCTGTTTTGAATTTTTTTAAATAAAATCAAACATAATTTTATTTAGATCTTGACCAGGAAAATTATGAATGATCACGTCAATCTCTATCCTATTTAACACAAGAACTTGACCTGGATTAGATTTTAGATTGACTAGTCATCTAATTAGAACGTGTTTAATAACACTGAATTTAAACACTAATAAATTCACTAGGTTGGACCACCACGCAAGTAAAATTACCAAAATAAACTAACTCTAATATTTTAAGATATTTTTACGCACGGTAGAATTGGTAAAATAAAATATCAAAATCCTCTCACGCATCAATGAATAGTCAAATATTTTGCGCGCACACAACAATCAACGTGCTTGGCCACAAAGCACGATAACTGTGGTCGTTTTTAACACTAATAACGTGGCAATTGAAATGGACAATTAAAACAAGCAAATTGTCCCCACCGTCAGATGATCTCAGACCCTTTTACATCCACGTGGAGTGATCTTAATGACAGCTACAGCTTGGCTTCCTTTCAAGAAAGAGACGCCAAAAAGCGAGTACGTGGACACAGATCAGCACTGATAATGGTTGAGGGTGCACTAAAAGAAACAAAAATAAACCCACACACGATACATTGTATTCTCCATGCACCCAAACCCTAACCACCACCTGTACATGCTCAAAGCATTACACGTCAAGCTAAGAGCCGTAAATTCATAGAAAAAACGTGAACCTTGATGTGAAAGAATGAGAGTCCACGTTCTTAGAACCGGGTAAGTGGACTGGTATTTCGTGGATCCGACGTGGCGGATAAATCTGCCGTTAGAATCTTAATAAGGTCTTATCTATACCGTTGGTAATAATTAAAGCTGCTTTTTGGCATTAAGAAATCCAAGAAAGAAGGATTCTAATCTCTTACAGAGACAATAAACCACAACAGAGACGAGGATCATAGGAGGAAAAGAAAATGTTGTCAAATTTTTGTTACAGTAATGTCAATCCACAATCTTGTACTATAAATAGCAGACCTCATTTTCACTTACCTTCATCTTCGATCGGGATCTCTCCAAACTTCTGTAAAGCAAAAACCAAAAAAGCCTTCTGTTTCTGGTATTTATCCCTTTTCTTTTCCATGTTTATCCATTGTTATTGCTATTCTTTTCTGTTTGGTTTCTGAGAAAATTTGAACAAAATTTGATACCCTGTTTCGTCTCTTGGAGTTTGTAGGTATTCTTCGAATTATAAAGCACTCTCTTTATTGGCATTTAAGGTAAATTCTGCATCTTTTCTTTAGCTTCCCAATGCCCCATTATTTTTCTGTAATGTGTATTTATAGTAGTTTTGATTTTGATGTATCTCATTACTGTATGCGTTTATAATGGCAGAGAAGTGAAGTTCCATTAAAACCTTTAAAAAAGGAAGACAGAAAGGAAGAGGAAAAGGAAGCAATGACGATCAAACCAGCGGTTCGTATTTCAGACGGGAAATTGATCGTTAAAGACCGGACAATATTAACTGGTGTGCCAGACAATGTGATAGCAACATCCGGTTCAACTTCAGGTCCGGTGGAGGGAGTGTTTTTAGGTGCGGTGTTTGATCAAGAAAATAGTAGACACGTGACTTCTTTGGGCGCCTTACGTGATGTCCGGTTCATGGCTTGTTTCCGGTTCAAGCTGTGGTGGATGGCTCAGAAAATGGGGGATCAAGGGAGAGATATTCCTCTAGAGACACAGTTTTTATTAGTGGAAACTAAAGATGGGTCCCACCTTGAATCAGACGGTGGAGATGGAGATAATCAGGTTGTTTACACTGTTTTTCTGCCGTTGATTGAAGGGTCATTTAGGGCTTGTTTGCAGGGGAATGTTAGCGACGAGCTTGAACTCTGTTTGGAGAGTGGTGATGCAGAGACCAAAACGTCGTCGTTTACTCACACTTTGTTCATTCATGCCGGGACCGATCCGTTTAGGACAATAACGGAGGCTGTTAGAGCCGTTAAGTTGCATCTGAAGACTTTTCGTCAACGGCATGAGAAAAGATTGCCTGGAATTATTGATCATTTTGGTTGGTGTACCTGGGATGCCTTTTATCAAGAAGTGACTCAAGAAGGGGTAGAAGCTGGGCTACAAAGTCTAGTTTCTGGTGGTACCCCGCCAAAATTTGTGATCATTGATGATGGATGGCAATCAGTTGGTGGTGACCCAGAAGAGGAAACCAATGGTCAAGATGTGAAGAAACAAGATCAGCAACCGTTGCTTAGGTTGACCGGGATTAAAGAGAACGCAAAGTTCCAAAAGAAAGATGATCCAGCAGCGGGGATCAAGAGCATAGTGAACATAGCTAAAGAAAAATACGGGTTAAAATATGTGTATGTGTGGCATGCTATTACTGGTTATTGGGGTGGGGTCCGTCCAGGAGTTAAGGAGATGGAGGAATATGGGTCAATGATGAAGTATCCAATGGTGTCAAAGGGGGTGGTGGAGAATGAGCCCATATGGAAAAACGATGCATTGGCATTGCAGGGATTAGGGTTAGTGAATCCAAAAAATGTGTACAGGTTTTATAATGAGTTGCATAGTTATTTGGCAGCAGCTGGTATCGATGGGGTTAAGGTGGATGTTCAATGTATTTTGGAGACACTTGGTGCTGGTTTAGGAGGAAGGGTTGAATTGACTAGGCAATATCATCAAGCCCTTGATGCTTCTGTTGCTAGGAATTTCCTTGATAATGGTTGCATTGCTTGCATGAGCCACAACACTGATGCCTTGTACTGGTAAGTTTCCTTTTCTTCTTTAGCTTGTTTTTGTTTTTGGCAAGCTTGGGTCTTTTTCCTGATGTGATGTGGTGCGCATTGAAATGTCATGGCGCAGCTCCAAACAAACAGCAGTGGTGAGAGCATCAGATGATTTCTACCCGCGCGATCAAGTATCACACACCATTCATATAGCAGCAGTGGCATATAACAGTGTTTTCTTGGGAGAGTTCATGCAGCCTGATTGGGACATGTTCCATTCTCTACATGCAGCTGCAGAGTATCATGCTTCTGCCAGGGCTATTAGTGGTGGACCTATCTATGTCAGGTAATAAATCCTACACTTCATCATCAATCAAAATTACCATGTTAAATTAAGATATCATCAAATACTTTTGTGCTATGTCATTTGCTAAATGTTTGTGGTAACATTTTTTATGAGCAGTGATGCACCTGGGAAGCACAACTTTGAGCTATTAAAGAAGGTGGTACTTCCCGATGGGTCTATTCTTCGAGCTCGTTTGCCTGGAAGGCCCACATCTGACTGCTTGTTCTCTGACCCTGCCCGTGATGGAGTGAGGTAAGTCTTTTTCTTCTTGATAGTTTTGTCATCTAAGCTAGCTAGCATGATGAAAATATTTTCATCTGAATTTTAGCTAATTTCTTGTCCTAGAAATGTTGCATTATGGGGATTTTTCTTAAACAGTTTTTCTTTGATTGCAGCTTATTGAAAATATGGAACATGAACAAGTTCACAGGGGTCCTAGGTGTCTACAATTGCCAAGGAGCAGCTTGGAGCAGCACTAAAAGAAAGAACACTTTCCACCAAACCACAACTGAGGCCCTAACAGGCACAATTAGGGGCCGTGATGTTCACCTCGTTGCTGAAGCTGCCACGGACCCCAACTGGGATGGCAATTGTGCTTTCTATTGTCACGGGACAGGAGAGCTAATCACCCTCCCTTACAATGCAGCATTGCCAGTGTCACTCAAAGTCCTTGAGCATGACATATTCACTGTAACACCCATCAAGGTTTTAGCACCTGGGTTCAGTTTTGCACCCCTAGGGCTAATCAACATGTTCAATGCAGGTGGAGCCATTGAGGGGCTGAAGTATGAAGTGAAAGGTGGTGCTGAATTATCAGAGCTTGATGATGGATATAGGGGTGAAAATAGTGGTGTGACTGAAGAGAGGGTGGGGAACTATAGCGATGAATTAGTAGGGAAAGTTTGCATAGAGGTTAAAGGGTGTGGCAAGTTTGGTGTTTATTCATCTGCTAAGCCAAGGAAGTGCATTGTGGACTCAAATGTGGTTGATTTTGTGTATGATTCGAATTCTGGGTTGGTTGGTTTTAACTTGGATAGCTTGCCTGAGGAGGGCAAACTTCATATTGTTGAGATTGAGTTATAGGAAAATTCTATTAGAATAGAGTTAAGGGCTGCATAGGAGGTTTGGGTATTGGAGTATTTATTGTCCTTGCATGTTTCCCTTTTAATTTTCTTCTCTATATAGTTTACTAGTTCATATAATCATGTGAGGAATTGAGGGGGAATGGTCAAATAAAAATTCTGCTATATATCTGTTTAATCAATACTCTGTTTTGGGCTAAGCCCCAATAACTTAGACTCTTGCAAAAATCCATCTCCATGCCATTTCATATAATCTGAATCATTGAAAATGGTGATGATCAACAAAAAAAAACTAATGTTTCCTCCTTTTATTAATCAAACATAAACGAGAACAGCTGGAAACCAGAAAAGAAAGGGAATACACTTCAATTGTTTCCTTCAGTGAAGCATGATTCATGGGGTATTGATAATGAAACCCATTGATTAATCCTAAGATGATTGTAACACAATAACTTGAATCCAGTGGACCAAAATAAATCGAGAGAAAACCAATCTGAACTTTATCTGCACTTAAAATCAGTAAGTATTCAATCATCAAAACTAGACATGGATGGCATTAGCAGAAAATAAATCTTCTTGGTACTAGAAGGGTGGGACAAGGGGCCCTAATGGAACTGAAAAAGCTAGGTTTATAGACTTCATGAGGATGCAGACCAATGGCAAAGAAGAACAATAAAAATGACTCCAATTGTTTCAAGATGCCATTCTCAACATATACTGACGAACGATTTCTACATAGATATCCTTTTTGTGTTCTGATAATAAATTCAGTAACTTGAAAAACCTATCCAGAAAACCCATCAGCTTTCTCTTCCATAAACTGAAAAAGGTCCTGAGGATGGTCTTGAAGGGAGGTTAGAATTGCAGCAGTCTAATCACAAAATTCCGCGGCTTCCTCGATTGGAATGATCACCTTGCTAGATAATTATGTCCTAAACCATGGGATTCCTATTTGTCCTGGTTTTTGTAGCATAATTCCTCACCATTTTGTTTCTATATTATTAGGGCTGTTTTACAGAAAGTTACAGCTCCAATTCATGATTAGATTCATCATCCTCTTCTTTTTGTTGTAGCTGTTCTTCTTCAATTAGTTGCAGTTCCAGTTGATGACTAAATTCATCACCAAAATCCTCATCTTGCTGTTCATGTTTTTTGTGCTGTGGTTGATGTTGTTGCTCATCTTTTTGAGCATGACGTTGATTCAGTCCTGTTTGCTGATAAAACACTTGCCTTTGGACATTCCAGTTCTCTGTGATCCTCTCAACTTCATCTCCAATAAATTCCCTATCTTCTGATATATGCTGTATGTTTTGGACATCTACTGCCTTGTTTGCTTCTGTAAAAAAAACAAAAAAAAAAAAACAAGCAGAAGTGTGGTAAATTAAATACGTTATAGATACTGAAAGAATTTTGAAAGGGAAATATAAATTGGGAGACTCCATGATATCTGGACCAAGCATCTTTAACATGGTTTAGATATTAATAACTGATATGTGCTTCAAAGTTTATACAGCACCATAAATGATGCATGTAAGAAATCACAGAGAAATTTTTGGGTTGAGTATCAAATCGACAATAAGAATAAACACAAACTGTTATGGAAATAACTAAGCAATCAAATATATTTAGAAAAACTCAACCACCCCGACCATTTATCCTAGTAAAAATTGGAGTATAACCAAAAATTCAACAATTAGATAAATTCAAAAAATCACCGACAAGTAAATGTAGCTTCTTAGTGTTAAAAAAAAGTGAATTGATAAACTAGTTTCGCATCTGGTAAAAGCTAAAATCACTAGCTCTGCTAGGCAGCACAGATACAGGTATATTAAGGAAGAATACACATGTTACTTTCACGATTTGATGCTTATTCAGTCTATAACTTTTAAATACAGATATGAGATGGATAAAAGAACATACCTCTGATGGCATGTTTCTTCGCCTCTGCATATTCTGTTGACATTTTCTTGAGCATCTCTAAATCAAATTCCATACCCTGCAGATGCAGTTCAATCCACATGCTTATTCAGGGAGAAAAAAAGAAGAGGAAAACCATGGCACCAACTGTGAGCATTGTAAAATCATTATACCTACAGGTAACTATTTTCAAAACAGGAAAAGAAGGCAGGGCCTATTTGCAACTATTGATCTAGTGGAACCTAAGTAAAACCTTCACATGAGGAGTTATGCAACATACCATGTCCATATGGAGGAACTGCTCAATCCGAGTATCATCAAATAACCTGTTATAAAGAAAGCAGTGGAGCAATAAGAGGATCCATAGAATATTTTGAAACCTGAAACCTGACTAATCATGCTATTAGATTGGAATAAATCATATCATTTTTAGGAAACATACTTCTTATATGCAACTTGCACACGAGCATCTTGCAATTCTGTGAGTTGGTTCACTGTCTCACTAACAGAACCTTCATGTAAGTCCACAAACCCAAAGAGAAACATGTTCTTTTCTAGCATCCTTTTGACCAAAGCAGGTACTACTTTTATTCCATGTTCTTTTGCATTTATAACAAGGTTCTTGAGTTTCTTCAACTCTCCTGTCAGATAACAAGAAGAAATAAGATGGTGAAAAAGAGAAGGGAAAACACAACTTCAGCTAATCATAACTTCATTATTACTATCATCACTTAATTCACCCCAACATGATCAAGCATGATCAAGAGCAATAAAATGCTTCCAAATGGGGGGGAGTTCACACAAAGAAAAACCCTTAAGCATGTTCACTTTAAACCTAAAAGTCCAACCAATGAAAAAAATTAATCACAAGCAATACAGTGCAAAAACCCTGTGTGTTCATGGCTGAATACAAGAGTGGCCCCATAAAGAAAAGAAGGCAAAGATTATTCATGACACCAATACTGATGAGTTAGAATAAGACCTGGCAGAAGTAGTTTGTCTGAGGTAACTTCCAATTTTAATAAAATATTAGTGTGCCAGAATCATTCCAAACAACCAAAAGTCACACAGTAATATGTAATCAATTAGTTCTGGTAAGAAGAATCAAAGAATTAATTTGAAAGCCAAATTGCACATCACCTGCCATTCAGATAAGCAACAAGGAAAATTAGAGCAAAAGCTTCATAATATGGCATGGCACATAGTTCAACCTCATCATAATAAACTAAACCTCAAAATTAAGTACATTAAAGATAAAGTTTATGCAGAAAGTGCAGATATACCAAGAGAGAAGTAGATTTTGAAAGGAGGCTTGAATGGTTGAGTCTCATAAAGACAGTAAAGGCAATACAGGCCTCCTAGCCTTTGTGATAAAGAAGAAGTGCTAATCATGTGACCTGCAATTGATTGCATGTTGGTTAGCAAAATTTGCATTAGAAATTGAATTAAAAAATCCTTGATTTACTTTTAAGGAGATAATCATCTAAATTCACTATGAGCATGGTAAGATTAAACAAGCTCTCGCTTAAACATGTCTCAAGAAATCTGATGAGAAAGCAACATGATCCAAAAACTATCCAGCCCCAGATGGGACTTGTCTATTATCAGAAACGGGCTTTATAAACTATAACCAGGGAAACAATTTTTAAACTGAAGAAAAACTCACAACGACAACTGGATTCTAGCAAACATTATTTGCTTCAATGACAATACAAAAATCAAGTCGGTGAGAGCTCACCAATTGTATGAGCATACAACGACTGC
>Ga0307514_10006011_pt1 | contig 10679 bp, 9 predicted proteins | sample 16_EM_MG_FD_203088 | JGI IMG/M metagenome (GOLD analysis project Ga0307514, IMG submission 203088) | Populus trichocarpa ectomycorrhiza microbial communities from riparian zone in the Pacific Northwest, United States - 16_EM | ecosystem: Host-associated > Plants > Roots > Unclassified | place... | reverse complement strand
GACTGTATAGTGATGGCAACCTCGACTGTGGAGTTCAGCTATGGCAAATATCACTTTATTCAGCTGTCGCTATGTTCAGCTATAGTGAGTTCAGAATTAATGATAAGTATGGGACAATGCAGTATATTATATTGACTATATGCTTGAATAGTCCGCTCAGAAGTATTCAGCTTTAGAGCGTCGGATATTGATGGCTCAATGGGTTGGTGAAGCATGGGAGTCGATTCACAAGGAGTTGCAACCTACTATTCAACGTTCCTTTCGCAAGTGCGGAATTATCGTTGCTATTGATGGATCTGAAGATGATCAAATCAATATTCGTGGCTTGAACAACTATCAAGTTCCCAGGAACGTCAGCCCTCTCAAGCCGGAAGACCACCCTAATTCTGATGTTGAACACTCCAACTCTGACTCCAATGGCTCTGACCCCTTTGAGGCCTCTGATTCTGATTCCATGGTCAGTTTTGAGCAGGTAACCATAGATTAGCTTATAGCCCTGTAAATAAGACTGTATCTGTTAATAAGACTGTATTTTTTTCGTACTAAAACGCCCCGACCGTGTGTTCTCGTGCCCAGACCGATTTATTTTTGAGTGGGTCGATTTAGGTAGATCGGTTGTTCTCGTGCCCAGACTCCTTTATCTACCTACGCTAAGAAATAATTACGCTGCGGGGAAAAGGTCTGGGCACGAGAACACCGACCGTGTTTAAGACTGCAGTCTTACTCGCCAATTTCTACGGTATTCATCTGTCTTCCCTCCGCCTCTCCACCACAATTCCGAGCCCACTCTAGCTTGTATCCTTACAAGTGATGAGCCCGGCACTCAATCAGGCTTCACAAAGACAAAAATATCCGCGGCAAAGACCCGGCAAAGCTTAGTTCGTCCTACAAGCTATAGACACAGAACCTATATACTATTGTATATAGCATTTGGTGAGGTGCTGAGTCAGCACACAAATACCGGCCAACGAAACAATCTCGGCCTCTCAACGTTCGAACACCAATAGCAAATCCTACGGCTGAATCTACCTAAAGGTAATTATTATCCTATACTGTGTGTTCTTAAAGTTAACTGGTGCCTTCTACATGTGCAGATGCCACGGTTAACCAAAAAGAAGAGCTTGCCGGGCTGCTACATTCGCAAGTCAGCTTGCTCGATGCCGAGAAAATCGCATGGAGGTTCTAGAGCTACAGGATACAGAAGGACATGAGCTAGACCCTTTACAGAAAGAGGACGCAAAAGGAGATGGGTCAGAGCCTTTAGATCTAGAAGATACAGAAGGGGATGAGTCGGAGTCTTTTGATCAAGAGTTAGTTATGAAAGAAGATGCTTTTGTACGATTGAAGGCCTCCGTAATGGAAGACTCTACAATAAAATACTATAGGGGATGTCAAAAGTCAAGACAAACTGCCTGGCGAGATAAAAGAAAGCAGATAGACTTGCGCAAGGCAGCTACTGGTACTGCATTAATTACGCAATATTCCAAAAACTCCTCCGAGTCCGAAACTCTGACCCTACAAGTCCAACGCCAGACCAACCTGTATTGGCAGGAGTATCAGTGCCGGCGGTAATTAGGGAGACAGCCCTTATTGCTGGAAAATGTAGCTATAAACTCTGCATCTTCTTCCTCATTCCACCTATCACCAGTAATAATAGTAGTAGATGTAGAAGAGCTATATCTGATGTTATGAGGCTGGTCCTCATTCTCAGAAGGAGTTGTTCCAATTTCCCTGGAATCTATCTCTTGTAACTATCTTTTGTTTAACTTCTGCTGTACTTATCCCGTTGCTCAACAGGAAGCTGAATTAACTGTAGATACAATGCTGGATCTCAACTCGGCTCCTATACCATGAATACAGAGCACGTTATAGATCCGTATTGTATATCTATATCTTACATCAGATTCATAGTGTATCTCATGTTTTACCAAATTGGGTAATTAAATAAATTGCCTGCGGGTGGGTCAGAACACATATGTACAGTACATAACTGCAAGCAGGCTGGATGCGATTAATGATTCCTTAAAAAAAAAAGCAATATAGTCTAAGTGCCAGCTGTACTCTACAGCGAGCCTCAAAGCCCATTTCTTGCAAGCCGCCAACGAAACTACATATCCCGCGATATAAGTTCAATACGCACACGAAGGTATGCTATACCTATTCTATTTCGTATGGAGACAGTTATAATGGTTTATCCTAACACTGAATAGATACCCTTGGTATACAGAAGAATACTCATTATGGAGCCAGCTAGCTTCACAATCGGAGTTGTCAGCCTTGCCGGACAGTTAACTAAGGCTGCTATCGACTGCTACAAAATTTTTGATAATATGAACGATGTTGGCTCTACCTACGATGCAATTCTCCATGGACTACGCACGCAGGGACTTCTTCTGAAGAGATGGGAGCAAGCCTGGGGATTCGGAGGTGACTCCAGTCAGCAACAGCGGCTCCAACCTGGAGACGACAGGTACAGATATGCAACTGCAAGTTTGGCAAGAATAGTTGCAGTAATTTCCAGTGCTGAGAGGTTGCAAGAGAGATATGGGATTGTGGTGAAGAAAGACTCGCTTTCGGTGGAAACAGGGGAGGAGAAACGGAAGCCACGATTCCGGGACCGATTGCTAGCACCAATTCCAGTGAGGCTCTGGTCAAAATCCTTAGATGGAAGCACAAGCAGGACCCAAACATCAACTCTCGGTCCGACCAGGGATGATCTGCACGTTTTAGAGAATCCTCAAGTACTGGAGGACACACACATTCTCCCTGGTCTTGATAAGGAGACCAAGTCCATGACCGAGGCAATAAACCGAGTACAGCGATCCTTACCTGTTTATCTCAAACTTCGCTGGGTCCTTTCCGACAATGCAAAGCTAGAGGAGCTATTGAGAAACTTGACAAGCCTCAACGACGGGCTTTTTCGAGTGCTTCCGGCATTAGAAAGCCCCCTAGCTCCAAAATTAAAACTCGTATTCGATATTCCTTTTTCCCTAAGTGCTCGAGAAAACTGCCACTTCGTGGGAAGAGAATATCTCCTCGAGAAGTTGAAGCAGGAGATAGAAAAAGGAAAGGATAGCCTGAATATCATTGTACTCTATGGTACTGGAGGTATGGGGAAAACGCAACTTGCACTAAAGTATGTCTACCAGCAGTATGGGAACTACTCCGCGGTCTTTTTTGTCAATACCGCCAGTATTCAGACGACCATACTCGGATTCACTCAGATAATGCAGCGGCTTGTTGAGCGCCATGGACAGATCTCAGACGACTATGCACATATCGGTCGGTTGTTGGGCATGGCGGGAAAGTTAGATCTGGCGGGGCACTTTACGGCCACATCGGAGCCTGAGGAGCAGCATGTTGTGAGTGCAGTGAAGAAGTGGTTTTCAGCACCCGGAAATACAAACTGGCTACTTGTATTTGATAACCTAGATGACCCCGACCTCGTTAATATCGAGGAGTATATTCCATTATGCAATCACGGTACGGTGATAATTACAAGCAGGCGGCGGGAGTGTATGCAGCAAGGTCGAAGAGGGTTGGAAGTGCAGGAAATGCACCATATGGAGTCAATACAGTTACTACTTAGCGCGTGCTCAATTCCTACGTTTGAGAATCTGGTACCCCTCGGTAGGTAAAACTTATTACTATTACGCCTCATAATAAGTGCCAAAACTCACAATACACACCTAGAACAAACTGCTGCCAGTACTATAGTAGAAGAGTTGGGATATCTCCCACTTGCATTGAGTCAGGCTGGAGCATATATTCATATATCTCAGTACTCATTAGCTCGATACCTAAAGGAATACCAAACTAAGGCGGGTTATTTACTGAGCCAAAGATGGACAGGACATGATAGATCAGTGTTTGCTACATGGGAGATATCATTTCAGGAAATCTACGAAAAAAGCCCAAAGGCAGCAGAGCTATTGTTGCTTTGTGGGTTTTTTGACCATCATGATATCCAGGAGGAACTTCTACGACGGGGCCTCAAGCTGGAAAAACACGGTATGAACATATTGGGATATTTGTGAAAACCTGGCTAATGATCCCGGGATAGATCATGTCTTAGAAGAATCAATTAGGATATTGTTTTCATACTCCCTGCTGAAACGAGGCAGCAGTGATGACACCTTCAGTATCCACCCTCTAGTCCATTCTTGGGCTAGACTTCGATTAAAGCCGGAGCCGCAAAGGGAAGCCGAAAAAGCAAGGGAGGCCTTCGAAGTCATTGTGTCAGGACTGCAAAGTCTGAGTGAACAAAGCACGGCCGACTGGGTATTTGAGCGGCAAGTGATGCCACATATCAACGCAATGACGATACACATGCCACCACAATGCCTAGAATTAAGCATCAGCAAAACACAGAATGGAGCTTGTACGTTAGGTGATATATTCCACAGGCACGGGCGGTACAAGCAGGCAATGGAGTGGTATGAGCGAGCATTGGCTGGGTATGAGAACGCATTGGGGGTAGACCACCCAGATACTCTTGGTACAGTCCATAATATGGCATTCGTATTCAAAAAGCAAGGGCAGTATGAGAAAGCACTGGAGTGGTATAAGCGAGCACTAGCTGGAAGGGAGAAGGCACTGGGGGTCGATCATCCAGATACTGTCCATACAGTCCATCGTATGGCATCAGTATTTGATGACCAAGGACAGTATGAGAAAGCGCTAGGGTGGTATGAGCGAGCACTGGCTGGAAGAGAGAAGGCATTGGGGGTAGACCATCCAGATACTCTCGGTACAGTCAATAATATGGCACTGATATTCAACAACCAAAGACGGTATAAGAAAGCGCTGGAGTGGTATGAGCGAGCACTGGCTGGGTATGAGAAGGCATTGGGGGTAGATCATCCAAGAACTCTCGGCACAGTCAATAATATGGCAGTGATATTCGACAAGCAAGGACAATATGAGAAAGCCCGGGAGTGGTATGAGCGAGCACTGGCTGGAAGGGAGAAGGCATTGGGGGTAGACCACCCAGATACTCTCAATACAGTCAATAATATGGCATCCGTATTTGACAATCAAGGGCAGTATGAGAAAGCACTGGGGTGGTATGACCGAGCACTGGCTGGAGCGGAGAAGGCATTGGGGGTAGACCATCCAGATACTCTCGGTACAGTCCATAATATGGCATTAGTATTCGACAGACAAGGACAGCATGAGAAAGCTCGGGAGTGGTATCAACGAGCACTGGCTGGGTTCGAGAAGGCATTCGGGGTAGACCACCCACATACTCTCACTACAGTCTATAATATGGCGTTACTATTCGACAACCAAAGACAGTATGAGCAAGCGCTGGAGTGGACTGAGCGAGCACTGACCGGAAGGGAGAAGGCATTGGGGGTAGACCACCCAGATACTCTCGGTACGGTCCATAATATGGCATTATTATTCGATAAGCAAGGACAATTTAAGGAGGCGCTGAAGTGGTATGAGCGAGCACTGACTGGAAGGGAGAAGACATTGGGGGTAGACCATCCAGATACTCTCCAAACAGTCCATGACATGGCGTCAGTTTTCCGCAATCAAGGACACTATGGGAAAGCGCAGGAGGGCTATGAGCGAGCACTGACCGGAAGGGAGAAGGTATTGGGGGTAGACTACCCAGATACTCTCGATACAGTCTATAATATGGCATTAGTATTCGACAAACAAGGACAGTATGAGAAAGCGCTGGAGTGGCATGAGCGAGCACTGGCTGGGTATAAGGCATTGGGAAGTACGCCACACACGCACGAACCTCCACGAAAATGCGGGGCAAACCAGCCCAGCTTGTATACGTCGAAGAGTCCCCATTACTAAATCAACAAAGCGCCTTGTTTGGGTAGCAATGACAACAAAGGTAATTGTTGTCTCTGCGGGGAACAGAGTTCCGTTGGACAACCTACCTATTCCAGGATTCGTTTGGAGCAGTGTTTTTGTTTTTTGTTTAGCTCCTGGATTTTCTCTATACCGTCAGCACGATGAGCTTGGGTTTATTTATACCTGTTATGGGACTCACCTACTCTCCCGAATCCACACCACATTCCCATTGTCGGTTGCTCGTCATATCCTGTTGCGGCATACATCCTGTACCCTCTTCTTGTGGTTTTCCCTATCCTATATCGTCATTAGTTTCCATTATTACTCCAACATCTCCGTTTTTTAAAATCTTTTTTAAGGAGTCATTAATCGTATTCAGCCTATCAACACTATGGGGATATCTCGGATTGTTTGTCACCACTGTTTCCATACATTGACTGAAACATGTATCTGGGTTTGCTGGTTACGGATTTCTCTGCCCTTCATTCATTTATACAGCCCCCGGATAGTCAGGAACAATTAATTTACGGATCTGTTCACTCGATAATATTACTTCCTCGCTCGCCCTCTGCTTTTATTCTGCCAGTAACGCTACTCGACCTATACTTCCGCACGCTACTTACATTCGTATCATACCGCTGTCCTTACACCTTCATATCCACTCCCACACCAGCCTCCAAACATGGATGTGCATGCGTAATAAGTATCTTTTTTTTAGGGGGATGGACATGCTGTAATTAGTTTCCTAAACAGTGGTGTTCTCTCATGGGTGGGCCTTCTTGCAACTTAATAGCCTATTACTAGTTACTAGTACTTAGGGATACAATATTCTGGTAGAATCTGAGCCACCTGCGCTCATGAATAGCAATATATTTAACCAGAGAATATTTATTTTGCCACTTCATTACCTACCTCACACATAGGCTCCATACAATTAACGACTTCTTAAAAAAAAAAGCCAGGCCTTCCTACTGATCTGCAAAGATTTATGGTCGACTGTAGTTTGATTGACCAGATGTTATTGCAAGATTGCGAGGAATTTGGTGAAGAAGTAAAAGCAGAATATATTCAAAATACTCGCTATTCATTTTTCCCAGTGAATTCCGGCTCTTTTTATCTGTGCCCAATTATCCATTGGGGATCCCTGTTTTCAACATTATATCCCAATTGTCTCCTTTTTGACCATGATCGCCCTAGTGACGTGGCCGTCCTACCCTCGTGACTTTCATGCACCGGGAGAGTATTCCTACACCCTCCCTTACTGGAGCGGCCATACGTCCATGCCTATCACCTGGAGCTCGTCTTCTGTCATCCCTAGGGGGGGGTACTACTGCCATCCAGGAAGTCTTCCATCCATTGACCGCACCCACAGGCGTGAGTTTTCTCAGGGTGTCTGCGGGATTCTCTTTCCCAGAGATTGTGGCTACACTCAATTCACTTGTTGCCGTGCATATGTAGTTAAATTGGTGCTCGATGTGACGGCTCTGGCGAGCAAATTTGGAGGTCCTGATGAGATCATAGACCCCTTCGCTATCCGTGTAGAGGGTTGGCCTTTACTCCACTGTTCCCAGTTCCTTCAGGAGTTGGCCTCCCACGCGGGGTCTTTTTGCCTCCTCGCAGTCCGCTGCCTCGGTTATCCACGCTGAGACTATGTCTGGTCTCCTGCTGTACCAACCTATCGGTAGTTCTCCGAGGGTGATTAGGACTCTGCCTTGGGGTCGTCCTCTGTAGGATGCGTCCACATTGGCTTTCAGTTCGAGTTTTTTAAGATAATCCCTTTGTTGCGGCTCCAGTCTTGGCTGCCATCATATCGTAGAAATTGGTGGATAAGACTGCAGTCTTAAACACGGTCGGGGGGGTTTTGGTAGGAAAAATATACTGTCTTATCCATGGATACGGTCTTATTTACAGGGTGTGAAGCTAATCTTTGATTTCCTCCTCCAAACTAACTGCAGAACCAGAATAGGAGGCCTCTGAGGGGTCGGAGGTGTCGGAGGGGTCTTCTGCGTTACAGAGGTCGATGCTCCTATATAGGGACCTGATAGTTATCCAAGCCACGGATATCAATTTGATCATCTTCAGATGCATCAATGGCAACTTTAATTCCACATTTACGAAAAGGAACGTTGAATAGTTGGTTGTAACTCTTGATGAATCGACTCCCATGCTTCAACAACCCATTGAGTCATTAAAACTCTACGTTCTGATGCAGAATACTTTTGAGCAGACCATTCTAGCATATAGTCAATATAATGGGCATCAGCCAAGGTGCGAATTCGGTCTTTGAGCATAGCGATGCTCGATGTTGGCTACAGCTGAGGTGCCACCACCGTACGGTCTTATACACCAATTTATACGGTAGTTGAGAGGGCACCTGGGCAACTGGGAGGCTGCAGTCCATCACCATAGTCTAGATAGGCTGAATGCGATTAATGACTTTTTACAAAAAAAAGACCTCGGGTCCCATCATTCTTGTAGCGAATAGGAGTCCTCCGATTAGTGAGTAAGTACTATAGCATCAATAAACTCTCATATTCATCTGTCTTCTCTCCATGATAAGCCCTTCGCCGCAATTCCGAACATACTCATAGCTTGTACAGTATTCTTACAAGGGCACTCAATCAAGCTTCACAAAGGCAAAAATATCCGCGGCAAAGACCCGGCAAAGCTTAGTTCGTCCTACAAGCGCTACGGGGCGAAGACACACAACCAAACAAACATCTCCGACAAGCCCCTGACCTAACTCCACCAAACCAAGGAACACAGAGCTGCTACGGGCGAACCATAGGCCTCAAATAGTCTGGCTGCACTCTACGAGGGGCAGTGCAGCCAGACTAGGCCTCAAATATACCACGGTAGGCGTATATTAGGCGATATACCAGTATATTTAGTGGTATGTATATCGATGGGGTGCTCGATAAGCTTATCCTACCAACTATGGAACTGTGCGGGGTTATCCCCCACAGCGCTTGCTAATTCGCGGGTGCTGAATACGGCGACAAGGGTTACGGAGAATGCAAGGGTTAAGTACAGGTACAGAGAGTGCTGGGGATACGGAGGTTACATGGGATACAGAGGATGTTTTCCTGGGAAGATAGAAGCGTGGAAGGGGACGCTGAGGAGTTCCCGTAGTTAAGGTTTTTTTTTCAATCATCGAATATCATTCTATTTTCCCGTCTTCACCATTCGCACAAGAGAGCAAGTGAACTGACGGACGCATTTCTATTGTGGGAGTGAGAGACGTTTCTAACTATGATGTGTAACCTATTATATATTGTAACATTCAGCGAGGTGCTGAGTCAGTACACAAATACAGCCTCCGCCGGCTGCAATCTCGACTTCTCAACGTCCGAACACCAATAGCAAATCCGACGGCTGAATCTACCTAGAGGTAATTATTATCCTTTACTACGTGCTCTTAAAGTTAACCGGTGCCTTCTACATGTGCAGATGCCACGGTTAACCAAAAAAAAACGAGCTTGTCGGGGTGCTCGCAAGCCAGCTTTCTCGACGCCGAGAAAATCGCAAGGAGGTTCTTGAGCTACAGGATACAGAAGGACATGAGTTAGGCTCTTTACAAAAAGAGGATGCAAAAGGAGATGAGTTATTTAGCTACCACACAAAAATAAATCGGTCTGGGCACGAGAACAGATGAGTCAGAGCCTTTAGATCTAGAAGATACAGAAGGAGATGAGTCGGAGTCTTTTGATCAAGAGTTAGTTACAGTATGGAAGAAGGTGCTTTTGTACGATTGAAGGCCTCTATAATGGAAGACTCTACAATAAAGTACTATCAAACTGCCTGGCGAGATAAAAGAAAGCAGATAGACTTGAGTAGGCAGCTACTGGTACTGCGTTAATTACGCAGTATTTCAAAACTCCTCCGAGTCCGAAACCTCTGACCCTACGAGTCCAACACCAGACCAACCTGTATTGGCAGAAGCAGTACCAACACTGGCGGAAATTAGGGAGACAGCCCTTATTGCTGGAAAATGTAGCTATAAACTCTGCATCTTCTTCCTCATTCCACCTATTATCAGTAGTAATATAGTAGATGTAACAGAGCCATATGTGATGTTATGAGGCTGGTCCTCATTCTCAGAAGGAGTTGTTCCAATTTCCCTAGAATCTATCTCTTGTTTAATCCACCTGCGCGATGTTATTTTGTAGTCAATTGGAGCCGGGGATGAGTGACACCTGCGCGAGCTTGTAGTAATTTTCTCTTCTTGGGGGGATTTGTTTTTAGGGGCTGGATCGGCCCAGTAGTTGAGAGAGTCCTTTGCCGGGTTTCCACTCGGAGGATGCGGTCCCTCGCCATAGTCTAGATAGGCTGAATACGAGTAATGATTAATTAAAATAAAGAAAATCTCTTGTTTAACTTCTGCTGTACTTATCCCGTTGCTCAACAGCAACTCGGCTTTTATACCATGAATACAGAGCACGTTCAGTCATAGATTCGTATTTTATACCTATACCTTACATCCTGTCTATATCCTACATCAGTGTATCCCACGTTAGATTTATTTATCAATGAGGGATTAAACAAATTGCCCGCGGGCGACCCAGAACACATGTACATAGAATATAAGTGTCGCCATAGTCTAGATAGGCTGAATGCTCCATAAAAAAAAGCAATATATCATCCATGGCCTAGTATTGGCCGCCGGCTTCCGGCCATCTCTGCAACCCCCCCGGCGGCAGCACCTCCAGCCACATCTCGTGATATATTATGACGTTGGTGATTCCAGCTATATTCACAACTATGGAAGTAAATACGCTCTACAACGTGGTTACCCTCATGCTCTGCTATATTCAATGTAGTACCCAAAAGCCACCTCCTCAATATGACCCCTGTCCTTCGCC
>Ga0307514_10006010_pt1 | contig 10681 bp, 11 predicted proteins | sample 16_EM_MG_FD_203088 | JGI IMG/M metagenome (GOLD analysis project Ga0307514, IMG submission 203088) | Populus trichocarpa ectomycorrhiza microbial communities from riparian zone in the Pacific Northwest, United States - 16_EM | ecosystem: Host-associated > Plants > Roots > Unclassified | place... | reverse complement strand
GAACCCATCAGTCATGCATCGCCAGCCAAACCAGGCTTGGAATCAACCATCTACCCTCCCTACTCAACCTCATGTTCAACCAGTTAATAGGCAGATTTCACCTACCAATCCAGCCTATACTCATAGTCTACCAGCCACAGTTAATGGTGCTCAACCTCACATTGAAATGGGTAACAGTGGTCATCCTCACATGCAATCACCTCTGCAATATCATGTCCAACCAGGTGCCTTTCCACAAAACCAACCACATGCCATACATTCAGCATATTATCCAACCCCTGCTTATCCTCCACACCCGTATGTGCCCTTACCTGACCACCATCGTGGCAACACTGAGCCTTAATATCGTGGTAGTTTTACTGCAGCTAGCAATCCTCAACACTATCCCGATTATATACATCCAAGTCATCAAGCACATCAAAGGCAGTCTTATTTAACTCCAAAATATAATTCTAATCACCCACAGGCTGTACTGGATAGTACAACTTATAGACAGCCATCTCATCATTACCAAACGGAATGCTCTCCAGATCGTGGTTATAAGGCTCAGATATACAGAGAAAGATCCCCCATTCATACTACTTACCGTGTCTCACGATCAAATCAACTGCAAAATGATCCTGCACCTAGTTTATTTCCATCTCCGCGGACAGTGAGTAGCAATACAATTAATATACGCCTCTCACCACTATCATCTTCACCTTGCTTGCCACAACGTTACATAGCAATCCTCAAAAACACATCTTGGCAGTTTTATTTTATTCAGTCTGATGGCTTGAGGCATTTTGAAAATAATGTTCTAGATCTTGTGATTATACATATTCAGAAAGGAGGATGAATCAATTCGAACTATTGCATTTACTATCAACTCGCGACTGATACTGAAGCATGATCCGTTATGTGCACTGCTGAGTTCGATTTGATGTGTGTTCGAGCAAGGAGTACATCCTACACGGTTGTAGTTACAGTTGAAGAGCGAGATGAGGTATGTAATGTATCAAGATAACACATCTAGATATCAGCCTGATACTAACAATAGTAAATAGGACGATCTTGATCAGCTAGATTCCCAGATTGAGATTGAGAATAACAGGCATGGCTATACACATGCAAACGATTCTGCTAAAGCAACTATGCCCTCTCCACCAGGGCTGCATGTACCTCTTGTACAACCAGTACCATAATATATGCACCACTACAGCAACCGGTTTCAATCCAATTCTATGCATGGAAAAGAGAAACTAGGACCCAAGCAAAAGAGGACTGAATCTGATAGTGGACTTGATCTCGAAAGGTAGTTTTTTGGGTTAGGGCCTAGTGATGGCTGGAACAATGATGTGGATTCTGGAATTCTCATTTCTAATCACCTACCCTATGCAAATGTTATTGAGGATGACTATGTATACAAAGAGGATAGTCCAGCTCCACCACTAGATATATGAATGACACCAGCCCTGCAGCCAGAGATTATGATTATTGAAGATATGGACGATGAGAAGAGTCATGACGAGAGCTCTGAAGATATTGATGTGGACATATCTGAAGATATTAGTACAGGTTCAAGCACTAAGGATGCGGCCATTAATACTGTTGCGAATGACATCGTTCCTATTGTTAGTGGCGCCATGGTGGATGACATTGTTGCTGATGTTGTTATTCTGGATAACACTGGTCTTGATGATGTCACTGAACATAGCGATGACGATATGAAGAGCAATCGCCTTGGGAGTAAGGCCAGGGATAACGTCATGAAGAACACAGCAGAGCAACACAAGGCAACCTCAGATGATAGTCTCATTCGAACTCATATCAATCCATACCATCGACTTATATTGAGTCAACGACGAAAAGACATCGAAAAGGTATCACCATGCTCTAACCTGCTTACTCTAGTCAACTCGCTTACCAAATCAATTAAGGAGGCTCGAGGTTCCCTTGATATTACAAAGCAGCTCTTTGGTGGTAAAAATGTGAGCGAGAAGCAAGTCACACAGGTAGTCAATGCAGCTGATGTAGCCAATGGTTCCAAGCAGCTACCCAATCATTATACCAATACTGTCCCTACTCACACAGGATCTGCTACTATGTCGATTGATGACGATTCTGAACTAGAACCTCCTCCAAGTCAAGTCTCATCTATCGAGTATACATATTACCTTCGTTTCCCATCATCTTTATCTCCATCCCCTCCTCCAGTGGCACAACTACTATCACCGACGCCACCCGCAGAAAATCCACTGGTTTCAACACGTATACGCACTCTCTGGGATGACATTATGGCACACTACTATGATTCTGATTCCCTCAATACAGATACTGAGAGCTTGATTAGACCATATGCAGCAATCGCTTCTACTCTGCCAGGCAAGGATTGGGAGCAACAGGTACAGGTTCGGATTCCAAGGTCTGCTATGATACCTTATCGCTCTGGCAGAACGCGTAGTCTTACTGAAAAGACGGTTCAAGCAGAGTCCCAATGGGCTCAAGCACTTGCCAAAAGGAGACAGCGGGCCGAAATAGCTCTGAGAACTTGTAAGAGATGATATATCATTAACCGCCTCCTAACAGCCCCGGAATATGCACTCCAGTTGGAAAACTCATTCAATACAAGTTGTTCTTCATAGGCTAACTTTCTATTTTAATTAGAACAATGTTCCAACCATTGCCACTTCGGAAATGTTTGTGTGAACGCCTTCGGCAAGTCCGCACAAGTAGTATGCTATCCACCATTATTGTTCACCCTAGTCCTCAAATCTGATACTCTTTAATCATATGTTGTTCTTGCTTTATTTTGTGGTTGGTATTTGCTATGTACTATATTCTTTCTGCCATGTTTACCAACTGACTAATATAACTGACTGAAAACAAGTTTGCTAGGATATCAACTGTTTTTAGAGATGGCTTAATTCTGAGAGAGCCGGGTTATTTATTGTCATTATGGTATGGGTTGAAGAAAAAATTTGGGTAGGGAATGGGTTTCGGTATTATGTTTTTTTTATACCTTTATTATGTTTTTTTTTATACCTTTATTATGTTTTTTTTTCTTGTTAATTTGCGCGTCAATATATTTGTAAACTCAACGTCCACATTACTTATAATGAAGTCGTGAATGTTTTGAAGTATATTTCCGTAACTGTATGGGCTTCAACTGGGCAGTAAGGCTGAAATGTCTCCAGTAAGTTCACGGAATTTTGAAACTAATATTACAAAGGTATTTTCGGTGCCGAAAACTTACTAGTATAAACGCACAGGAATTCTCAATACAGATGCGGTTTTATTTCGTGTAATGTATTTTTTACCATAACGCTATGGTATATTTGATATTTCCCACACAGATACCGAGTATTTCTATTAAACCTACAGAAAAGTTTTCCATACAATGGAAGGGATAGAAAATTAATTCTTCCAAAGTGCATTCGTGGTAATTCTCCATGAGGATCGGAAAATCTTGCATACGTATCGGGGGAAATTTTCGGTAATATACAAATGCATTCGGGGTAATTCTCCATGAGCATCGAAAAATTTTGCATACATATCGGGAGAAATTTTCGGTAATATACAAATTTTTTCGGCAACGATAAGGATTTTTATTCCGTATTTGCACGCAATGATTTCCCCACGTGGGAATTTCATCGGTAAGGTAGTGATATAAATTCCCATATGTTTATCGAAAACATTTAATATAATACTTTTTTATATACATGGCAAATATTTCGGAGAGGATTAATAAACAGCCTGGTTTTTCTTTCGTCTTTGCAATTAACAACTGTAATATCTCCAGTGTGAAAAAGTCCAGCGTTATCAGTGCTTGCACGTGAGAAAAATCCGTCTGTGTCATGGAGAAATTTCTGAAAGTACATGGAATCCTTTACACGAAAGTAAAATGAGCTTGTCCTCAGACCCTATGTGGGATTTTTTGCAAGCTGATAATCAAAAAATCCCCTCAGTGCCATTTCATAGGATATCCGAATGATATATTCACTATCTCTCCAACCAGATTCCAGATGATCTGCACGAGCTCTACTACCTGCCCAGCCTGTAGCCTCCTAGTCCTGGGGGTCCTCTCCAGTAATCAACGTGGCGCTGTATTTAGGGAAGTGTAGGTACAGCGTGTATAGTACCGAAGGGTACGGAGTAACTCACACTCCAGCTGATCGTGAACCATATTCAGGGTAGCTCAGACCCCTACTATAGGCAACTCAGGCCTTAAAAGACACTAGCACTCAGACACAGATGTTATTTATATGCAACTCAGACATTCGGCTACTCAGGCCACTTTCAGCAAGAAGCTTACTAGTATTTATTCCTTGCATTCTAGTGCCAAGGGCAATTTCTCATCCGCAGAATGCTCAAGAGTCTTGATATGTGCATAGAGTTTATTGCGCGTTAAGAAGGATTCGTCGCACTTGTTACATGAAAATGATGCCACCTAGAATATAAGACCTATAGCATAGGCATGCGTATCGTAACGTTCTCTTGCTAACACTTTGCAGTCCATAAGGCTGGCATCAAAGTATCCGAGCAAGAACGTGGGGGGTATCAAAGCTTGATAAATCGGCGGGTGCACATTGCCGAGCATGAATCTCACAGAGTCATGACTCCTTAGATATCTCATGATCCTCAATACCCCAAACCAGGACGTTCAACCGAGACTGCTGCGAACTGAGCCAGTTTGGTAACAGCGAAGGCCAAATCCGGGCGAGTCGCTAGCATAAGGTACATGAGTTCCCCAATGGCTCGTTAGTATATCTTTTTCTCCGCAGGGCATAGAGGTCTTCCTTTCTTTCCTCCCATGTTCCTTTCGGGTCCATGGGTATCGTAGGGAAACGACTGACAATGCTCTTTTGAGTAGCTCAGCAGGGACGTAATATATTTCCTATTCAAATGGCCTAGGCGATAGTGCCAGACTCCCAGGGGCTGAGTGTCAGAGTGTGTGAAGTTGCGGGTCTTGTATTTTTAAGGACTTAGTAAGAAGTCATATACTTAGAAATATTAAGATTAAACGGTATGAGATAAACGAGTTTAGGAGGGTAGGTGTCCCGGAGGGACAGGTATTTAACTGGTTGATCGCTTGTATTAAAGTTGTTACTATCGAAATGATCTGAAGAAAGAAAAATCAAATCTCAGTGGAAATTCCAGCTCCTTTTATAGGTATCTGGCGCCCTACTAAGTTGGCGGTTAAAACAACGAAATAACTATCTATCTTTCTTCTTCCAAATGTTTCTTGCCGACCTTCAGGCCCGCCAGGCCTTCCATGCTTTTGTTCGTTCTTTTACCCACTTAGAATTGTATGGAAATAAACCAACTTAGCGAAATAAAGTCTGCGCAAAGAAATAAATAAACTTATGAAATCTTTCTGTCCATCGCGTTGCCACCTATATATGATCCTAGTAATTACTATGGAAATGACGTTCTCTCCGGTGGTCAACTTAGCTAATTGTATGGGAGAAATAAGTGCATTGCAACGTACTTTTATCTTCCTTACATACCTCCATGGCCAAATTATTTCTGGCGCATGTTATACCTAATCTTCAGAGGGGTATACAAACTTTCCTTTCACCAGTCTCTTCTCTTTCCATTCTGAAGGTATAGTACAAATTCTGTCTTTGGTGTTGAACATAAGATCTGAAGTACACTCATCATGTCCTATGATAGAGTCATCTAGGTAGTGATGAATATATACTGGCCTTTGTCTTTGGTTCCAAGGTACTTGGGCTATTTTGAATTCAGGGCAGGTGAAAGTATTATGGCTGTCACTTTTGCAATACCAACACATTATTTGTGATTGGCATTCTGATTTCCTATGTCCTTTTCCCAGACATCTTAGATATGCCATATTTTCTTCTCTTATTATCCATGGTGCCCTGTAGCAGTGTTCAAACTTGTGTACAAATTCTGAACAAAATGTACAGTGTTGTTTTGGAGGGATTTGTGACAGGAGGTATTGACTTTCTGCTTTGACTTGTTGTGCTTGGGTAGTAATTTCTCTTAGGATTTTCTCCTTTTCTTTCCTTAGCATATCTAAGGTTTCTGGTCTTGTATTCCCATCTCTTGTTCTTCTTCCTTTCCTTTTCTTATATGTTGCCTCTTTGTTTCCTTTTGTCCAAAATTCTTCCAGAACTTTCTGATGTATTTCTTCAGCATCTACCCATGAATCTTCTGATGCTGGGTATCCTTGCCATCTAATCTTGTATTGTCTCTTTTTTGTCCCAGGTTCTGTCCTAAATTCTACAGCTTTTTCTACCTTATACCAATTTCCTTCCACAGCTCCTGGTCTCTTCAAGCTTCTGGAGAGGAATTTTATGTTGTCATTTGGTCTGTAAGATTTAAAGAGATTTGTATGAAATACTGGAGTGATCCTGGATAATTCTGGGTATTCTGATATGTCTAGGTGGTAGAATTGTTTCTATTTATTGACTTTAGTAATTGGGAAAGGTCCTATCCATTTGAAATGGAGTTTTGTTTCTTTTGAGTAAGATGTGAGGTTTTGTGTTGATAGTAGGACTTTGTCTCCTACTTGGTAGTCTGGTGCTAGTCTTCTGTTTTTGTTGGCTTGCTCTAACTGTTGTTTTTTGGCTTTTGTTAGATTTTCTGCTAACTGGTAATATTCTTGTGTAGGGTCTGAGAATATGGGTATAGGATGTAGAAGTTGTGATACTGCCAACTTGGGGTTGAATCCATATAGAGATTGGAAAAGAGATTTTCCTCTTGGTCCACTTATCCTAGCATTTACCTGAGTTTGAACCCTAGGTGCTGCTTTTACCCAATTGTTTCCTTTGCTTTCTTCTATGACAATCATAGGAATAATAGACTTATTTTTTCTTTCTGATTGTCCATCTGTTTGTGAATGATAAGGAGAGGATGCTTTATAATCAATCCCTTTATCTTGTAACCAATTCTGAAATTCTTTTGATATGAATAGTGGGTCTTGATCAGAAACAATAACTTGAGGTAATTCTATAACAGGTACAACTTTTTGTGCCTATATTTCAATCATATCTTGAGTTTTAATGTAAATAGTGCAAGATATAAGAAAAGTAAAATCAATGAGTCTGTTTTGAATAACAAGCAGTTTCTGAAAAGTCACTTTAGGTAAACTATTTCTTTTTTCTGGCTTGTATCCTAGAAGTACATCTTCTAACATAATAGTAATAAGTTTCATATAAAGAAAATCCATACTAACATTATCCTATGGTCTGGTAGGTACTGTTAAGGGTGTTAATAGTCCTACAGGTAGTTGTGTTGTTCCTTTGGTTAATTGGCAGGTGTTGTAGGAGGCAACAAATTCTTGTGTGTCTTGGTAGGAATCAACCCAGCTATAATATTCTGTCAGGTATGAGTATGTCTTTTGAAGTCCTCCATAACCAGTATTGTTGTGTGCTTCATGGAGTAGGAATTCTTTGGCTGATATACCTTTGATGTTAAAAGTGTTGGGTATAATTAATCTCCATCCTACATTTTTTCCTCCCTTATCATCAGCAAAAAAAATAAGCGTGGCTTCGTGAGTCATCGTATGTCATCGTGGCATCGATGTCTCCTAGTGTCTCTCAGCTGTCTCTCAGCTGTCTCCTGGTGTCTTTTAGTGTCATCGGAGCTAGCAGTTTTCCTCCTGGAGACAGTTTTGGAAAAGTGACGGACGCCGCCCGATATGCTCCCGATTTACCCCGATTACATAGGATTCTCTTAATTCCCAATGTTCATTTTTTCACTTTTTTTCCTGATGATATCCATACAGAAATTCTTCTTTCATCTGAATTCCACTTATTTTTTCTCATTTTTCTGTTTCTTCATATATTCTCTGATAGTTTGGGTCCTCCTTCATTGCCTGTATGTATTCCTCCTTTCTTTCTTTTTCTTGAACCCATATTGCTACTTCCAAATCTGGCCACATCTCATATTCTGGTGTAATTTTTTCCTCCTCTTTCACCTTTTCCATTTCTCTTTCTTTTTCTCTATTTCTTCTCAAATTTCCTTCTCTTGCTTTGCAATTTCCTGGAGAGTGAGTCTTTTTACAATAAGCAGAAACCCTTATAACTTTTTGAGTATAAGGTCCTGTAGGACACTTTACCCTATTATGTCTAGGTTTGTTGCAGTTACTGCACTTTGTAATACCCTTTTTGACCCTGAAGGAATTTTGAAAGGTTTGTTAAGAGAATGTGTTTTGAGGTGTTTATTGATGAGGTAGAGAACGGTAGTTGTTATTTGTGATAGGGGGACTTTGTTTTGTAGGAGGGAGGAAGGTACCATATATGTTTTGAGGTGCTTGTTGCAGGTTCTGGAGGTATTGTGGACATTCTTGAAGAAAGTGTCCAAATTGTCCACACCAAGTGCAAAGGTTGTTTTCTCTTTTTGTTGGATGTAATGCCCAACAGTCATTTAAGGTATAACCATTTTACTTACAATTCCAGCAAAAGAGATTGTTGGAAGGGGAGAAGTAAGTAGGAGATGGAGGAGGAGCAGGAGGCTGATGGAACTTGAGTTCCTCTGGTTCCTCATCTTCGCATTTTCTAGGATCTTTGGCCCTGATCCTAAGAGTACTCTTGAGGGTAGGTGTCCACTCATTTTCCATTGGTGGTGGAGACCTTCCTAAGGTAGCTTCCATATCCTCTGGTAGATTGGTAACTTCCTAATCCTCCCATTCTTCTTTATTATTATTAGTTATTGGTTCTTGATTATTTTCAGTTGTCCACTCACTCCTTGGTTCTTCTTCCCAAACTTCTTCTTGTACATAATCTTCCCAATTGAACTCAGGTTCCCTAGGTTTTCTGTTATTTATATTCTGGTTATTGGATTTTTCTTTTACTAACCTTTCCTGAGTTCTAGTAGTAACTGTAGCAGTGGTAATTGTACCACTTTCTTCCTCAACTGGAATGTGGTTCCAGTAATCATAATTCATTGTTTGCCAGTGAGGAGCAGTAGAGGGTCCAGCAATATTATTGTATCTGGCAGGCATCTTGGAGTGTATAGGTATGGTAGGTGGTTGAAGGAAGTTGGAGTTTGTTATTATAAGAATAGATAGTTTGGTAGGAGGTAGGCTATAGTTTGATTTTTCCAAAAAAGATTTTTGGGTAGTATTATATTTCTCTAATCTACACCTACTTAGGGCATCTGCTATAATATTTTTCTTTCCTTTAATGTATTGTATAGTAAAGTTGAAGGGGCATGAGGCCATCCATATTTGCCATCTATTTTTTTAACTGCATTTTTCTGAGTTTGACTCATAAAATTTTCTAAGGGCCCATGATCTGTGAGGATTGTAAAGATGTGTCTTGCTAGGGTATTTTGGAAATATTGTAATGAGTCATAGATTGCAAATAACTCTTTCTAATAGGTTCCATAATTCATTTGGGAATTTTTTAACTTCCTAGAATGGAATTCTGCAAGTCTTATCTTTCCATTATTATCTTCCTGTCCTATCCATCCTGCAATGCCAGTCTGACTTGCATCAGTAATAAGATATATTGGTCTTCTTGATTCATGATTAATAGGTTGCAGTATTTGATTAGACATTATTAATTCTTTGCATTTATTAAATGCTTTTTGATGTATGTGAGTCTATGTGAACCTCTTGGTTTCTCCCTGTAATTCTGCAAGTCCTGTAGAATAACTTGCTAGATCTGGGCAGTATCTTCTGAGGTAATTTACTATACCCATGAACCTCTGCAGTTGTTTTCTTGTTGTGGGTGTAGGGTATTCTTGGATTTGTTTAATTTTAGTGGGATCTGCTTCTAGTCCTTTCTCTGTAAGAATATATCCTAGGATTTCTAATCTACTTAGTAATATCTGGCATTTCTTTTTGTTGAACCACATTTTAGCTTTTCCTAAAATGTTCATTATTTCCCTGATTGCTTTTACATGATCTTTGTAAGTATGTGTAGCAATCAATATATCATCAATATAGATTTTGCAGGTTTTGTCCAGCTGATGTCTTAATAGCTAGTTCATGGCTCTCATCATAGTTGCTGGTGCATTGCAGTCTCCTTGCAGCATGACTAGTGAGTCAAATTTACCCATATGTGTTAATATAGTATTATGCTTGACTAAGTTAGGATGCAATCTAATATTGTGATAACCATCAGTCAGATCTAGCTTTGATTTGAATTTTCTTGCTGCTACCCAATTAATTATTTCTTTGATATTAGGTAGTGGTGTGAGGTCTTTGATTATGACCTTATTCCTAGGTATGCAGTCTATCAAGAGTCTAGGTTCTTTTTTATCTGTTTTTAGAATAGTGAACATCCATATACAGTTGTCTAATTGTGATAGTCTCATTCTTCCTGTGGCCAGTTTCTTGTTGATTTTGTGAGTGATATAATATTCTGACATCTTATTGTTATCTTTCCACTTGGGCATCCATGTACTTTCTGGTATTATATTAATTTTGTGTTGCATGATTTCCATTGGTTGTCTAAGTGGGAGTAACTTGAGGGGTTTCTTTTTAGGGAATAAGTGAGAGAATTCCTTGAATGGGTCAAACTTTTCCTCTATTTGTAATGAGTTGCAGATAATATCTGGTCCTGCATCAGGGTCCTGGAATTCCTCTATATTGTCAGGCCATGTTTGCATATGTGCTTCTCTTATCATATCTGTATATGATAGGAAGTTATTTGGTAGGTTGATTTGTAATTTTCTTGCATCTTATTGTATTGAGTTCCAGTATTCTTGTTCCCATTGTGGTTGG
>Ga0307514_10006009_pt1 | contig 10682 bp, 15 predicted proteins | sample 16_EM_MG_FD_203088 | JGI IMG/M metagenome (GOLD analysis project Ga0307514, IMG submission 203088) | Populus trichocarpa ectomycorrhiza microbial communities from riparian zone in the Pacific Northwest, United States - 16_EM | ecosystem: Host-associated > Plants > Roots > Unclassified | place... | reverse complement strand
CTCATCCACGACCGGAGCCTCATCTGCGAGGTCTCGGACGCCAGCAGCACGGCACCCCACATGCGCCGCGCCCGCACCTACGACGAGGGCGGCCGCGGTCTGCTGCTGGTCGCCCAGCTGAGCCGGCGCTGGGGCACCCGTCAGACCGTCGGGGGCAAGACGATCTGGGCGGAGCAGAGCGTCGATCCCGGCTGACACCCGCTCGCGGCGCTGTACCGTCAGCCAGCCGGCACTCCAGGTCGGCGGTCGACGGCTCGGAAAGGATCAGCGACGTGATCATCTTTGGCACCAAGGGGTACCTGTACCAGCTCGCGATACTGACGCTGGTGTGCGGCCAGTGCGGGAATCCCTCCGCGCACACGCTGAGGAAGCGGGTGACGAAGTTCAGCCTGTTCTTCGTGCCGCTGTTCCCCATCTCGACCAAGCACGCCACCCAGTGCACCTTCTGCGGGGCGGAACAGAAGGTGACCAAGGAGCAGGCGGAGCAGCTGCTGGCGCATGCGGCGGCCGGGCCCGCCGGTCAGGGACAGCAGGGCCGGCCGCACCAGCAGCAGCCGTACCAGTCGTGACCGTTCCTGTGCGGTGGAGCGGACGCCGGCCGAGCGGGTGGACGAACCCCACGTCCTGCTCGACTAGTGCGTGATCCGCAGCTTCTGCTCCTCGCTCACCTGGTCGATGTCCGAGATCCGGACCGTCACCTTCATCGTCCAGTCACCCTCGATGGGGAGCTTGAGCGAATCCGTGCCCCAGTAGCCGCCCTTGTCGGTGAGGTTCGCTTGGATCGGGCCGATGTCCTGGGCGGGGAGCGTGAAGGAGAGACGGAGTTCCGGGACGCTGGACAGGCCGCCGTCGGGACCGTAGACGATGGCTTCGACCGAGTAGTCGCCGGCGCCGCTGCCCGGGATGAGGGTGATCTGCGCCTTGCCGTAGCCGCCGGGTGTGCCGGTGTCGAAGGGGACGACGGCGACGGACGCGACGGGGATCCCGCCCGCCTGCGTCGACTGCTCGGTCTGCGCCGCCTCGGCGGCCGCGCGGCCGGGCAGGGTGCTGGAGAGCATCGTCGAGAGCACCAGCACGACGAGACCGACGGTGACCTCGACCAGCACCGAGCGGCGCAGCCGACGGCGGCCGGGGTCCTCGGAGGCAGCCTGGGCGGCGGATTCCGACGGAGGCTCCGACGGCGGGACCGGTCCTTCCCCGGCCGGCGCCGACGGTCCCCCCACCGGCTCCGGCACCCGCTCCCGTACGACCGCCTGCGACTCGACCTCCGCCGGCACCTCGGCCGCGACGTCCGCCTCAGCCAGCCGGGCCGTCCACTGCCGCGACAGCCCCGCGACCGTCAACAGCAGCACCACCACGGCCAGTTTGAGGGTCAGCAGGCGCCCGTACGCCGTGTCGGTGAGCGTGCTCCAGGAGCCGAGGCCGCGCCAGGACTGGTAGACGCCGGAGACGACGAGGACGATCACCGAGGCGAAGGCGAGCCGGGAGAAGCGGGCGACCACGCGGGCCGGGGCAGCGGACGAGCGGTACAGGGTGATCAGCATGGCCGCGAGACCGCCCAGCCACACCGCCATCGCCAGCACATGCAGCACGGCCGACGTCATCGCCACCGGCACCTGGATCCCGGCGGAGGCGTGGTCGGCGGCGGCCCAGGTCAGCGCGAGGCCCACGGAGAGCGCGGCCCCCGCCCCGAGTTGGACGCGCGACCACTCGGTGCGCCGGAGCAGCCGGACCAGGAAGAACGCGATCAGGGGCAGCAGGGCCAGGCGGATCAGCAGCACCGCGCCGGAGCGGGTCGTCACCGTGCGTTCGAGGGCATCGGCGTCGAAGACGGACGCCGGGCCCACCCCCGACTCGTAGGGGCCACGCAGCGCCAGCAGGGCGACCGTGGCTCCGAGCAGGGTCCAGAAGCCCGCCCACAGGGGCCTGCGCAGCGGGCCGGTGTCCGGCGGGCGGCAGACCGCCATGAAGACGGCCGTGCCGAGGAGCAGCGCGGCGGCGAGGTACGCGAGATAGCGGGCCATGTTGTAGAGACCGGCGGTCGCGGGGTCCTCGACCGGGCCGGTGTCGATGGACGGCGGGTTCGGGGAGGCTTCGCCGACGGAGAAGGTGAACGCGCCCGAGACCGGGTGGCTGTCGGCGGACACCACCCGCCACGCCACCACATAGGTGCCCTCGGCAAGCTTCGCGGGCAGGGTCGCCCGGACCGTGTCGGAGCCGTCCTCCGCGTGCCGCGCGTCCTTGACGTCCAACGGCTCGTTGTCGGGGCCGATGACGCGGAAGGAGTCCTTGATCAGGCCGACCGACTCGGTGAAGGTCAGGGAGATGTCTCGGGGGGCCGACTTGAGGACGGTTCCGTCCTTGGGGTCGACGGTGCGGAGGGCGGCGTGCGCCGACGCGGTTCCCGCGCCGCCGAGGACGAGCAGGACCAGCATGGGGCCCAGCAGCACCAGCCCTCGAAGTCGCCGGTGTCGTCGTCCCGCCCTGAGGTCACCGTCACGCTCCACGTCACATCTCCGTCTGTGGACTTGCCGCCTTCCGGATACGTACGGACGAGAGCCCCGCAACGCTCACCGGGCCCCCGCTCACCACGTAGGACGCGCCGACACCCCGCCGTCCACGACCAGGTCGTGCCCGGTGATCCAGGACGCGAGCGGCGAGGCCAGGAACACACAGGCGTCACCGACGTCCTCGGGCCGCCCCAGCCGTCCGAGGGGCGCCGCGCCCAGCCATCGTCGCACCCCGTCCGGCCAGGCCTCCGCCAGCCCGTCCCGGTCGATCAGCCCGGGCGAGACCGTGTTGACGCGGATGCCGTGGGGACCGTATTCCAGGGCCGCCGCCCGGGCGTGCGCGACGACGGCGGCCTTGGACGCGGAGTAGTGGGCGTGTTCCGGCGCCGGGTGGCCCGCCTCGATCGACGCGATGTGCGTGACACTGCCGCCGCCCTGCTCCCGCATGACCTCCGCGGCCGCCTGTGTGCAGGCGAAGACGCTCGACAGGTTGGTGTCCACGACCGTCCGCCACTCGGCCGCGGTCATCCCGGGCAGGGGCCGAGTGGGCTGCACACCCGCGTTGTTGACCAGCGCCGTCAGCCGCCCGCCACCCCACTCGGCGGCCTCCCGCACCAGCCGCAGGCACGCGTCCTCGTCGGTGAGGTCCGCCTCCAGTACGACGGCCCGACCGCCCGAGTCCCGTACCCGTCCTGCCACCTCCCGCGCCGACTCCACTCCCGTACGGCAGTGCACGGCGACCGCCGCGCCCTGCGCCGCGAACCGCAGCGCGATACCCCGCCCGATGCCGCCGCCGGCGCCGGTGACCAGGGCGATCTGGCCCTCCAGAAGTCCCGTGGCACTCTTCGGCGGGGGCGTGGAACTCTCCGGCGGTCTCATGGACGGCACAGTCCCGCGATCCGGTCCGCCCGCGTCGGATAACGCGCCGAGAGCTCCGCCGCGTCCCCGTGCTCGTAGCCCTCGTAGGTGAACCCGGGTGCCATCGTGCAGCCGAAGAAGGTCCACGCGCCGCCCGCCGCGACCCGGCCGCCCATCCAGGTCCCGGCCGGGACGGTGAGCTGGAGGTGCTGGCCGGCGAGGACGTCGGGGCCCAGGACGGCGGTGCGCGAGGTGCCGTCCGGGGCGAGGAGCAGCAGGTCCAGCGGGTCGCCGAGGTAGAAGTGCCAGATCTCGTCGGTGGGCAGCCGGTGCAGGGCCGAGAAGTCGCCGGGCGCGGCGGTCAGCAGCGCGACGATCGCGGAGCCCTCGGGCCGCCCGTCCGGCCGCTCGGGCCCCGCCCAGGTCCGCCGGAACAGCCCGCCCTCGCGCGGGATGGGCTCCAGGCCGTAGTGGGCGACCAACTCGTCAGGCGTCACCGGGGCAGGCTACCGCCGCTCCAGGAACGCCGGTCGGGTATCCGGCGGCCATGACCTGAGGAGCGGCCCGAGGGCTCAGGAGGCATGATCGAGGTCATGGACGTCACTCTTCACCTCGCCCAGGACCCCGAGGCCGACGAACTGCTCGGGCGCTCGCCGCTCGCCGCGCTCGTCGGCATGCTGCTGGACCAGCAGGTTCCGATGGAGTGGGCGTTCAAGGGACCCCGCACCATCGCGGACCGGCTCGGCGCCGACGACCTGGACGCGCACGAGATCGCCGCGCAGGACCCGGAGGCCTTCGCCGCGCTCCTGTCGGAGAAGCCGGCCGTGCACCGCTACCCGGGGTCGATGGCCAAACGGATCCAGCAGCTGTGCCAGTACCTCGTCGAGCACTACGACGGCCGGGCCGAACTCGTCTGGAAGGGCGTCGACGACGGGCGGGAGCTGCTGCGGCGCCTCCAGGAACTGCCCGGCTTCGGCAAGCAGAAGGCGCAGATCTTCCTCGCCCTGCTGGGCAAGCAGCTCGGTGTGCGGCCCGAGGGCTGGCGGGAGGCGGCGGGACCGTATGGCGAACCGCAGTCCTTCCGATCCGTCGCCGACATCACCGGGCCCGATTCGCTGACCAAGGTGCGGGCGCACAAGCAGGAGATGAAGGCGGCCGCGAAAGCGGCGAAGGCCGACAGGACGGCGTAGCGCCTGATCCGCCGTACCGGCGTGGGCCGGGGTCCGATCCGTCGGACAGGCGTGGGTTCACTCGGGCCCTCGGGTCCCGCGCACCCTGTGAACCCGTGCTGTCCGGGACCCTGATGTCCCTCGAACGGGCGGTTCTGGCCCCGGCGTGCTGAACGCTCGGCGTGTCATGGGGAGATGACCTCCCATGAGCACCGCACGAGGCCTTCCGCGCAGCCGCGCCTGGCTGCGGGTGCTCGTGCTGCTGCTCGCCGTACTGGTGCCGGGCGGCCCCGCCGAGGTGTCGGCGCCGCCGGGCGTCTCCGTGGAGATCGCCGACTACGACGTCCTCGACACGGCCCTGCGGCCACAGGCCCGCGACGCCCACCGTCCCGCCGTACACCCGCGCCGCGCACCCCGCCCCGGCCCGGCGCCCGCCGTCCCGCAGGGCCGCCCCCACCCGGCGCCGCCGAAACCGCCGTACGCCCTGCACGCCCTGCGCGCCCTGCACACCGTGGTCCTGCGCTGCTGACAGACCCGCCCCGAGCAAGGCCGGTCAGCACGACGTCTCAGCACGACGTCTCAGCACGATGCGAGGAACACGGACATGCCCACTGACCCGTACGCGATCCTGCGCGCGCTGCTGCGCGCCGAGGCCGCGCGCAGCGCACCGAAACCGCGGCCGAAGGAAGCGAACCCACAACCGCCCCCGAAGGAGCGGGGCCGCCGCTGACCGTCCGGCGGAGGCGGGCGCACCGCCTCCGCCGGCAACTCGCCCGACGGCACCGGCTCCTGACCGGCCGACCGGGACTCCGGCGCCCATACCCGACAGCTGTCTTTCGATCATCCATACGGGAAATGGGAGATTAACCCGTTCACACGCACCCCTTTGACCGATATTGACCAAAAACTGCACACACCTGCCCCCGCGAGCCGAGCCGGGAGGCTGCGCCCGGAGAGCCTTGACCGGTAGGCTTTCCGTGTGATCTTCAAGCGCATCGGAAACGGCCGGCCGTACCCCGACCACGGCCGGGAAAGCACCCGGCAGTGGGCGGATGTCGCGCCGCGCCCGGTCCGCCTCGATCAGCTCGTGACGACCAAGGGCCAGCTCGACCTGGAAACCCTGCTCGCCGAGGACTCCACCTTCTACGGCGACCTCTTCGCGCACGTCGTGAAGTGGCAGGGCGACCTGTATCTGGAGGACGGCCTGCACCGCGCGGTCCGGGCGGCGCTCCAGCAGCGCCAGGTCCTCCACGCGCGCGTCCTCGAACTCGACTGACGAGCCCGGCCGACGCCCCCGACCCACGGCCCGCCCCGGTGACGGGTTGGCCCTTTCGGGTTGGACTGTGCCACGTCCGATGATCATCTAGTAGGAATCGCCGCCCGGGCGCACTACGCTGCGCCCATGAGCATGCTGACTCCCCCCGGCATGGGCGGCAAATACCGGATCACGGGAGACAAGTACCCCCGGATGCGCCGATCCCGGCGACGCGGCAGGCTCGTCCTCGGGCTGGTGGCCTCCGCGGCCGCGCTCGGCCTGATCGGCTGGGGCACCCTGCAGCTCATCGACGTCTTCACCGGCGGCGGCAAGAAGGCCGCGGCGGCCGGTGCCAAGGCGGACTGCGGCACCCGGGCCACCCCCTCCACGTCCGCGGCCGCCGCTACCGCCCCCAAGCCGGGCCGGATCACCGTCAACGTGTTCAACGCGACGCCCCGCAGCGGCCTGGCCAAGCAGACCGCGGACGAGCTGAAGAAGCGCGGCTTCAAGATCGGCGATGTGGGCAACGCGACGAAGGAGTACGACAAGAAGGTCAAGGGCACCGGGATGCTGCTCGGCCCCGCGTCCTCCCTGAACACCTCACTGCCCGTCCTCGCCACCCAGCTCGGCACGGCCGAGCGCCGCACCGACGCCGCCCGCAAGGGCACGGACCTCGACCTCATCCTCGGCAATGGCTTCAAGACCCTCACCACGAAGAAGGACGCCGACAAGGCCCTGGCCGAACTGGCCGAGCCCCAGCCGACGTCCACCTCGTCGAAGAAGACCTGCTGAGCGGTCGAAGAAGACCTGCTGAGCGGTCGTAGGAGGCCGTACGGGGCCGTGCGAAGGCCCGTAGGAAAGCCGTACGGGAAGCGCGCGCGGGTCCTACTCGGCCGCCCCGTACAGCCGGTCCCCCGCGTCGCCCAGGCCCGGGACGATGTAGCCGTGCTCGTTGAGGTGGTCGTCGACCGAGGCCGTCACGACCGTCACCGGGGTGCCCGCCAGCTCGCGCTCCATGAACTCGACGCCCTCCGGGGCGGCCAGGAGGACCACGGCGGTCACATCGTCGGCGCCGCGCCCGATCAGCTCCCGGATCGCCGCGACCAGCGTGCCGCCGGTGGCGAGCATCGGGTCCAGGACGTACACCTGGCGGTTCGAGAGGTCCTCCGGCATGCGCGTCGCATACGTGGAGGCCTCCAGGGTCTCCTCGTTGCGGATCATGCCCAGGAAGCCCACCTCGGCGGTCGGCAGCAGCCGCATCATGCCGTCCAGCATGCCGAGCCCCGCGCGCAGGATCGGCACCACCAGCGGGCGCGGGTGGGACAGCTTGACGCCGGTGGTCCGGGCGACCGGCGTCTGGATGTCGACCTGTTCGGTGCGCACGTCACGCGTGGCCTCGTAGGCGAGCAGGGTGACCAGTTCGTCGGCCAGACGGCGGAAGGTCGCGGAGTCGGTGCGCTGGTCGCGCAGCGCGGTGAGCTTGTGGGCGACCAGAGGGTGGTCGACGACGTGGAGACGCATGTCGACAACAGTAGCCGGGCCCGCTGGGGCCGACGCCCCCGCACGGGCAACGCGCCCCCGGCCCCGCTTCACCCGCTCCCTGGCGTCAAACCGGCTGTCCGGGGGAAGGCGAGAAGGACGGACTGGGGTGGTGAACCTATGCCTGACCGGGAAACCCGCAAGAATCCGTCGCCGCGCACACCGCCGGGGACACGCAAGCAGCCGGGCACCTCGAACGCGCCGGCGACACCGGCGGCGTCGAGAAGGCCGGAGATGTCCGGCGTGCTGCTAAGGCCGGACGCTCCGCAGACGGACGCCGAGCGCCGACGGCGCCGCGCCCAGTTCCTGCGCGACCTGGCCGAGGCCCGCGAACTGCGCGACCGAGTCCAGCCCCGCCGCGTGAAGACCGCCCGGCTCAGGCGCGCGATGCGCATGCGGACCTTCCGCTGGTAGGTGCCGGAAGGCGAAGACACGCCGAGGGGGCGCCGTCAGGGCAAGATCATGGGCCGCTCGCACGTTGTGCGGGTGACCGTGCCCGGACGCCCAAAAAAGCCGCGTACGATCCGCTGTTGGCGGCAACGAGTGCGCTGGTGAGGCCTCGACGGAACCTCGGTTGCCACGAGATCGGCGGCAGCCGGAAACACAGGGAGCCGAAGACGTCCCCTGAGCGCCATGTTTCTGCCACGATGCCGAGTGGTGGGGCGCGGAGCACAGCTCTCCCCGCCCTCAACCTCCGCCGGGGGGACCCCCAACCGGCACGCCTCAGACCAGTGGGAGAGTCACGGTGTACTTCGCCGCACTGCTCGCGCGCACCGAAGACGGGTGGAAAGCGAGCGACACGGAGCTCGACGATGTGGAGACCCTGTCGGACCTGGCCAATCTGGCCCGTGAAGCCTCGCCCGAGGACGACACGGTGCTGGTCCTCATCGAGCAGGAGGACGCCTGGTTCGGCGTCGTCCGCATCGACGGAGAGGAAGACCCTCGTATCTACGTCTCGGACGCAGCCGCCGCCGCTCGCAGTTCGTACGGCGAGATCCTGCTCACCGACGAACTGCTCGGCCGGAATCCAGGTGACGACGACGTCGCCGACCTGGACTCCCTCGACCTCGACGGTACCGAGGACGGAGAGGACGAGGACGACGACGGCGAGGACGCCGCCGGCTCCGCCGAGGCCGTGCCGCACGGCCCGGTCGGCGACGTCGAGATCCTCGACGACCTCGGCGTCGGCGAGAAGGAACTGAAGGCGCTCGCCACGGACGCGGTCACCGAGATCGCCGAGGCCCTGGGCGCCTCGGAGACCCTGGAGCTGGTCCGCTGACCGATCACCCCCTCCCAGGACCGCCGGACCCGGTACGCGACCGCTGGCGGGCCGCGATGCGGCTCGCCCTGGCCGAGGCCGAGCAGGCCGGCCGCGACGGGGACGTCCCCGTCGGTGCCGTTCTGCTGTCCCCGGACGGCACGACGGTGCTGGCGGCCGGACACAACGAACGCGAGGCCACCGGTGACCCCACGGCCCACGCGGAGGTCCTCGCCGTCCGGCGGGGCGCCGCCGAACTGGGTCATTGGCGGCTGTCCGGCTGCACGCTGGTCGTGACGCTGGAGCCCTGCACCATGTGCGCCGGCGCCCTCGTGCAGTCCCGGGTGGACCGTGTGGTCTACGGCGCCCGGGACGAGAAGGCGGGCGCGGCCGGCTCCCTCTGGGACGTCGTCCGCGACCGGCGGCTCAACCACCGGCCCGAGGTGGTCGAGGGAGTGCTCGCCGAGGAGTGCGCCGAGCTGCTCACCGACTTCTTCCGGTCCCGCTGACCGGCCGTCACAAGGGACCGGGAAACGGATTTCAAACCATCCCCCGCCTTGCTGTAAGGTCTCCCTCGGTAGCGTGTCCGAGCGGCCGAAGGAGCTCGCCTCGAAAGCGAGTGTGGCGCAAGTCACCGAGGGTTCAAATCCCTCCGCTACCGCTTGAAGAAGGGCCCCGTCGTAAGACGGGGCCCTTCGTGCGATCATGTGCCCGCGTTGGGCATGTCAGAAGCAGTTCCAGTGGCAGGGGAGGCCGCGATGGCGGTGAACTCGAAGAAGATCGCCGTCTATGTGCTCGTGGTCTTCGTGCTGTATGTGATCATCACGGACCCGGCCAAGGCCGCGGACTACGTCCAGATAGGCTTCGAGGGCATATCGGACGCCGCGAAGTCCATCGGTGACTTCATGTCCTGGGTCGCCAAGGGAGGAGACTCATGATCCGCCACCTGGTCCTCTTCAAGCTCAATGAGGGCGTCGAACGCGACGACCCCCGGGTCGTGAAGGGCGAGGAGGCCTTCCGTGCCCTCGACGGCGGGATTCCCGAGATCCGCTTCTGGGAGCTCGGCTGGAACCTGAGCGACCGCCCCGTCGCCTACGACTTCGCCATCAACTCCGGCTTCGACGACGCGGCCGCGCTGCGCCGGTACGTGGAACACCCGGAGCACCAGGCCGGCGTCGCCCTGTGGAAAGAGTTCGCCACCTGGGTGATCGCGGACTACGAGTACTAGTCGCCCCGCGTTCCGAGCCCCCTTCCACATCTCCTTCCGCATCTCCTTCCACACTCCCTTCGATGCCTCTTCGGAGCCCTCCGCCTGCACGGCGGGGGGCTTCTTCGCGTCTTACGCGCTCCCCCTTCCCTCAACACGGCGTTATGCGGTGCTTGCACACAGTGCACATGTCTTGTGATGCTATGACCGCTTTTGATGGATGAGTTGACCGATGCAGAAGACCGATGAAGAGGTGGCGTTGTCCGTGTCGGCCAGTACTGCGCCGCCCCAGGAAGAGGCTCCCACCCAACCCCCGGCTCCCACCCAACCCCCGGCACCCCCGGCACCGACCGCACCCCAACGCAGCCGCGGTGCCGACACCCGGGCCCTGACACAGGTGCTCTTCGCCCAGCTCAAGGACATGCGACCGGGCACGCCGGAGCACAACCGGGTGCGCGGGGCGCTCATCGAGGCCAACCTCCCGCTCGTGCGCTACGCGGCCGCCCGCTTCCGCTCCCGCAACGAGCCGATGGAGGACGTCATCCAGGTCGGCACCATCGGCCTGATCAACGCCATCGACCGCTTCGACCCGGACCGGGGCGTGCAGTTCCCGACGTTCGCGATGCCGACGGTGGTCGGCGAGATCAAGCGGTACTTCCGGGACAACGTCCGCACGGTCCACGTACCGCGTCGGCTGCACGAGCTGTGGGTGCAGGTCAACAGCGCGACCGAGGACCTGACGACCTCCTTCGGACGCATCCCGACGACCGCCGAGATCGCCGAGCGGCTGCGCATCACGGAGGAGGAGGTGCTGTCCTGCATCGAGGCCGGACGGTCGTACCACGCCACCTCGCTGGAGGCCGCCCAGGAGGGCGACGGCATGCCG
>Ga0307514_10006008_pt1 | contig 10683 bp, 5 predicted proteins | sample 16_EM_MG_FD_203088 | JGI IMG/M metagenome (GOLD analysis project Ga0307514, IMG submission 203088) | Populus trichocarpa ectomycorrhiza microbial communities from riparian zone in the Pacific Northwest, United States - 16_EM | ecosystem: Host-associated > Plants > Roots > Unclassified | place... | reverse complement strand
TGATGACTTGACAATCAACACACATCCTCCATGTGCTATCATTTTTAGGCACAAGTAACATTTACACAACACACGAGCTCAAACTCTCATGAATGTATCTCTTCCCTATAAGCTCATCAACTTGCCTTTGAAGCTCCTTTGTCTTCTTGGGATTACTTCTATATGTAGTTGATTAGGAATCATAGCCCTAGGTACAAGATCAATATGATGTTCTATTCCTCTCAAGTGTGGTAATCTGCTAGGGATATATATCTTCAGGAAACACATCTTTAAACTCTTGTAATAAAGAAATAGCAACACTAGGCATAACATGATCAAGATCGTTATTATTGAAGTAAGTCTCCTTGTACAAAAGTAAGTCATTAGCTTATTAGTGAAAAATATAGACTTAACCACACTCTCTTTAGCATAAAATTGAGTTGTTTCTTTAGTTTTTCCACACAATTCTCATCACACTTGTTGCCTTTCTTCATTATCGTTGTCTTACCTCCATTCTCGGCTAGATTTGGATGTTTTTGGGTAATGGTTGAATGGTCTGATTTGTTTGGAGTTGCCGAATGTTTGTTTATGTTTGGATGGGTGGTTGAATGGGTTGTAGTAGTGTTTCAGGTTTTGGTTGACTCTGATGGTCTTCTCTCCCCTTGTTCATCACCTTGATTTTCTCTCCTCATAGCCTAATACTCACCTTTTAGCTTTATTTGATCACCATACACCTGTTTAGGTGTAAGAGGTATAAGAGTGATGGTTTTACCATTTGTTTACAATGGTATACCTATTTTTAACCTTATCATGAATTGATTTCCTATCATATTGTTATAGTCTCCCCAATAAGATGTGACTTTCTTACATTGGCATCACATCACATAAAATTTCATCAATATACTTTCCGATAAAAAGATAGAACTACAACTTGTTTAATCACTTTCACTTCACCACTATCATTCAGTCACTGCAATCTATAAAGTCTAGTATGCTTAACAGTACACAAATTCAGTTTACTAATAAGAATAGTACTAGCCATATTAATACAACTTTTGCTATCTATAATTAAAACTACATATCTTATTTTGTACATAGAATTGCATATGAAAAATGTTTTCACTTTACTGATCAATGTTATCTTCTTTGACCCGAACTTGAATGTGTGCCTTATAACCAAGGACTCCTTAACAGGTAATGCCAATTCATCCTAGGTACAATCCTCTAATGGTGGCATGTCTTCACAATATGATTTGTCACTCTTGGATTTTACATCACCATTATCTCTCATCACTATTATCCTCTTGTTTGGACACTCTAAAGTGTAATGTCCAAGCCTCTGACACCTGAAATATTTAACATCATGAGTACATTTAGGTTGAGTGTCAGATTTACCTTTAAATATTATTTTATTTAGTACCACTCAAAGTTTCTTTGGTCTTTATTTTTTAATATTAGCAAGCATTCTTTTTGTAAAGCCTACCATAATTGATTTTTAATTTAAATTTTATTATGTTTTTTACTAAGAACATCTATTTTTGTTATCTTATAATAAGTAAAAAATAGATTTTTAAAATAGAGTTATTAAACTCAATCGCGTCTATAACTCAGGTCGCGAGCTTATCAGATTAGCTCGAGTTAAGGTGGATCGATCCAATATATTAATTATATTCTCAATGTAAAAAAGATGTCACCTTGAATTTTTTTTTAAAGTCAAACTATTTTGTTTATCAATCATCCAAGATGAGTTTTGATTTTTCAAGTTGATCTGGTCACATCAAATCAATTACACGATTTAATTTGAAACCGGGCTAAAAAAGTCAAGATATTTCAAGGTTGACCTATCAATTCAAGTTTAACTATATTACCAAAGAATTTCCGACTACGATGCTGTAGAATTGTGTTATTCTTATGGTTTTTAAGACAATCATATAAAAAAATATTATAATATTTTTTTAGTTATGACTTGCTTTTGTAACAGTAGAATCTTGTATAAAAAACAAACAAATAAATAATTCAAACTTATGTTATAAAAAAAAGAAAATTATCCCCTTCTTATCCATTAAACTTTTGTTGTGGATGTTTTTCCGTCTAACGGTTTTACCATGTTAAACATTCTTATATTCCCTATTTTTATTTTTTAATTGCTTAGTTGTAGTGTTGATATTCTATACATGTATATAAATTATAATTATTTTGTTGGATTATTGATTTAATAGCTTAACATATTACTTAATTATACCACCACACTAAAATAACTAGGGTTTACTATTTATAATTATTATACTACTACACTAGGATTTTTATAGGGCTTCATTGTTTGTATACACCTTAATATACTTGTTTAATTAGATTGATAACAATTTTACATTATAGGTTAGTTGATTAGCATGCCAATCTAAAATTAGAGATCTCAGGTTCAAGATAAAAAAAATAAAAGACAGGACATAGCCAGACAAATCAAGGTTGTCAATTTCGTTTCGTAGGTGTTTCATTTTTTCAATTGGAATGAAATGTTTAGTTTTGGAGCATTTCAGCGTGTCATTTCGGAGTTGTACTGTTCATATATATAATTCAACAAGCATAATTCAAATTCAAAATAAATTAATTATAAATTATGTAATACAAACACAATGTCAAATAAATATAATTTTAAAATTTTAAATATTTCTAAATAATCAAGATTAAATAGAACTTTAACTTAAAGTAATTCAACTTAAACAAAATACCAAAATATTATGAAAGTAAAATGTTTTAACACAAAAAAAAACATAAATCAAACATCATCTCCATCATTAACATAGAAATAAGGATCTTGATCTTGTGATGATATGCAGGGAAAGTCATCAACTAAACATTTCAATAGTTAATTATTTCCACCAAGCTCATTCTCGTCATCAAAACATATCTCTTCATCCTCTAAAGTCAAAGTAGACAAATATGCTTCAATAGTCTCTCCAACTTATATCATTTCCAACAAGAAGTCTAGGTTATTCACAAATACATTCATTCAATATGTCAATGTTATCAAGACTAATGAGATCTAAAACATCTATTGTTTTGCTCAAATTCCTACAAAGTATAAACATGAAAAAAAACAACATAAATATAAATCATATATATTAGTGATAAATCTAATTTTCAAATATTAATAAGATCGTTAATGAAAATGGTAATAATCATTTTCAATATTATTATTAATATCATCGTTATTGAAAATAGTAATGAAAAAGAGCTTTTTATACCTGAGTGGTTTAATTAATCAAATTGAACCGGGTTCAATTTGATTCAATGGTTTTTCAAGCTCGGAATGGAACATGTGAAATGAAACCAGAACATTCCGGTCGAAATTTATCTAAAAAATCCGGAACGGACCGAGATTTGAAATGAGATGAAAATTGTTCTGTTCTGTTTCGTTTTTTGAATTGGTATGAAATATTTCGGCCAGGCCATTCTAGATAAAACGAAACGGAATTGACAACCTTCCCAAATATGAAAACTTGACTCCTTTATATATTTTTTTAATTTATTTTATTGACACTTAAATTTTTTTTTTTATAATATTCACTTATTTTTTAATTTTGATATGATTTTATAAAATTTTATTTAACTTTTAATTATTATGTATATATGAAAATATCAATATTAACAATGAATTATTTATAAAAATTTGATTCAAATTGTTTTTTATTTTTAAATTGATTTTAAAGATAATTTTATTATATTTATAATTTTTTTTAGTTTTCAATAACAGATAAAACAAAATAAAATCTACAAGAAATCAAAATCAAGAATATTTATTGAATGAGTGGAAAGCAGCAGTGGATTCAGAGAAATCCAATGGTGAAGATTTAAAAAAAAATAAAAGAGTTTTGGTTAGATTAGCATTTTGCAAGAGTAGTGGCCATGTTCATATTCTAAAAACACTAGAGGAAATCTATGCTCCTCCCCTCCCCTCCCCTCCATCGACTCAGTAGTCGTTAATAAGACATAAAAAAAAAAAAGACAAGCAAAGTAACGGAACTACAGCTCTAGAGAGACAGAAAAAAGAAAAAGAAAAAAAAGAAACAGAAATGGATCATCATCATCATCAGCAACAGCAACAGCAGCAGCAGCAGCAGCAGCAGCAGCAACAACAACAATTGCTTTTACAACAACAACAACAACAACAGGTGCATCATCAGCAGCAGCAGCAGCAGCAACATCAACAACAACAACAATTCCTCCTGTTACAGCAATTAACAAAACAAGCCCAACAACAACAACAAGCTGCTGCTATTTCTCGATTCCCATCGAATATTGATGCCCACTTGCGTCCACCATCTATTCATCGCCCACTTACTCTTCAACAACAAAACCCTAACCCTAACCCTAACCCTAACCCCAACCCCAACCCCAACCCTAATTTGCAGCAGCATCAGCAGCAAGGTTCCAATTTGGGGCAAAATGCGCAGCATTCACAGAAGCCGCAACAGCAGCAGCAGCCGCAGCCGCAGCAGCAGCCGCAGCAGCAGCAGCAGCAGCAGCAACAGCAGCAGCAGCAGCAGCAACAGCAGCAGCAGCAAAAGGGGATTCGGCCTCAGGTGAACCAGGTGGAGATCCAAATGGCTTACCAGGATGCTTGGCGTGTTTGTCATCCAGATTTCAAGAGGCCATTCGGTTCTCTTGAAGATGCCTGCGAGAGGTTTTTCTTTCTTTTTGTATTCCCTCTCTCGTTTTTTGTTTTGTATACAACTCAAATTTTCATTTCTATGTGTGTTTTGCATGTGGGTATTTCATTTTCTGTCTGGTTGTTGTGGAATGTGGGAATTTATTTATTTATGCGCTTTTTGGTGATACTGTGACTTTTTTGTGTAATTGTGATGTGTAATGAGATTGAGATTGGGATTGATAACATTTTAATATGCAGTAAAGGTGCAGTTGCTTTTCGGGTTGGATTTTGCTGCACTGCAACTAGTTAAGTTGAAAGCATTAGAGTTTGATCACATTTTATGTGGCATGATGCAGTAGAGAACCTGCATTATTTGACCATGATCACCTAGATTACCATTTTGTGTGGTAATGTGAGAATTGTTATTTGGTTTGATTGTTCAAAGATACAAATGTTTTTGTCAGAGATCAGTTCTTGATTATATGATTGATTAGAAATTCATAGACTTTATATGCATGGACGGAACAAATTGATGGGAGTTGCCATGTGGGGCTTTCATCCTGATGATCAGGGATGCTATTTGCGCTTTCACACTTCATTACATGTGGCATAGAAAGAGATGTAATTCTTCATCACGGCTTCCCAACAACTTGAAGATAGAATTAGATATAAGAATAATTGTTATTTATGTTGTTTGGAATGTATTTGCCAAATGGCATGTATTTGATATGAATTTGATGAGATGGATTGGGAGTAAACCAAGGGAAATGTCGAAATAGAAATGATTTTCCAATTTTATCTTGTAGGAATCCAAAGAAAGTTTCTCTAGATTATATAAAACAACTCTTTTTTTTAGCATCTTATGTTTTCTCTAGAGGTTCTTAAATGATTCTATAATTCATGTATGTTTATAGTAACTTATAAACAGTACACAACGATGTGCTTCCTAACACTCCCTCCCAACCTTCATTTATGCACAGCGAAACAAAATGCAAAAACAATATACATCAAATGTATGTTTGCATATACTCTGTAAATTACAGAAATTCAATATAAGAAATCTCACATGGTGATGTGTTGCTTCCTCAACCTGTTCTATGCACAGAACATCTGCTATCCTGTAGTCATATATATATTTGACGTCCTTTTCTCAAACCAGGGGATATATTTTATTATCTACAACAAAAATTGGTCATCATATTTTATTTGTAGTTAGTGGAATCCACCTACATCCTTTGATTTTCCTCTTATATAGCACCTGTTGCTTTGCACTCTTTTGGCATTACAAAGTCGTGAGCATTTTTTTGTAAGGCAATACTAAGTGGTTGGCATGAGTGAACTTTGCGTTTTATATTTGTATTGATGTATTTACCTTGGAGTATCTAGTTGAATTGCTTCAATCCCTGGCTCCTTGAGCTGCCAGCCATATACAGGTTTAGTTCATTAAAACTTAAAATCAAGTGAGGGGGAGGGGATGTGCAGGAGAAGACAGTTCATAATACACACCAGTTTTTGTTGATTTATTGATCTTTATGATTTTTTACCTAATACATGTTAGGCGTTTTTGGTAGATAGTTTTTCAACTCAATATATGGGTGTTAACCCCCTTGGAACCTTCTTATTTATGCTATTCCAGCACTCTTTTTTATGATGTGAAATTTCTGTTATTCTAAATTATTTGAGTCAACAAATGGAAAAGGAGTGCCAATAGTTTCCTTGTCTTATGAAACATGTACACCTGCAAACTTCTAGTCTTTCACTTCTATCTTTCCTTGTGAGAAATTAGATTCTGTTGAGTGTTAGCCTCAAAGATAGGTTAGTAAGCACTCTGATTCAAGGATTAACATTGTGATTTCTAAATTTTTGTTTGGCAAATTGATGGAATTTAATGTTTTCTTTTTTCAATCAAAAGGGAAAAGAATTAAGGAAGTTACGGGAGCCTTCCATTACTTGTTGATGGCACTTCTCCTAGACTCCACTGACTTTAATTGCGGTTTGTAGTAGTACAGTTCAGCACCACTAATTGAATGAATAATTACCACTATGGCTTTCAAAAGTTCTGCATTCATTTCATTTTTCCCCTTGCACAACATATGCAGATTACTGCCTTACCATGTAGTAGCAGACTATGAGGCAGAGGAGGATGATAGAATCCTTGATTTAGACACAACAGGTCAGATGCCATCTCGTTCGCAGCAGTGGGATCATAACATTGCTGCTAAAGTTGCTGAGTTCACAGGCACATTTGAGAAACAGGCCTTAGCCTTCAACATAATAACCCGCAAGCGTTCCTTGGGGGAATTCCGATCTGAAGAGAGATTGATGATTGAACAGGCTCTTCTCCAAGAGGAGAAGCGACTTTTGCTCAATTTGAAAGCTGAAATGGATGCCAGGGAGAAGGCCAGTCGGGAGGCTCAGTTAAGAATGGCGGCTATGTTTCAGGCCGAGCAAGCTCAGGCAGAATCACATGCTCATGCTGAAATGATGTCTCGGGCCCCGATAAGGGCAAGTGCACTCGGATCGCAAGGCAACAGTGTCCCGATTGGTCATGACATGGGAGAGCAGGAGCATGGTGTTAACCCAGATGAGATGATGAATGGGTGGGGAGGCAATGCTCCGAGAGATGAGAAAGAGCCTTCTGAAGATTTCTTGAATGATGAAGAAACTGAAAATGGGAACACAGCAGTACACAGTGAGTGGAGAGAAGTGGGAGAATTTGATCTAAACACTAGATGAACCATGCAGAAGTATTGGCTGGAAAGAATGCTGATAGTCGGTTTCTATCTTCATGGGATGAGAATGACTGAATGACACCTGATTTGTGATTCTCTTTCTGGAAACTATATCCAGCTCCAAGGCAACTGGGTAATACAATGTTGTAATTTCTGAATGCTAATGTTCTTCCATGGCCTTGTAAGGCAAGCTTGTTCAAAGCACTTGTAAGAATCACCTCGAAGTACCCTCGTGTATATTTAAGGGGGCAACACTATTTCCATGTTTCCAATAATTTCAGTGATTCTTATGGAAAAGGTTGGTGTTTCTGTTTATTTCTTTGTTCCTTTTCTTCTCCTTGGTTATTGCAGATGTGTCATTCGACGTTTAAAGGGGAATTATGGGATATGAAAACTTCCAGTGTCGTTTAAGAGTGCTTTGATGAAACAGGACTGATTTTGATTTTGAAGTGTCTGAATGAAACATGTAAAGACAGAAACGGGTGGTTCACTGGTTGTGTGGAATGATGAGTATAAAGGACGCTTTATTGCTTTTCGACATCGGTTTGATGCCGGACAGCAACGAATTGAAAAGGAGAAAGAAAAAGAGAAAAAGAAGAGAATAGAGGAGACGAGAAATATACAATTAAATAATATAAAAACAAACCTTGATGAAAGCTAATATTCCACTGAAATAATATGAACAATGCTCAATAACAAAATTAAATAGCAGTCCAATAGAATTGACTTGATTGTGTTCTAAGTATTGTTGGTCATCTTTAACCATACACATGTGGGCATGAATTTGATGTCTCCACCAACCTTTTCAAGGTTGGAAACACTCGGCCTTGTGAGTATAGCTCTTCGTGGCTCTAATGAAAAGTTTTTTTTTCATATGGTTCATAATAGATATAGATTTAAAGTTGGATATTAGACAACCACAATGTAAATACATGCAATATAATTTTAAAGATGTTTTAATACCAAAAATAAACTATCCACGTAGCAATCAAATATGAATAATAGTTGTTCACTATATATTTTCAACTAAATAGAGAAAATAAAGCTAGAATCAACCATCAACTAGTAGAATTGACCATTGTCCAGGAAAAGTATAGTCCACTAAGGGGATTATGAAGCGATGGATCATAATACGAGTTCATATGATCAGTCATAAGACCAAGTTTTATTTAGAATAAGACTTGGTCTTTTAGTCAATCACGTGAAGTCAAGTCTTATTTCGGATAAGATTGAATAGGATTTGGTTTTTTAGTTGATCACATAATTTATTATTTAAAATAAGTTCTCAACGGATTAAATTAGAAAATATTATAAATTAATTAGAATTCATATAAATGCTAAAAAAAAGATCGTATTGGTAGGAATATAGATTGTATTAGGATTTATAATGTAAATTTCTAAATTGTGATAGATAGTTTGTATAGATCATCTAGTAGCTTGAAATGATAGTCAACTGCTTCTTATTGTAATTTATTATTTTTCTTTTGCAAAACACACACACACACACACATATATACACAATTTTCTTTATGTTTACCTTTCTCTTCTTATTAACCTATTAAAGTCATGGTAATAACCCTGCATTCCATTTAATTTATGAGATTGTTATGCCTCTGTTCAAAATTAAGTTCTTAATAGGAGTTTTTCCTTGCTAAAAGGAAGGAGCAAAAAACAAATAGCATATTGATTAATGATTCAATATGTTATTTATTAATGAATTAATGATTGATCAATAAATTGGCATGTGATTAATCATCAAGATTATTTATTAGATTAACAGATTTGCATACCTGATATGATTAATTTGTTAACACCATAACAACTTAGTAATCATGTATAAAAATCAATCCCATAAAAATATCATCATTATGATTGAGTAATAGTTAGAACATGCATATAAAGGCTGATCTTATGGCTATGAAAAATAAGACAACCACTCACCAATACAGGGACCAATTGAGTAGCTCTTATTAGACGTGTCATGAATGGCTCTTCATTTACTGACTCTTCCATCATTCTCAACCATTCTCAACATCATTGCCTTTACTAGCTTTTAGAAGGTATGATGACATTCCTACACCTTCTACATAACTTCTTTTTAGGGATTAATAATGTAGTTAAATGGTTACAACTAGTGTAGCCAAACTCTAGTCAACCACTAATATTTTCTCTTGAAATAATGTTATTTTATTAGTAATATAAACTTGTTTGATGCTAATTAAAAGGTCATCCAGTTAGAAATGGAGAATACAACAAAAGCAATTTACCACAATAACATTATGGTAGTCAATAAAATTAAGTAGTCCATGATCGACTGACTACTTTGAATACACACACAACCAAAAAGATATAGTCTTATTCAATATAGGAGCCCTAAAAAATAACTAATTCACATATTTATCAATTATAAAGGAATTTAGCTTGTACTAAGATTCAATAAACCTCACTATTTAATACAAATATTTATATTTAGGATTAGAATTATTTATGTAAATAGGATTCAAACTTTCTAACAATATAAATAGAGCCAAATCTACTATAAATGATGGTCGACCTCACATATTTATTTTCAACAAATTTATGTATCTTTCTTTTTCCCTTGTAAGGTTCTTTATTGCTTTCTTTTATTGTTTTCATTTATTTCTTGGACTTTAATTCCTACAATATTTTTTTCCCCTGAGGATCCAATGCTTCTTTTTTTTTTTTTTTAATATGATGGTGCTTTTAGAATAGGTCAACCTTAATAAAGGTTTTAGATTTAAAGTCCCCACTTTGTTTGATTATAGGTAGTTGTTGTCTTGTCATAAGTTTAGTTCTAAAGATATTTAATTAGCAAAACACACATCTCTATTACAGATGCTTTTATTATCTTAAGAGGGATAGGGTTTTTTTAAAATTACAGAAAGCTTTTCCATATGTTTTGACCAGTTAACTTTGTAGACTTTAGTGATAGAATGTTGTCCAAAAGCTATTGGATGTGTTCCATGATGGCTTGGATGTTAAGTATGTTCACTTCTTACCTTAGTAGCTCTAAAATATCCTTAATAAAGTTTTTTCCTTGTTGATCATCTTTGGAGTTTTCTTTTGGATTTGACATTTCTCATGCAACTATAAGGTCATCTAAAGTACCTTAAAAAGAAGATACTTTTTTGTTAAAAGATTGCTCAAAACTTTATAAGAGCGAATCATATTAACAAGAATGAATGTTGCGATGTCGCGGTCGCACAAATTAATTACCCTAGCTTAAAACACACAAGATAGTATAGAGCAAGCAAGGGGTCGATCCCACGAGGAAGGTTTAGTTCAGATTTTTATGCTATA
>Ga0307514_10006007_pt1 | contig 10685 bp, 6 predicted proteins | sample 16_EM_MG_FD_203088 | JGI IMG/M metagenome (GOLD analysis project Ga0307514, IMG submission 203088) | Populus trichocarpa ectomycorrhiza microbial communities from riparian zone in the Pacific Northwest, United States - 16_EM | ecosystem: Host-associated > Plants > Roots > Unclassified | place... | reverse complement strand
CCGCACCACCTGAGCCGCGGAATTCCGCGCACACCGCACGTAACACACACCCCGCACATCGATGGAGTCTCATCCCATGACGAGTTCTTCCGGCACACCGGACGACGAGCAGCAGAACCCCGCGGAGGCGGACCCCGCTGGTGATCCTGCCGACGGGGGCTCGGGCACTGCCGGGACTCAGGGCGGTCCTGGCGCGGTGCTCAAGGGCCAGGAGGGCTTCCGGGAGCCCCCCGAGGACTACGTCAAGGCCGCCAAGGTGGCCCCCGACCACTGGCTGTCCATCATCGACCGGCACTGGAACGGTGACGAGGGGGAACCCCCGCCGTCCTGGGCGAGCCTCGGGCGGTGGCGCAGCGACGAGAGTGGCGAGATCGTCGAGTGGGAGGAGAACACCGACTACCGCCCCTCACCCGACGCGTACGGCTGGGCCCCGCCGATCAGCCCCGTGGACGCCGCCGTGCAGCTGGTCGCCACCGGATACGCCTCGGAGGAGCTGTTCGCCCTGATGCTCGCCGACGCCGAGGTGGCCGTGTGCGTCGACGAGAACGGCGGCCTGGCGGTGACCGACGCACAGGACGGTACAGAGGCCGTGCCCGTCTTCTCGACATCGCCGGAGCTGGACGACGCCAAACTGCCCCCACATGAGGTGATGTCGGTGCCCGATCTGCTGGAGAGGCTGCCGGAGGGGAAAGAGGTGTTGTTCCTCAGCTCCTCCGCCCCGGTGGGGCAACTCGTCACGGCGAGCGCGCTGCGGGAGAGCAAGGCCGACCTGGAACGGTACGAGGCGGAGGGCGGCGACGACGGACCCGAGACCGAAACGGAGGGTGGCGAGTACGGCCGGCCCGAGACCAAAACGGAGGACAACCGCACGGAATTGCCGGACATCGCGGCATTCGGAGGTTGGCCGGACTTCGCGGAACCCGCTGTGGCCGACGAGCGACCGGAGACCTCCTGACCTGCTACGGCCCGCCTGCAGGCCGGGGAGGCGGGCCGTAGCTCCAGCCGCTCGTGGTGAGGTTCGGCGGCCAGACCGTCCTCGTCGAGCTCGATCCCCAGCTCGCCCCGCAGGAAGCCACGATCGATGAGCAGCCCGTGCCGGCCGATACGTCGATGTCCTCCGCCCAGCCCACGATCGTCGCATTACGAGCCGCTGCCGCGTTGCTGATGCTGGCTCGCTGTCGTTCGGGAGATGTTGTGGCGTCCGTCTTGTCGGAAAGCCGAATCACGCCGATCACACGCTCACTCATGACACCATCCCTGGACAGTAGTGTGCATCCGCAAACTAAGGCCGGCCGTCCTTCTACGACCCGAAGGAGTCCGACGCGGTCGAGCTGATCGCGGACCGGTCGCACGGGATGGTGCGCACGGAGGTGCGGTGCGCCCGCCGCTGCGGCTCGCACCGCGGGCACGTGTTCGAGGGTGAGGGGTATGCCACCCCGACCGACCAGCGGTACTGCATCAACAGCGTCTCGCTGCGGCTGACGCCGGACGAGAGGTGAAGTCGACCGGCTCTCCTGGAGAGCCGGTCGTTCACCTTTCTCCGGGCCTCATGAGCCGGATGAGCCGGCCGGGCGCACCGCGCGGAGCATCTCCCAGACCTTGTCGCGGCGCTGCTCGTCGGTGAGGGGCCCGGGAGCGGAGTCCGGGGTCCGTTCTGCCGCGTCAGACGCGTCAGACGCGTCGGATGTGTCGGATGGATCGGACCTGTCGGCTCCGGGGCCGAGCAGCTCGACGGCGCGCTCCTCGCACTCGACGCGGGTGGCGGCGAGCTGCTTGCTCAGGGTCCGGCGCAGTTCGCCCGCCGCGGAGCGGATCTGCTCGCGCATCTCCCACGCCCATCCGTACAGGGCGACGACCAGGTGGTAGCGGGCCTCCACATTGCCGGGGTCCAGCACGCACAGCTGGCGCAGGTCGGACGCGAGGGCACCGGCCCGGGGGCCCCCGGGCCGGTCCCGGTGCAGGGCCATGGTCGCGGACACGACCAGCATCCGGCGGTTCTGGACCGTCTCGGCGTCCGTCCACCGGGCGAAGTCCTCGGTGATGCGCCAGGCGGTGGGCACACGTTTCCCGGAGCCGATCCAACGGTCGTACGCCTCGGCGAGCAGCCTGCGCAGCCGTTCGTTGTCGGAGTCGGTCTCCAGCAGGGTCCGCAGCCGCTGCACGGCCTCGGCGTACTCGCCGCGGTCCATGTCGAGACGGACGAAGGACACGGCGAGTCTCTCCCGCCCCCGCGCGCCGAAGGCCTCGCGGTCGGCCCTGGACAGCACCTCCATGACCTCGTCGTGCCGGTCGAGGCTGCCGAGCAGCCGGGCCAGCGCACGGGCGGGGCCGGTGGCTCCGGGCAGGCGTTCCACCCAGCGCTCCAGACCGGTCACGGCGGCCTCGACGACGGCGCGCTCGCGGTCGTCGCCGGGGACCCCGGACCTCGCCAGGATCGCGAACGCCGATCTGGCGGACGGGTGGTAGAGGCGCTCGGGATCGTCGAGGTGGTCGGCGTACTCGTCGGGAATCGTGTCCGCGTTGCGTCCCCAGGAGCGGCAGGTGCGCCGGAACCGGTCGGGGAAGTGGCGTGTGGCGGTGCCGGACGCCGTCTCCTCGGCCGCGGCGAAGATCTGTCCCAGCGCGAACCGGCAGGCGAGTTCGGAGAGTTGGTTGTGCCGCTCGACGAACTCCTTGGGGTCGCCCTGGACACCCAGCTGGTGCACGCTGCGCAGCAGCACCTCGTCGGACGGGTCCAGGGACAGCTCGTCGATGAGGCGCAGGTTCGCGATCACATCGCCCGAGTACTCGGTGAGCGGCCAGTCGGCGTCCGCTCCCATGACTGCCTTGGAGATCCGCAGCTTCCACAGGATCCGCCCGCGCGTCCACTCCAGGTGCGCCCGCTCCTCGGACTCGTCGCCGGGCCTTCGGGTACGTCCATGAGTCTCCGACGCCTCGCGGTGCGCCTCGTCGATCATGCGGCGGCACAGCTTCTCGAAGGGGCCGCGCACCCTCGCCGGGAGCGCTTGTACGGCGGTCTCGACGGCGGCCGTGCGGCGGTCCCGGGCGGCGTCCAGTTCGGCCTCCCCGACGGAGCGGCCGACGCCGAGCAGGAGGGTCGGGCCGCGCTGGGAGAGGGTGTGGTTGAGCTCTTCCAGCCGTAGGTGCGTGACGGCGATCTCGACCTTGCCTGCCGCGGCCAGCACGGGTGCCATCTGCCGCAGGTCTCCGTCCAGTTCGCCGTCGGGCGCGGAGCGCGCGCAGAGCGGGGCCGTGCCGAAGGAGCCCGCGAGGACGCGGTGCACCTCGGCTCGCTCGGCGGCGCCGCGGCGGATGTCTCCGTTGAGCAGGTCCCTCAGATACAGCGCTTCGAGATAGCGGCTCCACGTCTGCGCGGCCGGGCCCAGGTCGCCCGAGGAGGTGTGCGCCACCGCGAGGTTCCGCAGCACGGCGGGGTGCAGGGGATCGTCGGTGAGCATGGCGCTCCAGCGCCGCCGGGCGGCCGTCGTCCGGCCCAGCCGCAGCTCGGCCTCCGCCTGCTGCCCGCCGAGATACGCGCGCAGCAGGGAGACCGCCTCCCGGTGCTTCGCCTCGGCCGGATAGACGTCCAGCGTCTCCCAGGCCTCGACGAAATTGACGTCGAGCGCCCGCTCGGCGACGGCGAGCGCGTGGGCGACCCGCTCGCGGGGGCCGGCGTCGGCGGGGAGCGGGGGAGGCGGGGGCGGGGGCGGGGGCGGGGAAGAGGGTGGGGGAGAGGCGCGTCGGCCGGAGGCCGCGGAGTCGGCGGCCGCGGAGCCGACGGTCACCGAGACGCCGGATGCCGCCTGGGCGTTGGCGATCTCCTGGCCGTCCGGTGTCGCCGGGGCGTCGGGCGGCCCGTGGACGTCGGTTGTCACCTGGGCGTCGGCGCTCGCAGGGCTGTCGGCCGTCGCCAGGTCGTCGAAGGTCCGAGTGCCGTCAGGTGCCACCCGGCCGCCGGGTGCCGCTTGGGCGCCTGTGGTCTCCGGTCCTTCGGCTGAACCGGCTGAACCGGCTGAACCGGCTGAACCGGCCGGACCGGCTGAACCGGCCGGACCGGCCGACGGCTCCTGTCCCTCCAACGCGGACAACTGCTCCTGGAGTGTCAGCACATGGTCCGACGGCGCGGCCGGGGTCGTCCCGAACTCCTTCTGTTTCGCGGCCAGTTTGCGGCCGACCTTCTTGTTCAGGATGGTCCGCAGGCTGCCCGGGGACTGCTGGAAGAGGGCCTCGCACTCCTCCAGCCGCTGGTGGAAGACCTCGAACGGCATGACCAGACCGGCCGGTTCGAGGGCCTTGAACCGCTGCAGTGTCTCCAGCCGGGCCAGTCGGAGGGCCTCCAGGCGCTCCACCATCCAGGTCAGGATCTCCTTGTCACCCAGCACCCGCGCGTAGTCGGCCGCGTCTCCCACCGTGCCCTTGGCCAGCGCCTTGGCGTGGGCCTGTGCGTCGCCGATGAGGCGGTTCAGTCGGGCGGCCGCCGCCTCGAACTCCACCAGCCGCTCGTCGGGAGCGACCGCGTCCGGCTCGTCGGCGTCGGAGGCGACCGGGATGTCCGCCATCGGCTCCGGCGGCTCGGCGCCGAGCGCCCGCGACGCCGACCGCAGCGCCTTCTCGTGCCGGGCCGGGTCCCCGTCGGTGAACCCCCTGGCCGCCGCGTGGGCGCCCAGGTCGGGGAACCGGAGGGGGCGCCAGAACAGCCGCCGCCGGTGGATCAGCGCGATGAGCACATCGGGCAGGGAGCGTTCGGTCAGACAGTCCGCGAGCCGGGCCGGCAGCTCGGCGCGATCGGTCTCGAAGAGGTCGCAGACCAGGTACAGCAGGCGCGTCGCCGGCCCGTCGTCCGGCGGAAGCCGCCTCGCCAGCCGCCGTACGGTCGCGGTCGGATAGCCGTACACCAGCCACTGTACGGCGAGGACGGTGAACGCGGCCGCCCCGCCCCGACGACGTTCGGCCAGCTCGGCGATGCTCTCCAGCTCGGCGGCGAGTGCGTCCCTCGTCCGTTCGGCGGTCCTGCCGCGCAGTCGGCCGTCGGCCCGCATGTCGTGGATGCCGGTCCACCGGCACTCTCCGGGCCGCAGCAGCGGCAGCGCGGGCTCGACCGCGTCCGGGTCGAAGTCGTCGCGGCCCTCGCTGACCGTGGCGGCGATCGCCTCGGCGCGGGCCTTGGGGTCCCCGGTGTCGTCGGCACCTGGCCCCCGCTCGTCGAGCCCCTTGAGCGCGCTGCTCAGGTGTGCCCAGATCCGGTGGTTGGCGGGGGACAGGGAGGCGGCGGCCGTCAGCCAGCGGACGGCCGCCGCCGACCGCCCGTGCCGCAGATAGAGCAGCCCGACGTGGTACGGGTGCTTGGGGTTCTGGCTGTCCAGCCGGTGGGCGCGCGCCAGCAGGACCAGCGCGGTCGCCGGCTCGGTGCCCGGATGGACCCCGATCCGGAAACAGGCCTCGACCAGGGCCTCCGACTGCCCCTCGGTGAGCGCCTCCCCCTCCTCGACCCGCGACCACAGCCAGCTGACCCTGCGCCACAGCACGTCCGGACGGTTCTCCAGCACCGAACGCGTCGTACGGGATGTCACGAGTGCCGTCCCTCCCCCGGATCCGTGCCGCCGTCGTCCTCCGGCGCCGCCCGGCCGCCGCCGCCCAGTTCGTCGGTCGGCAGGATCAGCAGGCGCTGCCCGTCCGACACCGCCGCCCGGCTCCCGTCCGGGGAGACGGTCATCGGGTGACCCGAGACATAGGTGGTGCGGCCGTCGCGCACCAGCGCGTGCGAGCCGTCGGGGTACTCCAGGACCAGCAGTCGCCCGCCCCTGCCGGAGCCCACCGGCCGGGCGCCCGGCACCGTGTGGAAGCCGACGCGCACGGCCAACTCGGCGTCGAAGGAGACACCTTGGCCCTCCGCGTCGACGATCGCCGTCAGCTCGTCGCCCGGCAGGGTCCCGGTGATCGCCGTCACGGGCTGCGTGACCTGCAACAGCCGTCCGCCGGCCGAGTCCAGCCGGTGGATGCGGTGTTCGCCGACGACCAGCGCGAAGCCCCGTACCCGTGCGACGGCGAGAAGCAGCGGTTCCAGGGTGTGCTCCGCGCCGGCCCGGCCGCCCGTGTACTCGGTGAGTCTTCCGTCGAGGCCGCCGACCAGCAGACCCTGGCCGTCGGCCGCCAACACCTGGACGCCGGCCCGGTGTTCGAGCACCCGCTCCGGATCCTCGGAGTCGAAAGACAGGGACCAGACGGCACCGCCCCACATGCCGACGTACAGCCTGTCCCCGTCGAAGGACAGCGCGCCCGGCACGTTGAACCGCTCGCCCCGCGGCGCCGGGAGGTCCACGACCCGGACCCGTCCGTTCGGGGCCGCCAGGACGACCCGCCCCGACCAGTCGGCGACGGCCAGGCAGTGCTGCCCGCGCGCCCACAGCCGGGGCCGCTCCCTGAGCTCCGCCGTGCCGACGGCCTCGTACGCCGCCGTGAGGACCGTCAGGGTCCTGCCGTCGCGTACGGCCAGCGCCCGGCCGTCGGGGAAGAACACCGGGTGGCCGCGCTCGGGCAGCACGGGTCGGTCGCCGTCGTCCCAGGACGGCTGTGCGTCGGGCGCCCGTACTGGGAAGAGCGGCGTCACGGCCGGTTCGCAGCCCGGGGCGGTCGCCACCAGCCGTACCTCGGCCGTGGCCGTCCGGAACGCGAGGTCGCCGAAGACGGCCGCGCCCCGGGTGACCGGAGCGCCGAGGGTGCCGGTCAGTCCGGCGGAGGGCGGTTCCGCGGCCAGGGTGACCGTCGCCCCGGGAGCCGACAGAGGCGTGCCGTCCGGTGCCGAGCCGGTCACGGTCAGGGGCGGCAGCGTGTGACCGGCGACCGCACCGGTGACGGGTGTGTCGAAGCGGAGGGAGGGGCGCGTCTCGGCCACGCGCAGCTGAAGGGCTCCGCGCACGTCGTCGATCCAGTACGGCCTGGACGTCGGGATCCAGTTGACGCGGCTCACGACGTAGGGCACCTTCTTGGCGGCACCTGGATCGATGAGCACCGGGATGAGGCGGCTGCCCTCCGGCGTGTTCAGCTTGTACGCCTCGTGCAGCTCCCACTGGCAGACGGGCTTGTCGAAGTACGTCTGCGAATAGAGCGCCACGATGTAGCGGCTGCGGGGGAGGGCCTCCTCCAGGAAGCTCTGCCAGTCCGCTCCGCCGGGCGTGCCGGTGCGGGACACGTCGAGGTAGATCCTGGGCGTCCCGCCACTGGTGGTCACACACTCGCTCAGCGCGTCGAGCAGGTCCTTGGCCTGGATGTAGTCCTCACGGGCGTAGCTGATGAACACGTCCCACTGCTCGGCGGCGGGCGTCGCCGCTTCGGCCGTCGTCATCGCAGCGTCCTGGAGATCGTCCCGATCAACTCGTCGAGCAGTGTCCGGTCCCGGGCCTCGAACGAGCCCTTGGCGCTGCGGCGCAGCCGCTGCGCGTCCTGGAGGATGGCGGAGAGCCGGCCGCGCACCACGTACGGATCCCCGGGCCGCGACGGCGAGTTGGTGCCGGAGTGCTGTTCGGCCACCTGGTTGAAGCGCCGTACGAGATCGGACACCTGCACGGACGTCTTCACCCGGGAGACCTCCGCGCGGCGGTCGGACACCAGCTTCGCGAGGTCGTCGAGCTGACTGCTCGTACCGCCCTTCCCCGCGTTCTTGCGCGTGGTCTTGATCTCCTGGGCCAGCCCGTCGAGCGAACCGGCGAGCCGGTCCGCCGCCTGCGCGTCCGGGACACCGCCCTTGGCGGTCGACATGACGCGGTCGTACTTCTCGTAGAGGCCGCCCACGACCATCGCGTCGGTGACCTCCTTGAGCCGCTGCGCGATCGCCGTCCCGAGCTCCTGGACGACCTGGACGCCCTGTTCGCTCCGTGCCGCCGCCTTCAGGACGGGGAGCCTGCGCTCCAGTGCGGAGAGCCGGTGCCGCAGCGTCGCCAGCCGGTCGACGGACACCCCGTCGCGGACCGACTCCATGGCATCGACGTACTCCTTCACCGCGGGGTTGATGACCGTGGCCTCCTGCCAGCCCCTGATGGCCTCCAGCAGTTCCGCGGCCTGCGTGAGACCGGGATCCCGTACGGCGGTCTCGGCGCATTCGGCGGCCCGGTCCGGCTCGCGGCCCAGGCGGTAGAGACAGGCCGCGTAGAGGAAGTTGAGCCACGGGAAGCGCGGCACCAGCGACAGGACGTGGGCCAGCAGCCGCTCGGCCTGTTCGGCGCGGCCGGTCTGCATCAACAGCGCGGCCTGCTGCCCGTCGGTCTCCGCGATCAGCGAGTAGAGGTCCTCGGTGCGCTCGGGCGGCAACTTCGGCGCGGGCAGCGGGATCTGGTGCGGCAGGTCGATCAGAAGGGCGAGGAACGCGTCGAAGTCGTCGAGGACGGTGTTCCTCCGCCATCGGGGGTCCATGCCCAGCAGCGCGTGGCGGGCGCGGTGGAGATTGCCCGCCTTGAACTCCGTCACGGCCGGCGCGGCCACCGGGGCGAGCCGCGCGAGCAGCAGCCTGCGCGCCAGCGCCCTGACCGGCTCCTGGTCGACATCCGCCTCGGCGGCGCCCCGGGTGGCGGTGTCGAGGGCCAGCTCCAGATCGCCGTCGCGCGCCTGGCCGACCGCGAGCAGATAGGACAGCGTGCCCTCTTCCGGGGCCAGCTCCAGGAACGCCTCGACGCGGGCCAGCGCCCCCGAGGGGTCGGTCCGTACCGTCTCGGTGTACGCGGTGACTTCGAGCGGGGTGAGACGGCGGCGCAGCTCGCCGCGGAGGTCACGGATCCGTTCGCGCAGCCCGGCCTCCACCTCCTCGTCGCGCAGGGGCCGCAGGATCCGCAGGGCCTTCACCTGATCAGGTCCGCCCAGCTGGAACAGACAGTAGGCGCGCAGATAGCGGGCCTCCTGGTGGTCGGGGGCGTTCTGCAGGTACTCGGCCAGCTGGTCCAGGGCCAGTTGGTACTCACCGGCGCCCGCGTTGGCCCGGGCGTCCTCCAGCAGTTCCTCGCCGTCGGGGCCCAGGTCCAGGGACATCTCGGTGAGCGTGGCGACCGGCGGTGCCAGGACCAGCGCGGTCTGCGAGGCGGCCGCGGCCGCCGCGTCCCGGGCCAACTCCTCCAGCCGCCGGTCGTGTTCGGCGAAGTCCCCGTGTCCCCGGACCTCCGTGAACTCGAACGTGGGCGTCCGCAGCGCCTGGACCGGGCGGATCTCCTGAAATGCATTGTCACGGCCTGTGCCGGTCACAGGTGTCCCTTCCGATTGCGGGTGGCTGACGGAGAACGCGAGGGAACGGGGGAGGGGAGTGCGAGAGCGGGCATCGGGGCCGGGGCCCTCAGTCCGGCGACTCGCCCGGCTCGGGCACGCTGCCGAGCGCGTGCTCGGCCAGTTCCCTGCAGAGCAGATACTCGGCCTCCTGGTCCACCTTCACCATCAGGAGCAACACCCGGGCGAGCGAGGCCTGTTCGAAGAGCTGCTCCTCGTCCGGCGCCGGCCGGTGCACGACGGGCGCGAGCCGGTCGAGCAGCCCGGCGTGGTCCGCCGTACGGCGCCGTCCGGGCACGAGTCGGGCCAGGCGCCGGGGTGCGGCCCCGGTCCGCCGGCTAGGCACCATGCTGGTCATCGGTCTCCTCGGGCAGCAGGATCTGTCCGGTGCTGGTGATGAGCTTGCGCTCGGCGCCGTGCAGCACCTCGGCGCCCTCGGCGTACACCGCGGAGGCCTGTTCGAGCTGGTTCAGCAGTTCGCGTACGGCGTGCTTGGCGGGGTCGTCGTCGGCGAGGTCGCGCAGCCTCGTGTAGAGGATCAGCTCGATCCGGCGGCGCAGCGCCTCCGAGCGTCGCCGGTGGTCCTCCAGCGGGGCCCGCTGGTGGGGTACGGCCCCCTCTTCCAGGTCGCCCGCGTCGCCGAACGGCGTGAACTTCGCCTTGAGGCGCCGGTACAGGGCCTGGTCCTCCTCGGACCGCTCGGGGTCCTCCAGGAACTCCCCGACCAGGACGAGGTAGCGGGAGATCGCGTCCCCCTCCCCGCCGAGGGCCCGTTCACGCTCCATGAGATCCAGCACCTCGGGCAGCATGATGCCCCTGGCCAGGCCGGTGCCGCCGTCCAGCACGGCGAGGGCCCGCTCGCGCTCGGGCTGGCTCACGGCGAAGTAGTACCGGACAAGACCGTCCACCAGGGCCGCGTCGCCGAGTTCGGGGTCGGTCTCGCGCAGCGTGTCCGCGCGCCGCCCGAACTCCTCGAAGTCGTCCGCCGACGGCGCCCCGGACAGCGCGGGCCGCAGCAGCCACTCCCGCAGGAGCGCGAGCAGCCTCAACAGCGCGATACCGGTCAGCAGTTGTGTGCCCGAACCGTCCTCGGGCGGCCGGCGCTCCACCTGTTCGGCGAGCTCCGCCAGCCAGTCGCCCAGCTGATGGGGATCACCGTCCGCCCAGTCGCAGACGAGGAGCCCCAACTCGGCCTCGACGGTGGGCAGATCGCGCTCGGCGGACCGCTTCCGCGCGTCGCCGAACGCGTCCCGGGCCTCGTCGGCCCGTCCGTCGAACACCGCCTGTACGCCCTTGACGAGCTGTAGGTCGTTCACCTCGGGCGGGATCCGCTCGGTGAGCTCGCCGAGTTCGCGGACCCGGTCGAAGTGGTGCAGGGCCCCGTCGGTCTCCCGCCGCCGCCAGTGCCCGGCGGCCAGTTGGAGGTGCGAGATGGCGGCGAT
>Ga0307514_10006006_pt1 | contig 10685 bp, 11 predicted proteins | sample 16_EM_MG_FD_203088 | JGI IMG/M metagenome (GOLD analysis project Ga0307514, IMG submission 203088) | Populus trichocarpa ectomycorrhiza microbial communities from riparian zone in the Pacific Northwest, United States - 16_EM | ecosystem: Host-associated > Plants > Roots > Unclassified | place... | reverse complement strand
GAGCAGGGACACCGCCGGCCGGCCCAGGACCTGCGCCGACGTGTATCCGAGCAGCCGCTCGGCCCCCTCGCTCCACCCGGTCACGGTGGCGTGTTCATCGACGGTGGCGCGTGCGGTGAGCGCCTCGCCGACGGCGGCTCGGACAAAACGCGCTCCCTGGTTCTCGGCGGCACCCCGCTCCATGGCCTCTCCATCCCACTCCCGCCGCGTTCTCCACCGGGCTGAGCCCCACGCACAGCCCAGGGCGTGTGCCGCCGCGGCGTTCGAGGGCACGCCACACACCCTGGCATCGGTCTATTTCTGTACTTATTACCCCCTACCATCCTCAGTGGCCGCGAAACGACCAATCGGGCGGGTGTCGATCGGCCGCTCCTCCGGGAGCCGCTGGGACGATTCGGGCATGACGACCGGGGCAGGCACGGCGCGGAGTTCGGCAAAGACGCGCCTCGTGCTGATGACGCTCGCGGCCGGGCAGTTTCTGATGGCGCTCGACAGCTCGGTCATGAACGTCTCGATCGCGACGGTCGCCGACGACGTGGGCACAACGGTGACGGGCATCCAGGGCGCCATCACGGCCTACACCCTTGTGATGGCCATGTTCATGATCCCCGGTGGCAAGATCGGAGCGCTGATCGGCCGCAGACGGGCGTTCGTGATCGGCTGCGGCATCTACGGCTGCGGCTCTCTCGTGACGGCGCTCGCACCGAACCTGCCCGTGCTGCTGCTCGGCTGGTCCTTCCTCGAGGGGATCGGAGCGGCACTCATCCTGCCCGCGATCGTGGCCCTCGTGGCGGGTAACTTCGCCCCGGAGCGCCGTCCCACCGCCTACGGACTCGTCGCCGCCGCCGGGGCCGTGGCGATCGCGGTCGGCCCGCTGATCGGCGGTGTCGCGACGACGTACTTCTCCTGGCGCTGGGTCTTCGCCGGCGAGGTCGTGATGGTGCTCGGCATCCTGGTGCTCGCCCGCCGCATCGCGGACGCGCCGACCGGCGAACGCCGGCGCGTCGATCTCGTCGGGGCCGTGCTCTCCGCACTCGGGCTCGGGATCTTCGTCTACGGCGTACTCCGCTCCGACGAATGGGGCTGGTTCCGGCCCAAGCCCGACGCGCCCTCGTGGCTCGGGGTCTCGCTGGTCGTGTGGCTGATGCTGGCGGGCCTGCTGCTGATCTGGCTCTTCCTCCGCTGGGAGGCCCGCACGGTGGAGCGGGGTGGGGAGCCGCTCATCGACCCGGCCATACTGCGCAACAAGCAGCTCACCGGCGGGCTGACGATGTTCTTCTTCCAGTACCTGGTGCAGATGGGCGTCTTCTTCGTCGTACCGCTCTATCTGTCGGTGGCCCTGGGCCTGTCCGCGCTCACGACGGGCGCCCGCATTCTGCCGCTCTCCGTGACGCTGCTCGCGGCCGCGATCCTGATCCCCCGCTTCTTCCCCGACGTCTCCCCGCGCCGGGTCGTACGGCTGGGGATCCTCGCGTTGCTCGCGGGCGCGGTGGTCCTGATGGCCGCGCTGGACGCGGACGCCGGGGCGGAGGTCGTCACCGTCCCGCTCCTGCTGATCGGGCTCGGCATGGGCGCGCTGGCGTCCCAACTCGGGTCGGTGACCGTGTCGGCGGTGCCGGAGGCACAGAGCGCGGAGGTCGGCGGTGTGCAGAACGCCATGACCAACCTCGGCGCCTCGATCGGTACCGCGCTCGCCGGGTCGATCATGATCGCCGCCCTCACGACGTCGTTCCTGACCAGCGTGGAGCAGAATCCGGCAGTCCCGGCCGAGGTCAAGAGCCAGGCGACTGTCGAACTCGAAAGCGGCGTACCGTTCCTGTCGGACACACAGCTCAAGGCCGCCCTCGACGACGCGGGCACGAGCCCGGAGGTCACCCGGGCGGCGCTCGACGCGAACGAAGCCGCCAGGCTCGACGGGCTGCGCGCCGCGCTCGCCGTCCTCGCGCTCACGGCTCTCCTCGCGCTGTTCTTCACCCACCGGATCCCCACGACCCAGCCCGGCAGGACGAAGCCGTAGCGGCTTCAGCGCTGCGACGGACCGGGCGCCGTGCACAGCGCCCAGATCACGAAGCCGTACAGCGCGATCAGGACGATCGCCCAGAACGGTGCGTACGGGAGCCAGAGGAAGTTCGCGATCATGGCGAGGCCGGCCAGTGCGACGCCGACGACCCTCGCCCAGGTGGACCCCTGGAACAGGGCGAAACCGGCGAGCGTGATGACCACACCCACCACCAGATGGACCCAGCCCCATCCGGTGAGATCGAACTCGAACACATAGTTGCGGGTGGCGACGAACACGTCATCGTCGGCGATGGCCGCGATGCCCGCGAAGAGCGTCATCAGGCCACCGAGGATCATCAGGACGCCCGCGAAGACAATCCAACCGCTCAGGGCCCCGGTGCGCGCGGAAGTCCGGGCCGTCGCACCCGCGTGGGTTCCACCGGCCCCACTCACATGACTGGTCATGGCCGACTCCTTCTCGGTGTGGCCCCGCACAGCCAGCACTCACGTTCGACCCGCGCGGGGCTACTTCCAATCTCGTCCCGTCCGGCACACCGCGCACCTCGGGGCGTGAACGGCGGCGCTCACCGGGGCTTTTGGTGCCTACGATCCCGGCGGCGCCGCACGGTGACGGCGCAGGCGATCATGCCGAGGCCCCAGGCGATCAAGAGGGCTCCCCACAGCGGCATGGTCACGATGGGGATCAGCAGCCGGATCTCCGTATGCGCGCGATTCTCGAAGATGAAGACCAGAGCGATCGCGGTGATCACGAAGAACGGCAGGACGCGGCGGACACCGGGCCGGGAGAAGAAGGGCGTGCGCTGCTTGTGCTGCTGTGGTTCTGTGCCGGTCGGAGTCATGGGACATCTCCATCGCGTTTGCCCCCTCCAACCAGCGTCCTCTTCCCGCACCCGGCCCGCGACCGAAGGAGCCGGCGCCCGCGCGCGGACCCCCGCCGCGCAGGGGCCGGCGCCCGGATGCCGGCCTGCGCGGTCTGTGAAACGGTGGGGAGAGGTTCGGGAACCAGGCCCGGCTGGGAGCAGCCGCTCTGCCGGGCCGCCCCACCAGGAGGTGGCGTCATGGCAGACCGAGTGGGTGGGAGGAGCCCGAAGGAGCGGGCTGCGCGGGGCCGGGACGCCCGGGCGGACGCACCACGCTCCGCTCACGCGGACTACCAGTCCTCGGCGAAGCGACCGGACCCGGTGGACACCCTCGAGGCGCAGTCGGCGACCCGGCTGCCCGAACTCGTGCCCATCCGCTACGGCCGGATGCTGGAGTCGCCCTTCCGCTTCTACCGCGGTGCCGCCGCCATCATGGCCGGCGACCTGGCCGACACCCCTCGCTCGGGAATCACCGCGCAACTGTGCGGGGACGCGCATCTGCTGAACTTCCGGCTGCTCGCCTCGCCCGAGCGGCATCTGATGTTCGACATCAACGACTTCGACGAGACCCTGCCCGGCCCCTGGGAGTGGGACGTCAAGAGGCTGGCCGCCAGCCTGGTGATCGCCGGGCGCGAGAACGGCTACACGGATGCCGAACGGGCCTCCGTGGTACGGGCCACCGTACGGTCCTACCGGGAGCGGATGCGCTACTTCGCCGACCAGGCCAACCTCACCGTCTGGTACACCCAGGCCGACATGGACGTACTGCAGGAACTGGCGGACCAGAAACTGGGGGCGCGGGGCCGCGAGCGTACCCGGAAGGCCATGGCCAAGGCCCGCGGACGCGACAGCCTCCAGGCCTTCGACAAGCTCACGCACGTGGTCGACGGCCGGCGCCTGATCACCCCCGACCCGCCCCTGATCGTGCCCCTGCACAACCTCATGCCGGGCATCGAGCGCGACGCGCTCGAAGACCAACTGCGGGAGCTGATCGAGAGGTACGGCGAGAGCCTGCAGTCCGACCGGCGCCATCTGCTGCGTCAGTACCGGCTCGTCGACATGGCCCGCAAGGTCGTCGGAGTCGGCAGCGTGGGCACCCGCTGCTGGATCATCCTGCTGCTCGGCAGGGACGACGAGGATCCGCTGCTGCTGCAGGCCAAGGAAGCCGACCACTCGGTGCTGGCCCCGCACGTGGGCGCGAGCGCCTACGACAACCAGGGACAACGCGTCGTCTCCGGACAGCGCCTCATGCAGGCCGCCAGCGACATCTTCCTCGGCTGGGAACGCGTCATCGGCATCGACGGACGCCAACGCGACTTCTACATCCGCCAGTTGCGGGACTGGAAGGGCATCGCCGAACCCCAGCTCATGGTCCCCAAGGACATGCGCGCCTTCGGGGAGCTCTGCGGCGCCACCCTCGCCCGCGCCCACGCCCGCTCGGGGGACCGCGTCGCCATCGCCGCCTACCTCGGCGCCGGCGACACCTTCGACCAGGCGCTCACCCACTTCGCCGAACGCTACGCCGACCAGAACGAGCGGGACCACCAAGCCCTCGCGGACGCCGTGCGCACCGGCCGAGTCCTCGCCCAGAGCGCGTAGCGCGGGGCGGAGCGGTCCCCGGGTCAGGTGAGGTCGGCGAGGTCCTCCCGGGTGAGGGGGATCGACGCCGCTGCGGTGTTCTCCTCCAGGTGGGCGAGAGTGCCGGTGCCCGGGATGGCCAGGGTGACGGGTGACGAGGCGAGCAGCCAGGCCAGGGCGATCTGAGGGACCGTGGCGTGATGCCGGTCCGCGACCTTGGCCATGCGGTCACTCGTGAGGTCGCTGATGCCGCCGCCCAGCGGGAAGTACGGCACGAAGGCGATACCGGCCTCCTCGCAGGCGGCCAGAAGCCGGGTGTCATCGCGCTTGGCGGCGTGGAAGTGGTTCTGGACCGCTACGACGGGTGCGATCGCACGGGCCTCGGCGAGGTGGCCGGTGTCGATGTGGCTCAGTCCGAGGTGGCGGATCAGGCCCTCCTCCCGCATCGCGGCCAGCGCCTCGAAACGTTCCCCGACGGACTCGCCCTGCGGCGGCGGCTCGATGCCCCCGATGCGCAGATAGACCAGGTCGAGGCGGTCCACGCCGAGGGTTTCGAGGTTCTCTTCGACCAGCCGTCGCAGGCCCGGGGCGTCGGTGGCCGCGGCCAGGCCGCCGTCGGGGGTGCGGACCGGGCCGACCTTCGTGGCGATGACCAGGTCGGCCGGGTACGGGTGCAGGGCCTCACGGATCAGGGCGTTGGCTCGGACGGTGCCGTCGCCGCTCGTGTAGAAGGCGGCGGTGTCGATGTGGCTGACGCCCAGCTCGACGGCACGGCGCAGGACGGTGCGACCGGTCTCTGGGTCGCGGGCCGGACCAAAGAAGCTGTCCGTGGGCAGGCGCATGGCCCCGAAGCCGATCCGGTTGATCGGAAGGTCGCCACCAAGGCGGAAGTCATTGCTCATGGACTCAGCCTGGACGCCACGGCGCTGGGGCTGCGACCCCTTGGCAGTTTGCTGCCATCGGGCAGAATGGCGGGGTGACAGAGATCGTGACGATCCGCGGTGACCTGGAGCTCCTCACCCGTACCGAGCAGCTGTTCTCCTCTGTCCAGGAGGAGTTCGTCTGTGCCGCCCGTGATCTCGACACCTGGTCCAGCCCCGAATCCCGGCAGGCCGCCCGCGGCCGGCTGCGGAGCAGCGGCACTCACCGGATCCGCAAGCTGTACAGCCCGGCTGTGCTGGCCGACGAGCGCGGCCGTGAGCATCTGGGCGTACTCGCGGACAGGGGCGCCCAGGTGCGGATCGCCGCCACCGCTCTTCCGCACGAGACGATCATCATCGACCGCCGGTTCGCGATCCTCGCCGGTCTGCACGCCCCCGGCGGCCGTGAGTACACCCTGACCACCGCACCCACCCTGGTCGGCGGGGTGTACACGCTGTTCGAAGCCGCCTGGGAGACCGCCACCGACCTCAAGACCTTCCTGAGCGGTGAGCAGCCCCAGCTCGATGCCGGGAGCCGGACGGTCCTGCGCGCGCTGGGATCGGGCGCCACCGACGAGACAGCCGCACGGGAGCTCGGCATGTCCCTGCGGACGTACCGTCGCCGCGTAGCCGAACTCCTCGACGCCCTCGACGCGGGTTCGCGATTCCAGGCCGGGGTGCGCGCGGGCGAGCTGGGCCTGAACGGATGAGGGGGCTGAGCTGCTCGTCAGCAGCTCCGAACTCCCCTTGTTGCCTACTGAGTTTTTTGAAGACAAAATGCTCGACGCATCACGTGCTGAGCGGGGCGCGGATTACATAAGTTAAAAGACGTTCTCATCAACGTTTCTCCTACCGCTACGGTCACTCATTTGCCACGCAACTGGAGGAGTGGGCGTGGCGTTAGCGGGACATGACGAAACCAATGCCCCTTGGTCTGCCTCGCCGCGGAGCGAGGACGGAGAGTCTTTCCGTTGACAATGATGTGACCGTGGGGAGATATGTCTACCCGCCCCGTGCGGCGTATTTCGCTCCCGAGGTCGGTGGCACCCTGCACGGCGACGGTGTACGGGTCGAACCCCGGGTCACCGAGTCGCTGCTCACCGAGTTCCTCACGCTGTTGGATGCGGCCCAGGCGGAACTCAATCAGCGGTGGAGCAGCCAGAGAAAATCTGACTGCCACACGGACTGTATGTGACGTGGGTGAATTGCCATGACTCACGACTACGCGGATCTCTCGTTTACACAGCGTGAATGGCACCCCGACGCATACCCTTTCGGGTCGGGTGCCGACTGGCACGGCAGTTCTGTCGATGCCCTGCACTCGGGGGCCCCCTTGGAACCCCCCGATGCGGGCTGGGACCCGGTCGAGGAACTCGCCTATCTCCTGCAGGACGCCATGCCGACGGAGCGGGCGACCGTTGTACCGCCGCCGCACGGCGAGCCGTCTTCCGGCGCCGACCTCACCGACCCGTTGGAGAATCTGGCACAGATCACGGCACAGTTGCCGCCCATCCGACGTTCTTCTGCCGGGCATCGAAAGATCCGAGTCCGCAGACTTCGCTTCAAGTGGGTGCAGACAGGCAGCTTTGTGATCGTCGTATTCGTTGCCGTCATCGTGGCAGCGGTCAGCGTCTTCGGCGGCGTGGTGATCTACGCGCCTCTGCAGCACATCACGTCCGGTGCGGAGGGCGGGAACGTTTCCTGGTGGCCTCTTCTCGTGTACGGCCCCTGGGTGGTGGCCTCTCTCTCCATCCTGCGCAGTACCTTGCACCGGCGCCGAGCTCTGCACTCGTGGTTCGTCGTTCTGCTGTTCTCCTCCGTCGCGATGATGCTGTGCGTCTCTCAGGCCGAGAGGACTCTCACCGGTATCGCCGGAGCCGCCCTGCCGGCCGTCGCGTCCCTGGCATGCTTCCAACAGCTTGTCCGACAAATCACCTTGACCCTGCCCCCACGACAGAGCACATCCCGCCACCGGCATGAGCGTCTGTCCGGTCCGTGAGCACGACCTATGTGATGCCCGTGGTGACGTGATGAAAAGTTCCCGGCGGACCGACCGCTTTCGCGTGTCCCGCCGTCGACTGGTGCGCTCAGCGTTCCGATCCGCGGTGTCCGTGGTCCTGTCGGTGGTCGTCTATTTCCTGTTGCCGCTGGACCACGGGCTCGGCATCGGTACCGCGATCGCGCTGGCCATGAGTCTCGTGCTTTTCGGGGGAGTGGTCGCCTGGCAGGTCCGGACCATTGCGACGTCCGAATATCCCCGGCTGCGTGCCATCGAGGCACTGGCCACCGCCGGACCGATCTTCCTGGTCATCTTCTCGGTGGCGTACGCGCTTCTGTCCAAGAACCAAGCAGGCTCCTTCTCGGAGACGTTGGGGCGCACCGAGGCCTTGTATTTCACCGTCACCGTGTTCGCGACGGTCGGCTTCGGGGACATCGTCCCGGTGACCGAGACGGCACGAGTCGTGACCATGGTGCAGATGCTGTCCGACGTGATTCTGGTGGGAATGATCGCGCGGGTCCTTCTCGGCGCTGTCCGGATCGCAGAAGACGCCCGGTCCGCCGGGCCACCGGGCTCGGAGGAATCCGGCTAGTCAAGGTGACGTGCGCACTCGCCCGCGTGGGCGGCGTCGACATGCCTGTACGGGAACGGTGTCCTGCGATACCGGCCGGCCACCACCGGCGGCGCGCTGCAACCGCGCGGCCACCGGCGGCGCGCTGCAGCCGCTCACATACATGGACGTGCGCCAAGCAGCACCGTGATCCGGCCGGAGCACCCGCGCAGCCGCGCAGGTGCGACATGAGGCACCGCTCCCCTCACCGGACCCGGGACCCGGGACCCGGTGAGGGGAGCGGCTCCGCCGGACTAGCGGGCGAGCGACCCGTTCCGGGCCTCGGAAGCGGACTGCCACGCCCGCACACCCGCTCGGGACGCCTCCTTGGCCTGCTGCCACTTCGCGGCCGCCTGTTGGGACGGGGGCACGTCCATGTCGCGGATCATGCGCCGACCTGCCGTGAACACCGCGAAGGCCCCGATGGCCATGCCGACGCATGCCACCGCGGCACCGGCCGCGGTGAGCACGGCACCGGTCCTGGCGAGCCGGGTGTCGATCTCGATCGCCCGATGGGGCTGGTGGTGGTGCTGGTTCATGACTCCACCATCCAACGGGGGGAACCACCTCGCATCCCGACCAACGGCCCAGGACGCCGTACGAGGGCGACATACCTCCGGCGACGAGACACGGCACCTCGCCCCGCAGGAGCGGGCCGCCCTGGCAAGCCCGCGCGGGCCGAGTACCCCGCCGGTCCAGCCACGTCGAGTTCAGGCCCACCGAAGCGCGCCGACTCGATGGAGATCACCGGAAAGCAGCCCGCGACGCGGGTGCCGAAAATCGTACCGATCCGCTACAGCCGGACGAGTGAGGCGCCCTCCCGCTCCGACACGGGGCCGCCACCCCAGAACCGCGACCACGGAAGTGGAGCAGCGCGAGTGTGTCCAGCTTCTGCTCGTGGTTCCTGGTCAGCGGGAATCGCCTCCCTACTCCCCGTTCTGCGACCAGGCCGCGGTGAGCGCGGTGACCGGGTCACTGTCGGCTGGTGCCGCGGGCCACCATTCGCCGTCGTCGTCCTGGTGGTAGGGGTACCAGCGGGCGTCGGGGCCCAGACGCAGCTGGATGCCGTGGTGGGTGAGGGTGAGGCGGTTGCGCCAGGTTCTGAGGTGTGTGGGGGAGTCGGTCATCTCGGTGAGGACCGCGTCCAGTGCGGTGCGGGTGGCCTTCATCACCGTCGGGTCGGGGGCGTAGGGCTGTTCGGCGACGGTGATGCCCGTGGGGCCGCCGTGGCGCCAGGCGCGGGTGAGGCGTGCGAAGACAGTGGGTTTGGCGCCGGTGTTCTGGATCAGGTGGTGGAACCACTCGGGTCCGGGGTTGCTCGCGGCGATGCGGACGGCGTCCTGGTGCTGGGTCAGGTGCAGGTCGGCGGTGTCGCCCGCGAGGAGCCGGGCGGCGCGCGCGGTGGCGTCGGCCCTGAGGCGTTCCAGGTCCGCGGCGGCCAGGCCGGTGCCGGGTGGCGGGGCGACGGGCAGTGCTGTGGTGTGGGCGGCGGGTTCCGGGAGTTCGGGCAGTTCGGGGGGCTCTTCGGCCCAGTGGGCGTACGCGGCGGCGGCCGGGATGCCGGCCGGTGCCGGTGGGGCGGCGGTCTCCTGTGCTGCCGTACGGAGCGCGCGCAGCTGGGCGAAGACCTCCTCGCGACCGCGGCCGCGCAGTGCGAAGAGCACGAATGGGTCGGTGTCGATGGTGGCGGCGATGGCGTAGCAGAGCGCGGCGGCGTGCTTGCACGGGTATCCCCAGTCGGGGCAGGAGCACTCCGGATCGAGCTCGGTGGGCAGTGGGAGCAGTGGGACGCCTGCGTGCCGGGCGTCGTCCACGAGTTCGGCGGGCATCTCGTCGTCCAGAAGTGCTGCGAGATGTCCGGCGCGGGCCGCGATCGTGTCGAGCAGGGTGTCCCACTGAGGGTCGGTGAGGACAGGCAGGTGGACTGAGGAGCGGTACGGGCGCGGGCGGCTGCCCTGGACAGCGGCATTGACCTTGCCCGGAGCGACGGTGACCGGGCCGACCATGCCTTTGCGGGCGTAGGTGCGTCCGCGCGAGAGCCGTCCGGCGTCCAGGGTGGAGTCCTCCAGGGCGGCCACCCATGCCTGGCCCCACCAGGTCGCGGCGAAGGCTCGCTTGCCGCGGGCGGGCGCACGGCGCGGGCCGGGGACAGCGGGGCTCATGACTGCCTTCCCAGGGCGACGAGTTCGGCGAGGTCGGCGTCGGACAGTTCGGTCAGGGCTGCCTCGCCGGAGCCGACGACGGCGTCGGCGAGGGCGCGCTTGGCTTCGAGTAGCTTCGCCACCTTGTCCTCCACGGTTCCCTCCGCGAGGAGCTTGTGTACCTGGACGGGTTTGTCCTGGCCGATGCGGTAGGCGCGGTCGGTGGCCTGCTCCTCGACGGCCGGGTTCCACCAGCGGTCGTAGTGCACGACGTGAGTGGCGCGGGTGAGGTTGAGTCCGGTGCCCGCCGCCTTCAACGACAGCAGGAACACCGGCACTTCACCGCGCTGGAAGCGGTCCACCATCTCCTCACGCCGCGCGACGGGGGTGGCACCGTGCAGGAAGAGAGTGGGGACGCCGCGCTCGGCGAGATGCTTCTCCAGCAGAGCCGCCATCTGTTTGTACTGCGTGAAGACCAGCACGGATTCGCCTTCCGCGGTGATGGTGTCGAGAAGTTCGTCGAGCAGGTCGAGCTTGCCGGACCGGCCCCGCAGG
>Ga0307514_10006004_pt1 | contig 10690 bp, 4 predicted proteins | sample 16_EM_MG_FD_203088 | JGI IMG/M metagenome (GOLD analysis project Ga0307514, IMG submission 203088) | Populus trichocarpa ectomycorrhiza microbial communities from riparian zone in the Pacific Northwest, United States - 16_EM | ecosystem: Host-associated > Plants > Roots > Unclassified | place... | reverse complement strand
ATGTTGTGTTATACTTCAACTATTATGTTATGTTATAAAGTTAAAAAGAGCAATAGTATAATTACTGTTTAGTAGTTAACTACTATACTTTTAAGAGTATTGTATTTTTATTTATTTAAAAAAAAAAGAGTGGATCTTGTAATAAACTGTTTTGCTATAAATTTAAATTTGATGGTTGTACTTATTGTCACTTTATGCATTTTCTACTGAAAGCAAGATATACCTTCATCAAACAATATTTATATAGTCTAAAGCAACTCTGCATAAAAACACAAACAATATCAAATAAACTGATTAAAAACATTATGATTGTAATTATTGTCTTTTTATAAGACCCACCTCTCCCAATATGGCCCCAAGTCTCTTTCCAAGTCCACTTCCCCTCATCAAAGTCATAGATGCTTCTCATGTCTCAAAAACATGACAAGTAAATGAGACTTCTTTTCTGTTTGCATCACAAATCATAGATGCTTCTCATGTCTAAAAAACATGACAAGTAAATGAGATTTCTTTCCTGTTTCTATATATATATAAAAAATTATATCACAAATCATAGACAATAGAATTAAAAGAAATTAAGTTGAGGGGGGGAAATATTGTAGCTCCAATCATTATGCATGATTGAAGTAGTGATTTTTTTTATCCCCGAACTTTTTTTTTCTTTGATTGAGTTCTTTTATTTTCAAATTGATAGCTAGTTACTTCTAAATTTTTATTAAGAGAGAATATTAAAAGATAGATGAACAAAGTGAAAAAAAACAAGGAAGATAGGTGGTTGTTTTAAAATAATAGAAAAAAATCACTTTAGTCCTCATCCTTTCCAAATAATCCTTTCACGGTCCCTTTAGTTTTTTAAAAATTAATTTTGACCCAAAACTTTATTTTTTTTATTTTTTAGTTCTTGGTTTTAGAGAAAAGAGAGAAAGTCATCAGATCTCATAGTCAAGAGAGAAAATATCGGTTGATACCGATTTCAGCCACTAAAAAGATCGATATTTGTCACTAAGTTCTATTCAATGAAGGAGTTTCTTTGTGGTGTTCTTTAGCTTTCCTATCACCTGAAGGAGTAGATTTGAGCTCTGAAAGTTTTTTGAATCTAGGTTGATTTTGGGTTTTAGACCAGTTTAAGGCCATAAAAGGTTTTCGTCAAGATCTCGAAGGTGTTTTCTAAATGTTTTGGATCAAAATAGGTTGAAAAATAAATTTTAAGGCATGAAATAACTTTGCTATGATTTTTCAACTAATCTTTGATCGCTGGATTCTGGAGATATAAATGGCGCGTCACCTACATCGTTTGTTTCTTAAAAAATAGAAGGTGGATGATATATTGAGAAAAATGAGGCCAGACCTCTTTTGACGGGCCAAGAGCATGGGTTGGCCCACGCGCCTAGCCTAATAGTTAATTTTAAAAAGATATTTTTTTATGCTTATCCAATCCCTTCAAGTAAAGAAAAAATTATTCTTTGTTATCTAATTGTCTCTTTTTGTTATTTGATTTTAAAAAAAAAAGTTTGTTTTTTTTTGTTTTTCAATCTCACTCATCTGTCCTATTTGTTCTTTTTATTTTTTTAATTTGATACAAAAAGAGTCTCGTGGTTCTGGTTTTCTTGTGACTACCTGTTTGAGATTGTGGTAGCGGTTGCTATTCAAAGTGATTTTCGCTTAGAAATGCATCAAAATAATGTTTTTTAATTTTTAAAAAATTATTTTTTAGATCAACACATCAAAACGATCTGAAAACATAAAAAAATTAATTTTTAGCAAAATCAAAATTCAAAATTTAAGGGAATGTGTATGATGCATGACTCAAATTGTGAGTTTAACAGATTGACTCAGGTTCTCTCAAGTATTTCTTTTTTTTATTAAATATTTGTATTTTGAATTTAGTCTTTGAATATTGGGTTGCATGGGAATTGGACATCATTATTTCTTTTAATTTATTTTTTTATGGGGTTATCACTATTTCATGATCTAGGTTATGTGTTTGGTTGGTTGATCCAATACATTACCACCTTAATATTTAAAAACAATATTATCCAATATATCACTATCTCGGTATTAAAATATATGTCATCAAATATGCTTCAGTTTTTATATTTTTTATTAAATTATTTTTTTTTCCTTTAGAAAATACGGTATCAATGCTTGGAATTTTTTTATGATTAAAAACCTGCAACATAACGTGAGGTAGTAATCTAGTGCTAGCTAATATGAGTTTGCATGCATTTCATGAGTATAATTCCATCCTTTAGAAAATACAATTACTTAAAAGAAAAAAAAAACCTTTAAAATCCAAATGGGTATGCAATATAAATATGTAGTAAGGAAATACAAATATTAATTGTATTTTATTAATTACTCCCTGAAGCCCACTTTGAAAAAATAGACAAAAATAAAGAGGAGAAATAATATAAAATTCATAATTCATAAAAAGTAATAAAAATATATTTATTTAGGATTTTTTTTTTAATTTTATCTCTCTATTGATTCCGAAAAATAACTAATAAGATAACACTAGTTATTTTCTGAGTATCATAAAATTATTTGTCAAAATTAGATACGTAAAACAAGCAGCAAGAAATGTAAGGGTACAACTAGCATTTTTTTGGGTTAAATTTGTAAATATTGATTTAAAATAGATGAAAATAGAAAACATTTTTGTTTTATTTATATGAGAAGTACTAACTCAAATAATTAAAAAAAAATGTAAATATAATAATCTTTTTTTTTTCAAATTTTTTTATGACGCGATAATGTTATCTTCAAATTCAATACTTTTTTGTTACAACTACCAAATTAAAAAAGGGAGGTAAGCATCGATAAATTAAATTTTGAAAGAAAAATCGGAAATTATTCCTTTCATGGTCATCATACTAATTATCAACGTAATTTACTTTTCAAATATCTAAATTTATTTATAATTATAAAGCAGATATAATAAATAATTAAAATGATTTAATTATTTTTAATTTTACAGTTTCATATATTCTTATATTTAATTGGGTATATATTATTATATCTTAGATTTTTAATTTTTTTTTATCTACTATCCACAAAAATTAAAATTTCTTTATATTATAGGAATATATTTCCCACGCATCATATCTTAAATCTTTAAGATTTTTCATATCTAAATCGTATTCATACATGTAACCCATGTTAATATTCATTATTCCTAGCCTAACCATGAATTCAAATTGTATTTATCATGTTAGAGACACAATGTGTCACATGTTAAACAAATACCTTTTGTTGTCCCCTGAAAATACCTCAAAAAAATTGAAATGGCATTTGGGACCTGCAGGCGATTACGAAAGAGAGAGAAGAGATAATTAAATACATTAATTTTTGTGAGTGGACATCCATTTTCCCTTCAAGAGGATTGTGGATATCTCCAGCAGCCTATAAATCAATAACAACGATAATTACTTAATTAAATAAATTAATAAATTTAGATATTGAAAAAATATAAAGCACAAAGGTAATTAAATATACTAGGCATGTTGAAATTGAAAATAACTTCTTGGTGTTCACTTTCACGAGGACCCAAATTTATATTTGTCTGATTCTTCGGTGCTACTTTGATCTAAATAATTTTATGATGTTGCACTCTCATTGCCAAAGTGAAAAGCGATTTTTTAGATGGGTCTACATCAAGAGAGGTGATAAAAGAAAAAATTGAGGAATTATCGCTTTTTAATTTTTATTATTATTATTTCTTAAAGAATTTATTACTTTGAACTTGCTTGAAATGAGCCAAATGCAATAATATTTGTCATTGAGACTGATTTGTGTGTGTATATTTAATTAGGACCCACCAATTTGTATATGGATATTTTTATTATTATTATTAACGTGGGTGTTCGGGCCAGCTTGCGCGTACCTCGACTAATCCCACGGGCCATGAACTTAACGACCATGTAAGCCTCCAGTGGTCCTGAGACTTGTGAGACTCGAACTGGTAACCTCTAGAAAGCAAACTTAGAATCTGACCAGTTGAGTTACACCTATCAGAATTTATATAGATCTTTTTATACATTAGCTTTGTGCACAAACCAACAGAAATCCACAAATATATTTAAAATAAACACCTTTCGTTCCCTAGTTTTAACGTGGGATTTACCACTCGAATTATATCCAATATCTCCTATTAATTATAAATTCTAATTACTTCAATTATGGCATTGCGAAAAAAAAAATTAATAGAGTTTGTAATGTTGAACCAAATAAGGAATGCCAGAGAGACTGAAGGATTATCAAGTGTAATATTACGGGAAAATTCGCAAATAGTCATATCAAATCTAAGAAGATTGACATCTTATGGTGATGTTATTATTATTTTGGACCAACCACATTCTCTACTTTATGGCTGGATGGCCTTGTTCTTTTGTGCGATGCAGCCCATTGACCTGGCATTCCACTCCACTCAAACACTGATAGAGATATGACTAAAAAAGCCAACACAAATATACATAAAAAAATATTTTCATTGCATCAAATTGTCAAGCCATAAGAAGAAGGATACATACTGCAATACCTTTACAAGATGAATTTTTTGTTTTTTATTTAGAGATGTCAATCGCTAATCTATGTACTTGACATCACACCCTAAAAGAAGTATATATTTACAAACTACGAAGTATAAAGGAGTCCTAGTGGCCGCCGGAGTGGTGGGTGCTCCCCCTAAGTTAAAGAGTTTTTAATAGGAAAGAGGGAGACAAGGATGGAAGTAGGTAAAGTTTCCATTATATATAATTAATTTACCTATACATGACACACAAGCACAATATCACCAACAGTGGAGGGAGGGATGGAGGCATAATTAATGGGCACGGGTAGCAGCTTAGTTAACGTCTTGTGAGGTCTACATAATCAAATATGGTGTGCACATTTTTATTTGTTTTTGTCTCACATGTTGAAAACTAGAGCTTCCATTGTTGATTGTTGACTATCGTAGTTCAGATTTTAATGATTAAGATGCTAATGATACACTTTATCCCATAATTAATCAACACTTGGAGATCTTGATCCCTTGTTATACAGCTAATAGATCTTGTCTTCTAATGTTATGATAATTTCCATATATCCTGAAGCCACATGAGTAATAGGAGTTTGTGAATTTTTATTTTTCTATGAGCTAGATGTATTTTCTTCTTTTTTTTCCCCCGATTTAGAAATTAGTGTGATATACTACGTACAATCCACAGCTTATACATACCCTAACATTTCAAAATATAAAAGAAAACAAAAAAAAACAAAACCTAATTGTCACTTTTCAAGCATGAAAATCTATTGTTAGATTAATCTAATTAATGGGGGGATTCTAGCTAATGGAGACACGATACGTCTTGTCTGCCCTAAAATTTGCGTCCACCTAACTTATTCAAACAACTTTCAAGTCGAGAACACTTATTAAATATATTGGCGCCACCGTCATGCTAGTGCAATGTCTAGGTCTCATGAAATCTAAAGACTCTTATTACACTGTGTTTAGGTTAGTAGGCTGTTTGGTGCGCTGGGATTAGCTTGTCAGTCAAGTGAGTGACAAGCAGCTTATCATGTTTTGAATCTACAGGAAAGCCGGAGACCATAAGACTTGAATGTTTTGTCTTCTGTCCTCATGTGGGTTCTAGGTCTTCAAATCATATGACCTCACCATTTTGCCCATAATTTCTTCTTCTTTTTTCTTCTTTTTTAGTCGGAGGATCCAATAGATTTGAATTACATAACGAAGGATAAATCTTTTTTTTATTCTAAAATCCCATTCTATCACTGATTTCAATTTGAAACGAATCTTGAGAAATAATTAAGTTTATCTAGTCTTGGAGGTAATCGATATTCATGAATAATGAGCACACCATGTCACGTTAACACCTTTGAATACTCTATCAATTGCGCTCAAACTTTCTCATATTTCTATCATATCTCTTGAGATGACCATAACTTTTGTGAGAAAGTAAATGGTTTTCGATGGAAAGTCCCTTAGTTGTATTGCACTTAGCTCGATCCACTAAGTGAAACAGAAAGCACTTTCTTGTTGATTAAAGACCGTCTTGGTTTTATATGCCTAAATACAGTTTTGTTCTGACCCAACAAATAAATTTGCTCTTGTGATAATTATACCTCGACGACATGCCTAGTTAAATATTTGTGCTTTGCGATTTCAACTTTATATGGGATTAGGGAGGGTTGCAGACTCGCAAAAAGCTCAAGGGAAAGTTTATATAATACAGTTTTTTTTATAATTATTGCCCTATATCCATAATTATGTGAAACCTTGAATTTTATTAAAATATTTTATTCCAAAAAAATGATGCTATATTATTGATTTAGATGAGAACGAGGAGCAGTTATAGGACTATCAAACTAAAAAAGTCTATCATAGTATTATAAATTAGATTTAGTCTTATTTGTTATACAAAAGAAAAGAATTCCATTTTTTTTTTTTTGTAGTGATTTGTCTCTTGCTTTTGTTTGTATTGTAGTGTTTGCATATTGCACAAACCTTACAAGCAAAAAATTAGTTTTTCTTTTTTCCTTATTGAAAGAATGGATAAACTTTAACAATTAGAGGGAAATAAAAAAAATGGATTAATTAATTACACACACACACACACACACCAATTCTGTCTTCTATAGATTAATTCTATCCAGATATGCCTTGGATTGAACTCCTAAGTATAGATCATCCCACCCAGAGGAAAACTTGACCATTTATACTGATCGTTTTATTTTAAGACTTCAAATAATTGAGTCGTTAGAAGCTACATTGTTTTGATAGACATAGGAGATAGCTAGCTAGGGTTAAAATCAACAAGACTAAAAGTTGAAAGAAGGTGAAAGAAACCATGCATATTGTTTCCATAACTAACGACCAAAACCCCCCCCACTCAAGGATCTTCAGCTTTCCACATCAAGATTTTCTTGTATCTACCCATTGATGGGTCACGTTAGTGAGGTGACGATGGTCAAACTAGGCAAGCAAGCAGAATTGTTGTCCTACTAGCTATAAACACAACCATAACAGGTATAGTACCGACAGAAATATTTTATCGATATTTAAATATTAATTTTATTAAAAAAATTATTGATAGAATCATGAATGGTAACTATTCATCAAAAAACATATTGTTGATGATTTTTATTATATTGGTCATTCCATCAGCAATATAATTATTAATGAATTTAAAGATAAAAAAATCATGCCAAAAACAATTATTGGCATCATTTCATCAATAATTCTATCGGTGAGTATGGCATGTTACCGATAGAATAAATCGTTAGTGATTCTATCGTTAGTGATTCTATCGGTGATTGAAGTCATATTACTAATGAAATTATTAACCCATAGGAGATTTACATATTGTCAATGGCAAGTCTTGTAATTGTTTTTTAACTCTCTGGAATTTTCTAAGGGTCTTAGTCTGTCGGTAATTCCACCTGTAATTGTAAGTGGAAAAGTCATATAGTTTTTTTCCAACTCTCTAGAACTTTCCGAGAGACTTGGTCCGTCAGTCTTTGCGTCTGTGATTTAAATTTCATCGGTAATTCTATCAGTATTATATTGAATATTTTTTTAAGAATAAAACTAAAATAAAATAACCAAATTGTATTATTAATTTAAAAAATATCATTGAATATAATTTATCTAGTAGACAGGAGTTGGAGGAGGAGGAGGAGGTGGTGGTGGAGGTGGAGGCAGATCGTCACCGAGATCATGTGGGCGATGAGGTAGACCATATGTACTAGTGAGGGTTGACAACAAATCCCCGTATAATCGCTTAAGTTCGGTTGTCTCAAACCTAAGTCGGGCCATCTCAGCATTAAGTCGATGATTAAGAGCTTGAACTTGATTGTAAGGAACCAATGGTCAATACACTATGACCCGTCCACATATCCTCGGTCGTAATATTTGAGATATTGTAAACCCAATTTTTATCAGATTCACCAGACGATCCAACTTCCAACTACAAATCCAGATCGAGTTCTAGATGGGTCGAAGGATTATCCTTGTATCTCTCTTGCAATCAGGTATTATATGTTTCATGAAAAAAAAACAGTCAACAAATTTTAAAAATAATAATAATAACTTAAGAAAACAATTGTTGAAATCCAACTTACCATGAATTTTAAAGCCTAGTTATCTACGAGTTGTTGCACCCCTTTCCAACAGTCTTTATTTTGCATATAAGTTTTAACGAAAAGTTTCATTGGTCTTGGATCGCATCCAAGAACCATCTTGCAAAAAGAAGTTATTATTAGTTAAATATTTTCATATAAAATAACAATTTAAAAAAAAATATGTAATACAATAGAATTTTACCATCCTCTTCATATGCAAAATGAATGGAATGAAAATGAATGGAATGGATATGCCGATATGGATGGTAATTGAATCATGAATCTCTCTATTATAGTTCTCTGCACCGAACTGCGACCGTCATATGAAAGGCTCAGACATCACATGTTGGATATAAGCTTCTCATATAGCCTCTTAGACGAGTGGAGGTCTGAAATCCCTCCACACAGCCACGTCTTTCTAGCATGAAAAATCTCTCTTTTTTTTATTTCTTTGATTTTTCAAACGTCTTGTACTAGAAATCACGCAACTTGATATGTAGAAACAAATCATGAATTTGAACATTTTAAAAAAATATAACATTTTAAATTTAATTTTAGCAAATAGTGTTGTGATTCTCCCACAGCTTCTTGGCAGGAGAACATTTCTATATTGATTGATGAGATTTTCGACGGAAACTTGTGATATAATATTTCTGTCACGGTAAAGAATAACGTGTAAATTTCCTGATGGACTCATTGACATATATTTCTTGATTTTTTAATTATCTTATTATGTCGGCAAAAGTTTTTTCATGTAATTTCATTGGAATCTGCCGACTAATATTTTTCCTGTGATTAAAAGTTTTCATGAAGGATGTTATAATCTGTGTCAAGTTGGAACTAAAGTTTGTAACATCCAGTCTATTTTGACCCGGGAGTCACAAAAGATTCAGCTAACTTTTAGTATAGTTCGTTTGACTTGGAATCACAAAATTAGAAAATCTGTATTCTTGAAACAGGATTCACATTATGATCCAATATCCTGTATAAAAAGTTGAAATCCATGTACCATGCTTGAACATATTTACAGCAATACAGTACAGAATGTCGTGTTTCCATAGGAAAGTTGCAGCCTGCGCTTTGCTTATAGATCTTATCAATTTCTGTGTTAACAGAAGCAAGAATTTCCAAGTTCGAAGCCATTCAAGGTGCAAGTCTTTTTAAGTTCGGTTTTCCTCCTCGTTCATATTGTTTTACTCCAATTGATTGATAAATTAGTACATGATGCTTTTACAAAGATATTTTTTAATTAAAAATATATTAAAATAATATTTTTTTAAAATTTTTGGACATTAACGTATAAAAACCATGAAAACTAAAAAAAAAAATATCAATTTATATTTTTATAAATAAAAAAAATATTTTGAAAAGGGATTGAGAAATCCTGTAGCTTATTTCCTTTTTCTAGCATGTTATATGAATATTCGTACACGAATCATGATATGCACTTTTGTTTGAGTTATTGACAGAAAGCCTAGTCCTTCATCGTTGAAATTGGGTTATTCTCGCTTATTTAGATAAAATCTATTTATTTTTGTATTTTAAAAGTATTTTAAAAAAATATTTGTTTTATTTGAAGTTTTTTTTTCAAATCATTTTGATATACTGATATTAAAAATAAATTTTAAAAAATAAAAATATATATATATTACATTTGCATCATATGCAAGTTGATGATGCAGAAGTTGAGTGGTTGCAGCCAAAATGTATTCATTATGTATCTTTTTGTTTTGATTTTCTATTTTCTTTTGTTCCTTTTAATCATCAGCATCCCGTGATGCCTTCTTGCTTGTAACTTGTAAGTTGCAAGTCTCCTCGGAGCTTACTAAAGATAAAAAATTTAAATTTTTTATTTTTTATTTTAAATTAATTTTTTTTATTTTTATATTATTTTAACGTGTTAAAAATATTAAAAATAAATTTTTAAAAATAAAAATATATATATTATTTTAATATATTTTTAAGTAAAAAATAGCTATTACAAAACAGGATAAAAGTCTTACATTCTCTCTAATTTGATCATTCCTGCAAATTTTGGCTCTCTCTTGATTCCGAGTTCAAAGAAAAATTAGTAGTTACCTCTATTTTTTTCAGCATGCATTACAATTAATTGGAAATAGAACAACATACATGCATACAAATTTTATAAGATTTAATTAATAACTAGCTAAATCAATATATGAAACAAAGTGATCTGATATCAAAATTCATCTCACACGCAGGGATGAAAGAAATTATATGGAAGGAAGAGGAATCCTTTGCTGTGGAACCCAAAACCAATGGCCATCTCAATGAACCAAGAGGATTTTAAACCTACAATGTCACCCCAAATTTTGTTCCTAGTTGAAATTTGAGATTATTTCCTCATCTTGATGACGGGGTAAAGTAAATTCAGGCACCTCCTCAATCTCCTCTGATGGCTGAAGAAAAATTCAAAAAGTTCAAAAAAAAAAAAAAAAGAGGGGTGAAGAAAAGAATAAAAGGTCAAATATTATGTGGAGAATTGAATTAGTCTATAAGGTCATGACTCTATATAAGTAGGAACAGGTAGTACCTGCCATAGTTGTAG